>Ga0209367_1003356_pt1 | contig 21754 bp, 5 predicted proteins | sample WorMetLIZISLAND2_FD_187412 | JGI IMG/M metagenome (GOLD analysis project Ga0209367, IMG submission 187412) | Marine gutless worms symbiont microbial communities from Max Planck institute for Marine Microbiology, Germany - Olavius geniculatus... ...
GTCACATGTGCTCATGCTAATGCTTACGAAACAGTCCAGCACTGATTGGCAGTAGTTTGTTCGAATTTAAGCTTCCCTGAAGTTATCACACAATTTTCGCATCAACAGTTGCATGATAAAGTTCCGAAGATACACATTTCATATTCCAATAGATATTCGTTAATTATTCTACGTCTGTTGTCAAGATTATATGTTTACCGTATACGGCATAGCAACGGCGCATTGGCACTCTAGAATGCCGTTTATTTATCCATTAATTAATTTATCCAGCAAAAAGACCACAGAAAACAGATATAGCACAAATATAACATATCCAGATCACAAGTATAATTGAATTTAACGTCTTATAAATCAATACGAATGAGTTTTTGTTGCTGTGGTAAGGGTTCGATCGTATGTTTACTGTAGCAGTGAGACATCGCCACCGAAAAATGCGATATATTCATCTATTTATTAATTTATCAAGCACAAAGAGAACATAAAACGAATATGGCAGAAATCTAACATATCTAGATCATCAGAATAGTTGCATTGGATGTCTTATAATTCGACACGAGGAAGTTTTTGGACAAAATAAGATTCGAATCGGACAACTTTTTTTTATCTCGGAAAAAATTTGTTGCCTAGTGCGCATGCGTAACCGTGAGTTGAACCGAGATCAAAATTTGATCGGTGATCAGATGGCAGTTCAGAATTGAACGGAGATCAATGCTTGAACCGCTTTGGTGCAACGCAATTTACGACTTAACTAGGTTCAAATTCAGATTTGACCCGGGTTCAAAGTTGAATGATGCTGGTGCAACGCGCCCTAAACAGTAGTTTTTATTTAGACGTCGACAAGAAGTCTGTCCAAAAAAAAGTCATTTGAAAATTTCTGGATTTTTTTCAGCCCAGATGGCTCCCTCTTGCACTTTGAGAATACTACAGAACGATTACAGAAAATAATAACGTGACCATTGTCATAAAAAGTGTTGTTAATTAATCACATGACAGCAAAACAGATTCATCAGACGCACAGAAACAATCTAAGATCACGAACTTCAAGCAGCTGCTGAGCCGTAGGCCGTCGCTTTGGATTAATGACAAGAACACTCTTAATAAAGGCCTGGAAACCAACAGTCCTGAAATCAAACATAAAATATCTAATTTCATTGACTCTGTCACTGTTCAAGCTGGCCGTTTCATAGCAAAGTATTTAATGCGTACATCACTTAAGGGACATCCTTAGACCTTAGACCCTATTTCCTCCAGTTCCTGCCGGAACATCGGGCGACGAGTTTTCTCCATTTCGGTCTGTCGCTGGCAGATCTCTTTGCACCCATCCAAGGACATACAAATAAACAATAGTCGGCATTCTGCTGGAAAGATCCACTCCTTTAATATTACTTGCAGCTTGGACTGTTAAGCTGGTCTATGGTCTATGTTTCAGCAGTTACTTTAAGTTACGGAAGGGCCCCCAAAAAAACCTTAGGAATGCTGTATTAGACGTTTGACAAGCTAGATGCCCATGCACAAAATACTAAACGTGTAACGTCATATTTGTCCCTGATTTGTCTGTGACATTCCAGATCACCTACAGTGAACACTAGAAACCCACGCCCTGTCCAGCAATCATTCTTTATCGGCATGACAAACTGCTCAGTACAATAACGGGCACGACTGCAGGCATATGCACTGATTCTCAAAATACATACGCACAATTTCATCTGTCAAATGCTGTCTAAAATCCGCATTAATGAAAACGTGGGTATGTGCCTATGATTTCGGCCTGACACTGACCAATAAATGCACTCAACCTGTTTTGCAAATTGTTTCAGTGGCAAATAAATTACCTTACAGCAGTAGAATGTTTGCAGACCAAAAATCCAAAACTACTGTACATAAATCCATCAGGACAAGAAAACCGACAAACCCACCATCTGTTGCGGTTGGCCAGCTGTGGCGGTCTGTACCCACTCTTCGACATTATGAACAACGCTCTGCAATGTTATACAAACAAACAACTTAAGGCCAGACTAATGTATAAACAGAAGTGTCGATCCAGAAAAATTTGCCACAAAAAAGTTTACGACACCATAATTTTATAACCATACGTCACAGAGTGATACAGTGCAAGAAAAAATTGCTTACATGACAAAGACCATGTAAGAGATTTTTTTCTGCACATTTTGCAGCGAACAGCAAAACCCTGCAATGTACTGGATGCAAAATTTTGATGCCATAAACTTTGTGAAATGTCAAATTCAAATACTGGCAACAGATCAACTTTCACATACAGTTATAATTACGTTGCCAGAACATTCACCTGTGAACAGAAAACAGTACAGCACGAAATGTCACTTGAAATCGATATTCACCGCATCGGATGTAGGTCAAACATCGGTGGCTGAAGCTCAGCAAACTCGATGGCGGTAATTCCCACGGCCCAGACATCACACTGCTGGTTGTAGCCACCTTTCCTCTCCACCGCCGCCACCTCCGGCGCCATCCTACCACAAACATCGTTACTCATTAAAGCCAGGTTTCTCTTCTTTTAGTTTTGCTAACCATTCTGTAAACTAATCACCAGTTTACATGCATTTGTTACTAAAGACAAGAAATTTGAGCTAATGCTCACAAGATGCGTGAAAGCCTATAGCAGTTCCGGTTCAGTAGTTTAGCTGAAAATTGGGGTGTTCACGCTAAGTTAATATACAAATACCAAATTCTCTATCTGAATCACATAACGATAGTTCCGTGGCGCCACCATGTGAATGATATAGACTTGTGTCGCAGCCCGAAATCGCCAAAAAAATCCATAAAACCCCTATTTTGGCGATCAAGGTCATTCAAAGTCATTGAATTCGGCGCTAATCGAGAGCCAGTATACGACTTCCTATTAGTGATTATTAGTAACCTAGGCCCTATCTCGCACCGTTACTGAGATACAGGGACTTATTGGCCAAAAATTGCAAATATTCCCTACTCCCTCTCATTTAGCACCCTCGTTTGGAACGACTCCCTTCGAATTTATGGAAAAGCTTAATGGTTCCTGAAACTAGAGCCCTCCAGGCAGCCGAAGGTAAAAATTTGGAGATTCTAGCTTGCACTGCTTTTGACTGATCCACCAGTGTGACAGACAGACGGAGAGACAGAACTGCGATTGCTAAGATGCGCTGAAAGCAGTAGCTGCTTTTGCGCTTAAAAACTAGATGGTCGTTACGACTCTGTCGACTGTCATGCCTCCGTCAACGTGTGACAAGAAGCTAGCTATAGCAGAGAGAGTGTATAATGCGAAAAAATGGAAATCACAAAAAATCTATTTATAGCCAAGCCGCCGGTGATTGATCACACACGACGAAAATGTGGCGTGATTCATCACATCGCATGAATATTCATTATTTGCATGGCTAATGAGCATCGCTGCAAACGTTTACAGTGAGAGAATAATTTTTAAACAGTGAAAGTGTTATTAATTGATTAATTACTAATTAATAATTAATGAACATAACTCCAGTGTTGCAGAAAGACTTAGGGTTTAATTGATTGAGAAAAAATTAAATGGTTTGATGAATTAAAAGAGAAATTAAATAAGAAAAGTGACTGCATCACTATACACGTAACATCAACTGAGTAGACATACTGTATAATGGCTTGCAAACGCTGTCTAGAAATGTGCAGTGACGACTGATGGCGAATAAATATTAGCCAACTAACCATCATTGTTAGTAAACCAAAGTTCATGAATTTTTTTTGTTCAACGCAGAAGAGATCGTGGTTGATAACACCGTTTACCGCTTGTCGATATCTCCATCCGTTCCAGAGATAATTGCACTCAAAGTCCACGCACAGACAGATGCATTATACACATAATATAAGCTACCATATCTACATATGTAGATCAACAAAAACTATTACTTCAGTAAAAAAAACTGTTTTGCAAACAAAAATTTAAAAATAACAATCGGTATTGCATTCTCACCAATATGGAGTACCAATAAAAGATTTCCGTTTGCACATTGTTGCCGTAATTTGAGCAGACACTCCAAAATCCGCTAAAAAATCGACAACAACATTAGTCAATTCCTGTGATCTATTATATCTCCATCTGTTAGATCATTATAAGCTCAAACCTCAGTACAACTTAGTAATGTTTGCAGCAGCACCTCTGCGTATTGCAGTTAAAAATTTGAAATAAAAGTATTTAAAATTTTCGACTTTGTGACCACTTTATAAATAGGATAATGGCATAACAATTCACTAGTATCACAACATGGCAAAAACTACTGTCACAGAACATCTATGCTGTCATATTGAATGCCACAAGAAATGAAAACAAAACAGCTTAATTACCAAGTTTGACTCTTCCATCATCAGTCAGCAATATGTTAGCACCCTAAAATTATGTACAAAAACAAATCGAAACACAAAATGAGAAACCAAACATTAGCTACTGCAGCAAACTCGTCAGTTTAATAAGCATTAATGCTGCTTGAAAAAGTGAACTTTTATTTTCATCTCACTAGAAACAAGAATGGTGAAACAAATTTAAAAGTGGAGGACTGGAGGTATAAATAATCTGTGAGCGAAGCGGCAGGAACAGTTCAAAATTTTTTCTGCATCTTTGTTAAATCTTGCACCCTGGTATTTTTAAATTCCCCGACTTTCCTTGGTCCTCTAATTTTTCTCTGACTTTCCCTGACCGTAGAAAAGATGTCCAGGCAGCAGACACTGCATGCTATTAAATAGGTTCATACTACGTCATATTCATCCCTTTGCAGCTGAGCAGTACAAACATTTAATGATCAAAGGTTCAAGAAAAAGTTCTATAACAATCTATTCTTTCTGGAGCTAACATCCCTTATACACTAAAGAACAAAAAAATAAACTGGCTCTAGACAAATCAGCCTGCAAAATAAAGTCAACCAACAACAACACTAGATATTTAACACTGAAAATACTTACAAAGAACTGTTAGGATTAACGCTAAAGGAATTAATTAAACCGTGCTCACTGTTACTAATCTAAACAGCCATAAATCAGAATAACATAACAGAATAGCAACTGCAATATATTTCAATATCAGTTGAAAGTCATGTGAGCTTTAATATTGACTACCAGTACATCTTCTGATAATGTAATACATTTTCTTCTAAGTCTATAACAAATCTCTCAGACCTTAATATCTCTGTGCATCATACTACGGCCGTGCAAATACTGCAGCCCATGCAATGTCTCACGCAGCACAAATGCTATCTGATTCTCCTTCAGTGGGCCCGTTACTACGAACATACACAAAATTACCTTCTAAGCCACAGTTAGAAAGAAAAACATTTTTGCAACTTTTTCACTTTACACGTAACCAAAATCTGTCACGTCTCTAAACATGCTAAAAATGTTTCGAAATATTTTTGCAACATGCACGTGAAATTATGGCAACAAACAGGATGGCATAGAACAACTCGATTATAAGATTTCTAGCTTTCTACACTATGCTCCATAAAGAACGTGATACTTATTGGCTGATCATAATAATTTTTGACGTGTGACATCAAAAACAAACTTGATGCGAATGACTGTACTTTTGGCCACCTCACTATAATACTGTCACTGCACTACCTTGTGAAATGCAGGTTGCTGAGCCTGCTGTCTGCAAGTGGTGTCAACGTTTGCCACTTGCATTCGCACTGGAGGAGGACATTTTGAGCACATGCTGTAATAAAGAAAATGTGATGTGACACATGCGACTTTTCAAGACACAATAGTTGTCAATCATGTTTGTTGCTTTTCAGTTAATCATTTCTGAGCCAATGCCATGCACTATCCAGTATGAATTCATTGTTGTAAATGGCCGAACTACGACTGATGCATTTCACAAGGTAGTGTAGTGACAGTATCAAAATAAGGTGGCCAAAAACCGCCAAACCTAGACAGTCATTTGCGTCAAGTTCTTTAACGATGTCGAATGCCAAAAATTATTAAAATCGGCCATTGTTTCACGAAGCTATTCAAAAAAATGAAAGTGGCACATCTTTTATGGACCACGGTGTAGATGCAAGAATGCTGCAGTAATAAACCCATACAAGTAACACCATAATTATAACAAAAGTCTCAATTCTTACGTTAAGCACTAATGTTTGTAACAGTGCACATAATGGCATTACAACAACGCCACTCTAAATCATACTGCCATATGAGAATCAACCAAAAAGCAACAGAACACTGATCCTGTGTGTGCTTTTCAAAGCACTGATAAACCTGGGACCGACAATATGGTCCACGATGAAATGTGACCTTAAAGGGCACTGGCCAAAGCATTCAGCAAAGATCTAAACAGCAAATCAGTAACAGTAGTTTCACAAACAAACATCGAAAAGCTATCTTAATTCTTTTGACAATGCTACAGCAAATTACTAGATATACCGGTATAATGTCGAATGCAACAAAAAATTTGAGCTAATGCTCACCAGATGCCCGAAAGCCTATAGCAGTTCCGGTTCAGTAGTTTAGCTGAAAATTGGGGTGTTCACGCTAAGTTAATATACAAATACCAAATTCTCTATCTGGATCGCATAACGACAGTTCCATGGCGCCAGCTTGTGAATGATATAGACTTGTGTCGCAGCCCAAAATTGCCAAAAAAATCCATAAAACCCCCTATTTTGGCCTTCAAGGTCATTCAAGGTCACTGAATTCAGCGTCAATTGAGAGCCAGTGTATAACTTCCTATTAGTGATTAATAGTAACCTAGACCCTATCTTGCATGGTTACTGAGATACAGCAACTTATTGGCCAAAAATCACAAATTTTGCCCACCCCCCTCTTATTTAACACCCTTGTTCGTGGTGACCCCCTTCAAATTTATGGAAAAGCTTTACGGTTCCTGAAACTAGAGTCATCCTGGCAGCAGACGGTGAAGATTTGATGATCCTAGCTTGCACCGTTTTTGACTGATCCACCTGTGTGACAGAGAGATGAACAGACAGACGGACAGACAGAATTGCGATGGCTAAGACGCACTGAAAGCAGTAGCTGCTTCCGCCTGTAAAAACAGATGTAAAGTGAAATAATAAGTGTCAACACATCCAACGATTTAGTGAAAGATAATAAAGACTAGTACATACTGTGATAAATATCTTGCATCGACCCACCACCACAATACTCCATACAAATCCACAGCTTATCATTCCTGCAGCACAGCACTATCCGTCAGATAATACGCTATTTTAATGGAACACAGCCCACAACACGGTGCCATAAGTGAGCATGAAATAAACAATTAAACATAAACAATATCTATTACAAAGCACACGCTTAATACAAGCAGGCCTACTTTTCCATTTGTGGTAACATTACAGCAATGAATGCAAATGCTGCAAGTCCTCTGTACAAAGCAGAGTGAGTGAGTAGGGTTTAGCATTCCACCCGACAGAGTATAAATCATTTCAGTGATGGATTTTCCAGGCAATACACATACACATTATAATGGAACAGAAAGAGAACAGAAAAAATCACGAGAAAAATCTTCTAAGCACAGAAGGAACACTAATGTGGCATATAAAGTCAACACTTGTAAACAACCATGCAGCAATAACAAAGCTATGGAGAAAAATACATGTTTTTAAGTATTTCAAGCATATATCATAGGAATTCTTAACACTCACAATAGATAGTTATAGGGCCTACATTATTGAAAACAGTCATAAGAACTTTCATACTGACTAAGTCTTATAATACAGTTAAAATCATCATTTTCTTGACAGTTTAAAACAAATCACACTAGCCTTAAAGTAAACATTTTTCACAATCCAAACAAAACACTTTTGTCGTACAGGTTCTTTAGTACAACAGAAAACGTATATAAATAATGAATGAATCAATGAACTTTCTGACAACTGAAGCAAAACACATACCTAAGATAACTGCCCAAGTATGCAACAATATTTTCATGTCGGCAGTCTCTCAACATTAATATCTCCTGCTGGATTACCGTAAAGTCATCACCTGCAAAAAAAAACAAATAATCACAGCAAGAATGTCAGGTAACAATAGTTTATTAAAGAAAAACACCAAAATAGCAAAAAAATAATCAGTCATAATCTGCATAACAACAACGCAAGAAAACATAACCTGAGTGAGTGTGAGAGTAGGGTTTAAAGGTCCATGGCGATGACCTCACTTGTGAAATTTATGTAGACCTCAATTAGACATTTCACCTTGCATCTATGATATGTTGATTTTCAAGCTTTATAAATATGTATGAAATTAATGTCTGAATAAAACAAAAAAATAACTTTACGTTATGTTATGCTCAAAATCCTATCTTGGCAAGTGGAGGGAAGTGACGTCACCGGTTGTGCTCAGTCGGTGTTTACCAATTAATTTTAATATTTCTAATGACAAAAAATACTGTGTTGCATGCAGCAGTATATAGGTAGAAAATGTGATTTTATAGTGCTTATGTTTCTATGCGTATTTTACATTGATGACAAGTACAACTGGTGACGTCATCAGTCTGTCAACATGGCGGCTTGTTTTCAACAGCATTTTTGTAGATTGTCGATTTCAAAAATAAATTTCTTTGTGTTGACAAAATGCTGGTTGCCAATATTACTATCAAAATTATCAGAAAATTATGCTGTTTTAGGAAAATGGATAAAATATATATGTTAGTGTCGCATTCACTCATTAAACAGATTCACACATACATACGTGATTCAAGTTTGATCACTTTGATAGCAGCTAATTCGTCAGTTGAACGAACAGCAGCCTGAAAGTACCAACAATACACAAACCTGTCAAATTAAAAATAAAATCCGAACCTAAAGTCAATTTTTGACAAATTTATTGTTTCTACTACTTACTTTCCTAGTTATATAATATGAATCACTCAGCTGTTAAATGAAGATGCAATACAAAATTAAAAATTGGCAACGTCATTCATTCCTAAATCCTAACTCAAGATAAAGTCTTTCGCTGTAATTGTCACCGACAATGTCCTAATAATCCACATTTAACAAGTTATCAGACCTTGAATACGTCGCCATACGTGCCGCTTCCCACGCGCTGAAGTAATTGGTAATCATCCTGAGGGTTGCGCCGCGATATGTCCATCGAACACGCCGCATCGGACATTCTAAAACTGTGAGTCATCCGCTTTTCGACTTTTTCTGTATATCTCGAAACACAAATATCACATAATCACAAACTTTATCAAAATGTAAACAAACATTCCAAACCGGAAGTTCCGCAACGGCAAAAACCTGTAGTGATGGGTCAAATCACCGAAATATCGATTCGATATATCATATCGATATCATGAATGAATGATCAATCAATATGAATATCGTACAGGGCCTATTATTGTTGAACTGGAAATAAAATCACATTTTTCAACAAATTGTACTATTGATTTGATGGCTTTTGTTTAGCATGATTCTCTGTGTGTAAGAGCCACACAGTAGATTATAGTTCCTAAATTATTGGGCTGACCGTATAGTTGTCGTTCGTTCGTCCGTCTGTGTGTGTAACATATGTATTGTGGCTAAACGGTGAGATATATGACCTAGGTTACTATTGACCACTAATAGGAAGTCGTTATTGCCTTTCAGATGACACGTCTTGATCTTGGATAAGCTTAATCAGTAAACCTATATACACGCTATTGTAGCTAAACGGTGCGTCGTATGTCAGAAACATTAAAAAATAAAGACAAGGTTGCTATTAATCACTAATAGTTAGTCGTATAAGCCTTTTTACATGACACAAATCATTGACATTGGATGACCTTGAAAAGTCATTATACGCACTCTGCTATATGCCAGCTCTTGCGGTATCTTGGCTGAACGGTAAGTTGTAGGTACAGGGCCGTAGATACATCGAGGCACGAAGAGGCACTTGCTTCCTCGTTCTCAGACCACTTCCAAAAATTGTATCACAAAACGAGTTTCAGCTAGGCAAAGCCCCCCGTCCTCAGAAGCTGAAAAGCTTTCAAAATTCACTTAGGCCTAGTCCCTAAATTCCGCTGGGGCTCTGCCCCCAGACTTCCTATTATAGGGGCCTTACACTTGTATTTGGGGGGCCTCCAACTCTCTTAACTGCACAAAACAAGAGTTTAAGCTAATTGAATTTTGAAAGCTTTCTCCTAGACCTCCCAGCGGACCCCGCTGGGAGACTATGTCCCCCAGACTCCCTGCACTGCTTCCTCGTTTTTCACATCCTGGCTACGGCCCTCAGGTAGTTGGCGAAAATGCCGTCGGTCAGGGCGACGACAAGTTCCTGTGATTAAGCTGTCAATAGTAACCATGTCTCCATGTGCAGCGGTTTGGCCGCAATTTTCAAAGCAAAGTTTTAACCTATTAATCTCCGTATCTCAGAAATAGTCGGCCCTCTCTAGCGACAGCTGGACGTCTAGTTTATATTTTTGCTACTGACAACGAAGTGTATTGCATTACTGTAGGTATAAAATTCCCGTTTGTCTCCTCCTAGCCTAAATGTTTTAGGAACTACAGGGTGGGCCAAAAAAGTAAGCTATTGTACTTTTTCTATATCTTCGCTAAATATTGACCAATTTTCACAATTTTTTCACCTGTGAACTTTGGAAGAAATTTGCTACTCAGTGACATGCTCACCACACATATTATGTCTTTACACTACCTTGTGAAATATAACTATCCAAAATGTACAATATCTACAGATGATAATAAGATGGAGTGGAAAATTTTTTAAGTATTTAAGAAAAAATGTTAAATATAACTTATAATAGTTGTCAAAAAAGTTTAGATGTAGCTACGAAGTAAGTTTTCATGTTTCAAAAAATAGTGCACAGCTTGTAGGGCTGCACAATTGAAATACATTGCTCTGTATGCTGATGCAGTTAACTGAGCAAGATTGCAGCCATCAATCAGCATAAATTTACATCAAAATTACTGCACAGTAAAACTGTTAAAATTATTCCAAAAAATGTTTAACATATCCACCAATGTTTTTGACACTTACTATAACTCATATTTTGACATTCAAGTTAAATACTTTAAACCATTTGACTTTCTGTCCATCTGTAGATATTGTATGTTTTTGGATCTATTTATATTTTACAAGGTAGTGTAGTGACATAATAAGTGTGATGTGAATGCCGCTGAGTAGCAAATTTTTAAAAGTCCAGTAGCGAAAAATTGCGAAAATTGATCAATATTTAGAGAAGATATGGACAAAGTGCAATAGCTTACTTTTTGGCCCACCCTGTAAAGTCAATCGCTAGTTGCAGCACCGGACGAATGTGATATTTCTTTCTTTCTTTCTTTCTTCCGAGTACGGTCAAGGTGTAACAAGTTGAAGACTCAATCCTTGCCAATTCTGAGTGCATAGCACGAACAAAAAACCCAGCTGTCGATAGAATAGTCGACCGTAATGGTTGCCAACGACCTTCAAGGTCATCCAAGTTTCATCTCATCCGACAAGGCGTATAGCACTTCCTGTTAGTGATTAATGGTAACCTTGGCCGTATCTCTCACCGTTTCCGAGATATGGCCGGTTTTCTATTGAATTCCCCCCCCCTTCATTTAACCTCCAATTTCAAAATGTTTTTCTTGCACTAAATGGATGAAATTTTGCATACCAAGTTCAACACACATGGCTAACTACTGGTGTAAAAAGATTTTCCCTACGCAATTTTGTAAACCGGCATCCCTATGAAATAGCCCAACCCATGTGGTTACGTAGGCCTATACGACAGGCTTAGACATTCTAACGTTATAGGGACGGTGCCGACAACCGATGGTCAGACAAGATAAAGTGGTTCAAGAAAATAATATTATACCATGTTACATTTTGCAAATTTATTGCAGTGTACGTTTGTCAAAAATTACGAAAATCACAAAAATCAGTTTACAATATGTTACAAAATTAGTTAACCATTATAGCGAACACAAAGCTGGTGACACACGTAGGACACATGTGCAGATAAGAATCGCTCATTAAAACCATCAAAGTAGTACTAATATTGTCATAAAAATATCAGATTACTGCAATATCAAACAACCTAAAAAATTTAGTGTCACATTTTTGAGGCCTTAAACAAATCGAACTATCAAAATATCATTGCTGCATTAAAAAAAGTACCAGTATCGTTTCAAAGTAATTCCGAGTTTTATACGCGTGACATGTTAGTCATGCATTATGCTGATTATATAATATGATTATAAAATTATTATTATATGATTATAAAAAGCATGCAATATTCAATAGTAAGTACACACAGCACAACTATAGGCAACGTTTCCTTAGCCTTCAGCCAGACACCAGCTTACACTGCTAGAACGGATACAGAGCCAAGGCCGTAGCCAGAATTTTTGTTCATGGGGCGTTGACTTTCCCTCCTTTTCTCCTCTATTTCCCATCCCTCCCTTCATCCTTTCCCCTTTCCGCTCCCCTTTTCTCCTTCCCTTCGCTTCAAAGTAGGACCCCTCAAATTCAGCAAAGACGTCTGGGGGAGCGCCGTGAGCTCCCCGATCGAGCGGGATCTGGGGCAGAGCCCCAGCCGAAATCGAATTTCGTGCATTTTAGCCTTAAAATATGGCATTTAAAGGCAACAGTTTTAATTATTATTTTCAGAATCATGCAACTGACCAAATTTAGTGCATGCAGTTTGGCAAACAAGAGCGGCGAAACAAATTTAAAAGTGGAAGTAGAAATAATCTGCGAACGAAGCGAGCAGAAAAAGTTTTAAACTGTTGTACGCAGAATTGTCACATAACCGTAACAAATTTTCAACATTTCGGGGGGGTTAAATCCGCTATCCCTTCGCCCCTTTAAGTACGGCCCTGTACAAAGCTATGACAATGGCAAAACTTTGATTCAAAGTGTCAACTTTTTGCCACTGGGAACCACAATAGTCAGATCAGTTGATTTTTTCGGCCGAGTGCGTTCTTCTTACCTTACACCAGCGGGGTTGCCATTGTGATTTTACAAAAGCGAGTATTGCAGACCGGACCACTGACAAACGAAGTAATGACATAGGAAAACGATTAGATTTTTTTCGGGCAAACTTAACAAGTAATTTGAGCAATGCGCACTTGACACACGACAGCGACATAAACTAGAGTCCGTCTGTACGATAGCTAAAACGCGCTTAGCACTATAGGTGCTGTCGGGCGTAAAAAAACTCACAGTGTAAGCCTATAGCCTCCCGACCAGGGCCGTCAAGAGCCAGCGGGGCCCAGGGAAACATTCTCGCGGGGCCTCTTAATAAAAAAAAATTTTAACTTTTTTTCTTAAATAGCGCATTCTGGTGAACTTTATATTTTTTAGCAACAGCGGGGCCCCAAAACGACGCGGGCCAGGGGTAACTTGCTCCCTACCCTCCGCTCTCGACGGGCCTGCCCGACATGACTCGACCTGAGGGCTATTCGGCCCATGCACACGTCCGGTATGTATCCAGTCTAACAAGAAATTTGAGCTAATGCTCACGAGACGCGCGAAAGCCTATAGCAGTTCCGGTTCAGTAGTTTAGCTGAAAATTGGGGTGCTCACGCTAAGTTAATATACAAATGCCAAATTCTCTATCTGGATCGCACAACGATAGTTCCGTGGCGCTACCTTGTGAAAGATATAGACTTGTATCGCAGCTTAAAATCGCCAAAAAATCCATAAAACCCCCTATTTTAGCGTTCAAGATCATTCAAGGTTATTGAATTCGGCGCCAATCAAGAGCCAGTGTACGACTTCCTATTAGTGATTAATAGTAACCTAGGCCCTATCTCGCACCGTTACTGAGATACAGCGACTTATTGGCCAAAAATCGCAAATTTTGCCCACTTCCCTCTCATTTAACGCCCTCGTTCGGGGTGACCCCCTTCGACTTTATAGAAAAGCTTTACTGTTCCTAAAACTAGAGTCTTCCAGGCAGCCGATGGTGAAAATTTGGTGATTCTAGCTTGCACCGCTTTTGACTGATCCACCAGTGTGACAGACAGACGGACGGACAGAATTGCGATGGCTAGGACGCGCTGAAAGCAATAGCTGCTTTCGCGCGTAAAAACGTTAAAAAAACTTTTATGATCCATATCTAACAGTTACTATAGTCAAACCACAGCGTCATATTACCTATAGCGTCTGGGGCCTACGTTAGTCGCTGGTAAATTACAGAGCAACGCCCGAACTGTTATCACAGCCTGTTAGTGTTCAATGGCACTGTTATATATTTCTGATTCGCATAGTATATGCTTACGTGTATAGATGCATGTAATATTGCACAGATTCTGCATAGGTATACTAGTTGTTAGAGCAGTTTAAAACTCGGGGGGCTCAATTTTGAAACATTCTTACGAATGTTTGTAAAATCTCCGCACAAAAATTCGTATCTTAGTCCGAAGTCGACAAGTTACGATTTCGTAAGTTTTCCGTAAATTGGGTTTTCGTGCGAGTAGTTCAGAATCGCGTTTTTTCGTAAAACTTCCGTATATGTCTAGTTTATTTCTTAACATTTCCGTAAGCTCATTTCACAAAGTTATCAAAATTAAGCCCCTGAAGAATTATACTGCATATTACGCTATTATTTATTGGCCGAAGACGAATAGTTGGACATGAACTGTTTCCAGGCTTTGGTTCTGGTGGTGACGTCAGCGTTGCTGAACGACGGACGTTGAGATGGACCCGAACGAGTCGCCTGACCACCGGCTGTAGTCTCCGCCGACACGCCGTCTAGCCATCCACCAAACAACAATAACAACATCAGCGCTAGCAAAACAAGAAGCCCAGCTGACCGTACTGGTTGTAACTTTTAAGGTCATCCAAGATCGACGATTTTTATTTTATTTGAAAGGGCGTATGCCACTTCCTGTTAGTGATTAATAGTAACCTTGGCCGTATCTCTCACTGTTTCCGATATATGGTCAGTTTTCCATGAAAAAAACGTACATTTTTTCTACCCCCGACATTTAACCCCCAATTTGAAAATGTTTCCCTTGCACTAGATGGCTGAAATTTTGCACGCCCGAGTTTAGCACACATGGTTATTATTCGTGTAAAAAGTTTTCCTCTACGTCTACGACCTAAAGCTTTGCCGCGATACGTCCGTGAAGGACGGACAAACGAACGACAATCATGCCAACAGCTCAACCTTACTTAAGTACGGTCGGCTAAAAACGAAAAATCAAGCAATTTTCCAAGTACTTTCCGAGCCACAAAACAATAGGCGGCGCTGATCTTCGTTTCCTTATCCTTCAGCCGGACGCATACACCGCCAGACCACGGATACGGGATTAGTGCATCGCGCGGTGTGCCTGTTTACGTCCCAGCTGACTTAACCTAGGTGGCTGGTTAGATAACGAGAAGGCTTACCCGTTTGCGGACGATCACACATCCATGTACTAACCGGGCCCGGCGTTGATTAACTTCGTTGATACGACCAACGACGTTACCAAGCCAAACCGCTGGAGTGAGACCAAAATATCATTCAATCAATCAATCATTTATTTATTTCAGATTGTTTGCTTGCGTCCATATAGGCCTACACAGAACGCAAACAAAAACAGTGTAGGGCCGAAATGCCAAAACCTAAGCAACTAGACCTCATATCTGAGACTGAGAACAACGAATAAGTCAATCATCAACGTCGATAATAAACACAGACAAAAGTAATCTGGCAATGTGTGTGGCAAGTCCACCCAATGCCTCGTACGTTTTCGCCACGTGGCAACATAAAACTGACGGTTGGGCTGCAATTTGCAGTTACATGTTTTGGCCGCGGGTTTGACCCCTAAATCTCCCGTTCCCCTGGGGGCCAAAAACCCCCATCTAACGCAAGGTGTCACTGGACCCAGCAAATGTACCCGCCAAATGCCACTGAAATCCGTCGAACGATTTAAGCACGGTGCACGAATGTGGCAGTTGGCAGACTGACGTCAGACAGACAGACAACGATACGGAGAAATGTGCAGGAACAGGCGGAATTGCTAGCGCTGCAAAATCGCTTTTAGAGGAAATATTCAATCAATTAAAATCATTTCATTTTATGAAAAGAACCGTCGAACCAGAACAGTTCACAGAAGCTTTAACTGTATACACACGGCCTAAAAAATGCTACATTTGTACCGACTCTGTAGAATGACAGCAGGCTTACCATGAGCCGTAGCGAGAGGAGCGGAATGCGTGGAGCAAGACGATTCGGACGATGACGTCAGCTCTACCTCAGCTGCGGTTGAAGGCTTTTCGTCAGGTTTGACCGCAGGAGCGAACACCTTGGCACTCGAAGTCGGGGCGTGCTTTTTACCGATTTTTTCAGCTCCGGTTTGACTGGACGCCTGCTGTTCGGCCAGCTCGGCTGCCTGGAAGAACGCCTTGGAGCTGGCTGCACTGATGTGTTCTCTTCCGTCGTCGACCTCGACGGAAGATGTTCTGCTCTTTTGTGCGCCGACCGTCGAAATGGCGGCCTCTGCCGGAGCCGGCAAGACCGTTTTCCGGTAATCGAACTGCGTCCAGGACTTCGTTGCTGACGGAGAAGCACGAATCTTTGAGTTCGAGCCATAAGATGACTTCGGCTGAACATCAGCCTGCGACACGGAACCAGAGCGTCCGAGAACAATAGAAGACGAGTTTTCTGCTTTGAAAAATCCGCCTAGCGACGGCGTCCGCGTTGGCGATTTCAAGCCCATTTTCTTCAGTTCGGTAGCCATGGCAGCAGCCGAGACGGATGCATGGTGTCTGTCACGTGGTGACTGTGGGTCACCGGCCTGGGGCATTGCTCTCAAATCCACCGCTTCCACGCTTCTAACACCGTCCACTGTGACGTCACTCGATTTTGGCTTCAACTCAGCTTCGTCAACAACAGACGATCCTACCACTGATCCACCGGCATCGGCGGTTGATGACGCGAACAGTGACAAGCTCCGTTTTGGTTTCGATTTCATTGATGCAGCAGCTGCAAAACTTGTCCTCTCAAAACCTTCGGATTCGGTTGTTTCCGCTGGGGGCGGAAGCTTTGGCTCGAAGGTAACGAAGCCGGGCGTTGGCTTGGTTGTGGCGGTTGCATGCAGTGAGAACGGTTTTGGAGCCCAGCGAGTAGACGGTATTAGCGGCACCCGGCCCTTGGACGCTGTCGTCCCTGTGTCGCCGTCGCTTCTGCTGCTCATCGTCTCGAAGAACGTGCGTGCGTCGGTCAGTCTGGGAACCTTGGTTTCTACTTTGGGCGACGTCGAAAGAGAGCTTGCAGACGAGGTGAGACTAACAGGCTGCGAGCTGGCGGTCGATATAGCATCCGTCGTTTGCAAGTCACCATCTTGACTGTTTGACGTGACTGCAGTTTCAATCGGCGCACCTTCACAGGACGTATCGACTTCCGCGTGCGATGAACTGGTGGCGGCCTCTGGCTGCGCAGTTTGCGACGACGACGCGGCAGAACTTTTCGCGGGCTGGTGGCGACTTTCCGCTGAGCTCGTCTGCAGTGTCGCTTGAGGTAACTCAGCTTCGACTGCCCGAGTATCGCCGACTTCAATAGGCCTAACTGCTGACGAAGTTGCGGGGGAGAATTTCGCCGCTACCGCCGAGGACGATTCTGTCACCGGATCGGAAAACGTTTTATCCGAACCGTTCATCAGAGCTGCTACTGCTGCCCCTTGAGACTGAAAGAAAGCTCTTGACTCCGCAATGGTTGGTAGTTGGTGTCCTTCAGCTGCCACTACGTCGCTGTTCGCTGACTTCTCGTGGCTGGCATCTAAACTGCGCACTGTGTCGGAGTCTACGTTACCTGGCGCAATGACGTTACCGTTTGTGACGTCATCAACGTCGCGTCCAATCAGAGGCTTCGAACGCTGGTCGTCATCCTTCGCAGACGTCCGAACTTCCGACATCTCGGCAAGAATTACTGCGCGGGGTATCTCAACCTGGTGGTAGCCGGGCTTGCTGCTGCTGAAGCTGCTAGATGTTTGTAATGAGGTGCCGCCGGCAGCGAGTGCCGTAGAATTCACTGGTCCAGTGAGACGTCGGGAAGCCCTGGGCAGCAGCGCCTGAGCTATCAAAGGTTTTACCGGCTTCGGCTTCTCCGCCGGTGCTTTTTCTTGTTCTTCTACGGTGTCTGCGGTGTAATAATCTCGAAGAATTCCGGACACGGCTTCGTCGGACAGAAGAGTGCGTCGACTCTTCGACAGCGCGTCGCCGGCGTCAGCATCACCGGCCTGAGCATCCGGCGGGACGTAGCTACTGCTACTGCTGCTGCTGTGGAATACGTCATTCGATGACTTACCGCTAAAGTTTATTTCCGACCTTCGTTCTTCTGTTATATGAACTTCGTCGACGCCATCCCGCGACTGAACAACCTCAGATGTTTCTGGATAAACTTCACTGTTGACTTCGACTGCTTCGCCCTCATTCTCCCCACTGGCGCGAATCATCGCATCATCTGACGGAACTGATATGGCACTACTGATGTAATTGTCTGCTGAATCCAGTTCCTTGCTGTTGAAAGCTACTGTTTCATGAATTTCTGGCAGAGTAGTAACAGTCGGTTCTTCATAATCTTCGTTTTGATTGTTTACTGCGTTTATATCAGAACGCTCACCAGAGGTCACAAAGTCATCTGATGGAGACGTGGCGACTCTGGCTTTTTCCAGTTCTTGATCGCGTGACGATTCTTGAATTACGACGTCAGTGAAACTGACATCTTTCATTCTTAGATCAAGTGAAGCATCCTCAATTTCTTCACTTGTGTTATTACCTGGTTCTTGATCTTTAGTACAAATTGGCTCTTGAATTCTCGAAGACGTCTCGTTCTTTTCTGTTTCTTTCGTAAGATAGTTAACTTTTTCATTCATGTCTTTTCGTGGTTCCTGATGTCCATGTTGCGTTTTCGTTTTAATCAAACTCGCAGTTTTCTCTTTCAGTCCGAAATCAGGCGTATTCTTGTCAGTGCTTTCTTGATTTTGAAGCTCCGTGACTGTATCGGTATTTTGCTTACCCACTGCGCTGCGAGCATCAGGCTCACTGTGGCTTAACGACGCCAGCTTATTTTCGATCAGCATGCGGTCTGAGTCGGACAACTCAGAATATTTCTGTTCTGACTGGTTGTCTGCGTAACCAACAGTCACCGTTTGTTCAGCGGCAGTTGTTTTCTCTGTCGCTGAAATCGGATGATCTTTTATCGTTTCCAGCATCCTTTGAACCAACATTCGATCGTCCTCCGAAAACGTACTATATTTATCAGTCGGGCTTGATTGGCTAAGATGCTGATCATGGTCCTGCTCGCCAGCTGGATCGGAGCTAGTGCTGTCGGAATGTCCCGCTTTGAAAGAGTCGCCTATCGACAGCGTCCGCGTTGGCGACTTCAAACCCATCTTCTTCAGTTCGGTAGCCATAGCAGCAGCCGAGACGGGTGCACGGTGTCTGTCACGTGGTGACTGCGGGTCACCGGCCTGGGGCACTGCTCTCAAATCCATCACATCCACGCTTCTAACAGCGTCCACTTTGACGTCACTGGAATTCCACTTCAACTCGTTTTCATTAGCAGCAAACGATCCCACCACTGATCCATCGACGGTTGTTGTCATAAACAGCGATAAGTTCGGTTTCAGTTTCGGTTCTGCTGATGTCGATTCAGACCCTGTTTTCTCAAGACCGTTAGAAAATGCATTGGACCCGACTGTTATCAAATCCGCTGAAACTTCGGATTCGGTTGTTTCCGGAATTTTTGCAGCCGAAAGATCTGGTTCCCAAGTCTGGTGGCCAAGTCTTTCGTCCGAGGACGAAGCGGCAACGACCGTCGCAGCTGAGTGCTGGTCGCTTTCAACTGTCAGTGACAGATCTTGTGACGTGTCGTGGTCCGAAGGCAAGAGAGCTGACGATGGCGGTGGTAGCGAGATGGGAAGGGGTGGCGGAGCGTCGACATCAGCATTCTCTGTCCCTGAGTAGCTTACCGACGCGGTTACCATAGCAACCGCTGCCGAATCCGTCAGTCCATTCTGAGCTGGCTGCATACGTTCCTCTGACGTCGGCAGTTCTTCGTCCGAGCTGAAATAAACTCGCGACTCCTGTTCCTGCACCGCGCCGAGTTCGGTCACTGCCACGGTGTGGTCCACGTCTTCTGACGGCGGCTCGTAGATGTTCGTTTCATCCGAATAACTCGCATTTTTCGTTTTTAATTCATCCTCAGGCGCGTCGTCGCCGTTACGATCCATACCTGCGCGGATTTCGTCCGACGACTTATTGGCGTTCCAGTCCAGAAACACTTTCTCTTTTTCATTGATGCAACTGTTGTCGATGACTTCAGGTTGGCTCTGTTCGTAGCTCAGTGCCGCGTTATCGTTGTAATTATCTGTGGTAAGTGCGGAGTTAGTTTCGGTTTCGGTTTCTTTTCTGATATCAGTGCTTGTCATCGGTGCTTCGTCAGTGTGCTGTCGAGTATCATCAAATGACGTATTATGCTTCTCGGCTTCGTTTTCCTGACTATCCTGGTGACTTTCCCGCCGTTCATTCTGTACGCTATCTCCTTCATTGTCGTTGTTCTAAAACATGAAAATATTATGTATTTTATGCAACCTAACAATACTCCTCTCGAATGTCAAAAAAGACTTATCGATAACGTAATTATAATAAAGTAGTTGACAACTTCAGGCAATCTAATATCACCTCATTTAGGTTTAATAGCCTATACTTTGTTCTGAAATAAGCTACCTTTATTTGCACGGTAATTAATTATAAATGCACCATATTCAAAAAAAATTTCAAAAATTACAGAATTTTGCAGTTGCTCAATAACTGCTAAGTTAGCGTAAAAATAAAATTTGTTTAGATTTTCTAAAACACACCGTACTTCTCTTGTAAACATATACACCGTGAGCCATAAAAACGTGACACTTTAGTTTTGTTAATATCTTCGCTGATTATTGACCAATTTTCAAAATTCTTCCACTGATGCACTCTGCAGACAATTTGCAATAATGCGATTATTATATATCCCACCACACGGTAAATGCGTTTCTACACTACCTTGTGAAATATAAATGTAAGCAAAAACTAACGATAATAACAAAAATTTGGGTAAATGAAAAAACACTTCAGACCAACATTCCGATGAATGATCTGTATGACACTAGACTGTGTTATACCCACACAGTTTAGTGTCATACAGACTGCAATGTCACTGCAATGGTCACTGCAATGTTGGTCTGAAGTGTTTTTTTCAATTTTACCAAAATGTTTGTTTGCTACTATCGATATGTATGCATATGTTATTGATATTTTACAAGGTAGTGTAGAGACACATTTACGGTGTGGTGGGATATGTAATACTCACCTTATAGCATATTGTCTGCAGAGTGTGCCAGTGAAAGAATTGTAAAAATTGATCAATAATTGGTGAAGATATGCACAAAAGTGCCACGTTTTTTGGCCCACCTTTTAGTTAATCAATTAAATATACGATTGTCACTTCTCTTCAGTTTTTACGCGCGAAAGCTGCTACTGCTTTCAGCGCGTCTTAGCCATCGCAATTTTATCTGTCCGTCCGTCTGTCTGTCCGTCTGTCCGTTTGTCACACGGGTGGATCAGTCAAAAGCGGTGAAGCTAGAATCACCAAATCTTCACCGTTGGCTGCCTGAACGACTCTAGTTTCAAAAACTGTAAAGCTTTTCCATAAATTCGAAGGGGGTCACCCCGAACGAGAGCGCTAAATGAGAGGGGGTGGGCAAAATTTTGCGATTTTTGGCCAATAAGTCGCTGTATCTCAGTAACGGTGCGAGATAGGGCCTAGGTTACTATTAATCACTAATAGGAAGTCGTACACTGG
>Ga0209367_1003357_pt1 | contig 21753 bp, 16 predicted proteins | sample WorMetLIZISLAND2_FD_187412 | JGI IMG/M metagenome (GOLD analysis project Ga0209367, IMG submission 187412) | Marine gutless worms symbiont microbial communities from Max Planck institute for Marine Microbiology, Germany - Olavius geniculatus... ...
AAAGTGTGTGCATACGACGCCTAAGATTATAGTGCTGCGACGCTGTAGATGATGGTGGCAATAAACTGTGTAAAACATGGTTGCAGTTTGAAACAGTTTTGTTAAACAGTTGATCGTCTGCGGCATCTCTGATTGCTTCTAGTTAACGTTATGTTAGTGTAATGTTCCTTTTATCTATGGTCAGAGCCGGTGAAAGGGCCCCCGTACCTTCTGGTCGGGAGGGGCCTCACGTATGCTCAGGGGCCTCATGTTATGTATGTAAAAAGAATTATAGATTTAATGTGAAAAGTTTATCCGAGATTGCCAAGTTTATTACTTTTCATTAATGCGCAGTAATCTGTGACCGCCTATTAAACTTTATTTGTTTGCAAAGACAACACAAATTGTATATAATGTTTTTACGTTTTCAAATTTTAGAAAAGTGGGCAAATTTGCGGCTTTCATTGAACATCCAAAAAGTGTTTCAGCTACAGGGGGCTTTGCTCCCCCTTGACCAGGGGCCGTGTTCCTGGACCCCGTTGGGAGCTCCACCCCCAGACCTCCGTCACGTGGCCTCACAGTTGTATTGGGAGGCCTCTAACTCTCTAGCCCCGGCACTGTTCATGGTACATTTACTGCTATAATATTGTATGGATTTTTACACTCGTTGTTTTCTGTAGCTTATATACGGCTCTATGTGGCAAATTGGTTACTTGCATATATCAGTGTTTTTCTTGTTTTGAGAATGACGAGTTGCTGTTCTGACGCGGCAAACTTGCTTTTAGAGCATTGTTATGATTTTCTGGTATAATTTTGCGCTGTTTTTGAACAAAGTCTAGTTTATGTTCAAGGTAGGCCAAAAACGGCACCGTTTATTGTTATTGTACGCCTCGTAACTTCACCAAATATTAACCGATTTTCAAATTTTTTTACTGTCAGAATCAGGAAACAATTTGTAATGACACTGGCACTATAGATCCCACCACACCTCAAGTGCTGTTGACGCTGCTGTTACGACGGACCACTGTCCAGCTCCTTCTCTCTGTAGTAGTCAGCCACTTAATGAAGTGGACAGTTACTGTATAAATAGTAGTGTGTGCCGAGTAATAAGACAAATTTTTTCGTACTCGTATATCACAGTTATATACACAGTAACATCTCAACATCGTAAGCACTCCCGGCCTCCGATACGGCGCCTGTACGGTCGCAGTAGCAAAGAATCCCGATCTGTATTGTCGCTTCCTTCTGTAGGTGGTACCAGCCAATCATCCCGCTACGCCGCCGCCCCTTCCCGCTATAGGCTCATGTCGGACGTTGTTTTTAATTGCTATTCTTAAGACACTGATATTTCACAAGGTAGTGTAGTGACACACTTTGGGCGTAATGGGACTTATAGCAATAGTTTTATTGCAAATTGTTTCCTAATCCTAACAGAGAAAGAATTTTGAAAATCTGTTAATATTTAGTGAAGTTATAAGACATACAAAAAATTGTGCCATTTTTTGGTCCACTCTGTATACATAGTCTGTACGATAGTCATTTCCCACGTTGCCAGTACGCAGTTTTTGAGTTAGATTTTTTTGTGTAATGTATACATATAGTTTTGTAGGAATACTGGTATATGTTGTATATACACTGTGTCCGGAAAAAAGTAACCCCCTAGACATCGTACAATAGCAGTGTCAAATGCGAACAAATCTGAATAAAATTTCGTACGTTTAATTCGCAGTCAATTGCTAAAGCGATCATTAAATTTCGTTAAAAATATTATTTCTTAGCGGAGTTATTGATTGTTGAATATCGATAACAAAATACCTCCGTCACCAACGTGGCGTTACATAAGCAATTTTTTGTTATGTACATTTGCGTAACTCCAACAAACAACATTTGATTATGGTAAAATTTTTCATCAACAATGCGTCACCTATTAACAATTAAACAGCGGCTTTTGTGAGGTTACCCCAAAACACTTTAGTTTCAGGTTTTTGCGTTTAACGTCATCCACAAAACCGGAAACTGAAGTGTTTTAGGGTGACTTCACAAAAGCCGCGGTAGCTAATTGTTTGCTTTAAAAAATTTAACTAAAATTTAGCACGTTAATTGCAAATAGATAGTGTATTGTTGATGTAAAATTTTACTTGAATCAGATGTTGTTTGTTAGAGTTACGCAAATGTACAGCAACAGAGAAGTTTACTTGTGTAACGCCGTAAAGGTAACGGAGATATTTTGTTATCGATATTCAACAATTAATAACTCCACTCAAAAATAATATTTTTCAACAAAATTCAACGATCTTTTGGCAATTTATCGCTGATTAAGAGTACGAAATTTTATCCAGTTTTGTTTAGATTTGACATTTTTATTGTACGATGTCTAGGGGGTTACTTTTTTCCGGACACAGCGTATATTATGCAGTCATGTAAAATCCAGTTTTGTATATCTCCTGTCAGTCTACATACCGTGTAAGTGCTTTTTTGTTGTGCATCAGTCAATATAGTTTTAAATTGATTATTAATGATCCTTGGTGTGTTTGTCTGTTCGACTCTGTATAGGATTAGCCCCTACACAAAAACTGTAAATGAATTTTATAACTTTTTTGCAGACACCTTCTGACTTCTGATTACTGGGTTATTTGGTTAACTGCAGTAGCGTTGTAAATTCGTAAATCTATCATTTATTAGTGACATAATTATTATGTGTGCAGTTGCAAATACAATAAATTAATTATTGAAGTATAGTTACCACCACAGTACTTTGTAAAACCATATCACACTGCTACTTTGAAATTAATTAATACAAAATTGTCAAACGTAATAGGAAGCGGTGTCAAAATAGAAATGCAGTTGATGTTATAAGCAACGTTTTGTGAAAAGAAACTAATCGTTACAGGAAAAGCGTCAGCTTAATGATAATTAATGGACTGTGTAAGTAACACGTATGTGATATTATATGATATTATATGCGTTGTATGTGATATTTCGATGTTCAAACTCACACACTATACGTAGAGGCAACGACGACGACTAAGCGATAGATACCCTGTCACACTCTCCTTGATCTTTGATTTACTGTCATGCATTGGACCAGTGACGTAGTTACTGACAAACTTTTCGGCGAAAAAGATATGACAGCTTGGCGATTAAAAATTACGAGAAATATACCGTTGACGATGCCAAAAAGTGATCGACCTAATCACAACCTTATAGTCAATTTAGCAGATCTTAAACAGCTTCACCAAGAAGAACGATTTAGTGCACACGGTTTGATTATGCGCTTCAGAGAGCAGTTCAGTGAGTTATAGTAAATAGTAAGGGGGCTTACACTTAGACCTAGTTCTTTCCGTTTTGAAACTCGGATTTTCGTTATTTGAAAAACACCGGCCACTCAGCTGCAAAACTGAAATAATGGCAAAAAACAAACGAATAATTCGTAAGGGAAAAAAGTCTAACCCAAGGCACAATCATACTGACGTTCGTGTCCTACAGGGAGTGAGATGGAAGAGGGGGGGTGTTGCGTCAGCCTCCACATATTGGCTTCATTGCGATCATGTTCTCGGCGCAGGTCTTGGGCAGTTGGATGATTTTCAGTAGCGCTTCTTCGACCGGGTCCAGTGCTTTGATGCAGCCATTGAACGGCAGAAGGATGATGTAGAACCAGTCGACGATGAATGCCAACCAGAGCGTCAGCAGGATCAGGAAGAACCAGAGGATTGCCCACAAGATGCCCGGACACAGGCCGCCCGAGCCGCCACCTTCGCCCTCGCCCATTGCCTGCACCAGCAGCCTCTAACAGTTGCAAGCGCCTCTATGTACCGTCTTTACTGCAGTAGTCGATGCCAATGATGGTACTCGGACACCGGCGTTATTTCTGTATCCTAAACATACGACCAAAGACCTTCAATGAAAGCCATACGATGACATAGCACATATAGCGGGCGCATAAACCAAAAAGTGGCACCCTTTTAACTGCGTCCATATAATGCCGTTATTTAACAAGAAATATGAGCTAATGCTTAAGAGACGCGCAAGTTGTCTTAGTCTATTTCCACCCATTTCGTCGCAATTCACTCTTGAAGTGTGCGCCGCAACTGAAGATCGCAAAAACAACAAAACTCCTTATTTTTGGAGTTTAAGACCTTTCAAAGTCATCAATGTTGATAAGACTGAAAAGCTCGTCACTAGTGCTTGTTATGATAGGCAAAATGCCCATGCCTATCTGCAACGGTTTTACGCGCGAAAGCAGCTACTGCTTTCAGCGCGTCTTAGCCATCGCAATTCTGCCTGTCCCTTTGTCCGTCCGTTTGTCCGTCTGTCCGTCTGTCAAACGGGTGGATCAGTCAAAAACGGTGCAAACTAGGATTACCAAATCTTTACCGTCGCCTGCCTGGAAGACTCTAGTTTCAGGAACCTGAAGCTTTTCCATAAATTCGAAGGGGTCACCCCGAACGAGGGCGCTAAATAAGAGAAGGTGGGCAAAATTTGCGACTTTTGGCCAATAAGTCGCTGTATCTCAGTAAAGGGTGCGAGATAGGGCCTAGGTTACTATTAGTCACTAATAGAAGTCGTACACTGGTTCTCGATTGGCGCCGAGTTCAATAACCTTGAATGACCTTGAACGCCAAAATAGGGGGTTTTATGGATTTTTTGGCGATTTCGGGCTGCGACACAAATCTATATCATTCACAACTTGGCGCCACGGAACTATCGTTATGCGATCCACATAGAGTATTTGGTATTTGTATATTAACTTAGCGTGAACATCGCAATTTTCAGCTAAACTGCTGAACCGGAACTGATATAGGTTTTCGCGCGTCTCGTGAGTATTAGCTCAAATTCCTTGTTACACTAGACTGGCCAAACGGTAAAATAGCGACCTTTACAGGGTGCCGCTCTTGTCCTTGTCTATCTTTAGTGATTTCTTGGAATGTGTCTCGCAGCCCAAAATCGCTAAAAAATCCATTAAAAACCTCTATTTTGGTGTTCAAGGTCATTCAAGGTCATTGCTTAATGACTGCAGTTCAGTTATCAGTGCTCATTTATTTTAAAACATTTTCACGATTCATCAGAAACCCCACAGCGTTTCTTCGCACGCAAATTGTGAGTCAAACAGCGTTCATCGTTAGCTAATCCAGCCATCGTGACGAGATTACAAATTGACGATTTATTGGCGTACAAAACCGAATTACTTTCATCAGCAGATTACGTGGACTAAATGATGACGTCATTTGATACAATGATATGGTGACTAAACAATAACTGCAAATAATTATAGGCTAATGCATGTAACAAAACAGGAAAGTCAAAATACGAAAGAAGTGTCATTTTTTGGCTCACCTTGTATAAAGTGTGGTCAAGTAAAAAATAAAACCAAAACTTTTTTTGCCGGTGCTTAGGCCTAATAATTAAAAATTTGCCATATAAAAACACATCAAACCTGAAACGCCTCAGCTTTATACCACTTTGTGTAATAATTAACGTTAATTAACGTTCTTTTAGCCTGTCTCTGACACACCGCATAGAATAAACTGTAACAATAATGGTGAACGTTTTTACAGTTAACGATATCGCTTGACATAACATTACAATTCATAGTCCATTTTGTCAGTAAATTAGTTATGAGGCGACTTTGCCTACAATAAACGCTCAGAAATTCGCATTTGTTTCAAAAAGCAAATGTTTAACACATTATAGCGAAATAATATATACATTGACTGATAGAAAGAAGTAGGTTACCTGCTGATACTCAGTTAGCAATCAGTTCGTTGACCAAGCGCAGTCGACGACCGGTTGGTTGTTGGGCAGAGTTCAATACAGCGACGCTATGCATTATCCGCTCAATGGCGCAAGGTTTATGGCAACCAGGTAAATATTGACTGCTCACAGCCTATAGTCTGCCTGCATGGCCGGGTACCAACAACAGCAGCTGCCGGTCAATGCATACCTGTAGGTGCTCGTACCCGCTCTCCTTGCCCTCATTCACGCTCGGCATTTATAATTCAGCTGATTCCCAGGGCTAACAATTTTCGGCGCCGTGAAATTGCCCTAATTGAAATTGCTATCATCGGTAATGCCTAAAAGCATTGGCGGCAACATCTCTTCGTAACATTTAGCTGCTGACGGCGTGAATGCAAAACGCTGACGTCGAAAAGTGTAAGAGCATGACAGGGTTCTTTGGCTCTTTGCAGCGTCGTGCCCAACTACTGCTAGCGAATTTTGAGCGTTTAATTTATTATTTTGTACAATTATATACATGTAGGGGCCTAAATGTTACACAGTTTACTTTAGATGAAAGTAGGCTTATCTTAGATGCCCTTCCTCCTTTCCATGCCTGCCTTTTCTAACACTTTTTCATAAGTGTTTTATTGTAGTCACTTAGCAACTCAGTCGTCCACTCGCGTTTGCAGCAAAACCGGATTAAGCGGAACTGCTCGAAATAATGCAAATGCGCATCGGTGAGTGAAATATTCGAGCTAGGAAAAGAAAACCAGATTGCGTAGACCTATAAGAAGTGTTCGGGAACCATTTATCTTGGCTTGTGTATACTAGGCTAGTAACAAAGCGAATTTCAGCTAGACGCGCCCACTGCGTGGTTTAGCTTTTACTGCTGCTGCTGCTGCTGTTGCTGCAGCAGCTATAGCAGCAGCTGCTGCAGCTGGCATAGCTGTTAAGGATCGCGGTAGCCAGGATGCTTCGAAATCATCGATCTCTTACTGCCGCCGCACTCACCATTGGAAACGATCAATATATTGATGACAAAACATTAATTAGAAGTCAGTCATCGACATCTAAATATTTTGAGGTCACGACCTTTACTTTTTGGGGTCACGTGACGTCATCGGTTACGTGATCATTAGACTCGCAATATAGTTTCCTATAATGACTAATCCATTAAACCTCTAACTGGTAAGTAAGAAATATTAAAAGTGTGATACTTTTGAAACAAACGCGTGGTAATGCTGTTACAAACAGTAAGCGATGGAGTGATAGAATGGAGATAATTTAAAGGACAACGCCATTAAATAAATCAAGGGGCCAAACAGATGTGAGCAAAAGTATCGTGAAAAAAATCAGGTGATTGGTTAAAGTATGGCAATTGGACAGATAATAATACAAGGATAGTGCGGCTTAGGCACATTGTATGTTCAGTAGAAAATCTCATGTCATCGACTTATCCATATACGCTGCAAGGGTAACTGTAGGACACGAACACAAAACCGAGACACGGTGACTGACATTAGACAACACTTTATTAACTACAGACAGCAGCAGTGCACTCAACCATACATAGAAATAGATGATGATGTTAGCGAAACACAGAGGGACACGTGCATGGTTGGACTCCACGTTTTCTTTCGACACAATGTTAACCATAGAAACAAGAGCATCGTTTGGCGTTTGAACGAGCTACTGATTCTCTACGTCAAATACTACACTGATAAAGTCAATCTCTAAAACTGCCCCTTTCGTCATCGTACAATAAGATAAATATACAAAGAGAAAAATACGTAAAGTCCTTCGCAAGCCACAAGGGCGGCACTGATCTTCATTTCCTTAGCCGTCAGACAGACAACAGCTGACACTGCAAGACGGCGTATATAATGGCGAGTTCATCGTGCAGTTTTTTGTTTTGTCTGCACCACATCGCAGCTTTCATGGCGCTCATATTTTTCTCACAAAGTTTCATTTTCGTTAGAACTGTTCGCCAGACTTTTTTTGATCCAGGATCCATCTCAGTTTCTACCCTATTCCACCGCCGCCACATTATTCAAACTCTGAATAAAAACACTAACAGAATCCACTGCAAATACAGACAAAAGCACTCAGTTGATCGCTTAACAGTTGCATATACTTGGTATAGTTCTAGCAGACGTTAGCGAGTATCCAGTATATCAGATCTCTAGATATCAAATCTTCGGCACAACAGCCAGCATAATAAAATCTAAAACTTCGCGCCAAACACTGAAACACAGCGAACGTGTAGTCGTATACAAAACACCACTGTTAACAATTGCATCTAATAGCTTCAACGGTTTATAAGCATACCAACTTAAATCACCTAATACTTAATTCATCTTTATTAGTTCGATTTTTTTTGTTAGTTCATGCCGCCGATCTTGATCGATCATTAGTTAGTACTGTAGTCGATACTAGTGAATTGTGCTATTCAGCCTTGCTACAACGACTGCTGGAAGTCTGATACAATTAGGCTACGCGAGACAGTTTTGCGGCTTTTTCGCGAATGTACGATTAAAACCGAAGAGCGTACAGTAACTCCAAGAAAGACTATTATACCAAATTCCTACACAGACAATAATGGCAAGTCGAACTACCTAGAAGCATAGGCGACGCCGCCTCTAAAAACTGGGAAATTAAACGCTCTCTTCCTATTTTTACATTATTTTATTCAGTTTTCAAACCTGTTTACCTTTATCATCTCTTTCGTAACAATACCGTTCACATTTTTTTCGAGTTACTTGCACGATATAAGCTTTCACTATATTAACAGATAAATAACATCTTTAAACCTGCGGTGGCCAAACACATCGATTTCGCAAGCGTCGCCTATGCGTAGAACGCGCAGGAATAACATTGTGTCATGTTATTATCGTTCAAAACGCATCGCATATGCAATGTCACGACAATCTACAACGTAGATCACACTACATATTTTTTATAAAGTCAGCTCACTAAAATACAAGACGAACTTATTCGACAGAAGACCGCACGTGCCGAAACGTAACACATCTATTTGGCTGTAAGCACAGTAACAAGTTAACAACACTGTATAACAACTGTAATAAGTAACAGATAATGTACTTGCAGTTATGCAAATAGGTGTCGACAGTGCTTGAAAGATATGCACTGGTGCGAAATTAAATCATATAAAATCTTGTTCAAGAGCCACAGTAATTAATAGAACAACGATGACGCCAGGGAAAAAGCGAAAAAAAATTTTCAAGCAAGCACTGACTACGATATGCTTCGATACAACCGACTGGCCAGTCAGTTCACAGTAAAATTTGAACAGTTACACTATGTAATTCTATCACATTGTCAGGCCGCATGATAAACCAGTAAACACGTTTAAATGCACAAAGTTAATTCAAGTATAACAACAACATTATAATCGTTTTAAACGTGATATGGTAAAAACAGACCATGTATAACATAACAGTTTTATCAGACTCAACAAAACACTGTGTATTACAAACACACGTAATATAACTAAATTAGTTAGAGAGTGGAGCACCTCGCCATAACACGGACACGCGCCTTGCAGTGCAGGCATTATATTTTAGCGGTAGTTGATCAGTCTGCCTAAACACCGCAGATTAGCTCAGGTCACAGAAATATTCTAGTCAGTGATCAGCTGTGATCTGCAGTGCCAGAAACTGAGCTACAGTCACTAACATAACTATCTTCTGGGATCTGAGCTGATTTGCGGTTGATCTTTTCTGCGGTGATGTGGGGTGGTCAGGCAGACCCGTAGTTGATGAATAAAAAAAATCTCTGTAACTAAAAGTTAAAAGTTTTTAAAAAATTATAACCTATTGATGACAATAAGTTTATGCAGGAAACAATAAATACAGGCCGACTATATAAATCTCATCATGCAAAGTACATTATACAGCACACCAGAATACACAATCTGGAAATAATTGCCTTACCGTAGGCCCCTAACTAACAAAAATGATTAATAAAACAAACAATTTGCGTACAAGTGCTTTTATAACGAAATATTGCAGTATTAACAAAGCGCTGAGAAGCTAAGTGCTTAGCTGGGCTACTAGACGGGAAGGCCTATTAGCAACACACAAATTTATACAAGTCGAGGAGCTTAGATGATAGTAACAAGTTTCACAACCATTTACACACAAAGCGGCAAAATCCGAGTAACGAAAACCAACAAATGGTCGTAATGATTACCACTCGGCGCCTTGGCCACAGGCGTAGATCGCAACTAGACAATATGTCCCCGGAAGTTCAGATTTGGGAACGAATTTTCCCAACTATTTGAAGGTGAACAGTATTACAGTAAAGCTTAATCGAATTACTGTACCAAAACGCTCGTAACTTACGAATGTCAAGAGCGGCCGGGCTCCGCCTGTACTCAGTAGAAGAGCTTATAGCGTCCCCAAAACCCTTAAATATTTCACAAAAAGACTACGGTAAAGATAAAAAAACAACCAGAATTGTCCCAATACATGCTGCAAATCGAGGCCAACGGATAGGCCTGACTGCTGTATTCAATAAAAGTTAATTTAGTTAACGCCAATTACAATTTTTTATCACAATTTAATTACAATTTAAATCGCAGTCCATAAGGCTACTTCTGCAACATTAAAATGCATATTCTACTGCCATGCAACCACTAATCATAGAAGGTATTTTAAATTACCAGCCAATGAACAGGCTTTTGTAAAATAAATCCAATTTCCGCGTAATAATTTTTATTTTAATGATTTTTATCCATAACAATATTGCTACGCCTACACAAACAACTAACGGTAAAAGATAATACTGAATCGTTAAAAGTTTACAGTATTTACAATCACTATTCACGTAAGCGTTGGCTTCAGTGTTTCTCCGTGTGTACATCATCTAGGCTACTTATTGACGAAAAGTAAAACACGACATTGCAGACGTACGCGCGTACCAGACAGTGATCTGATATTGACGTGGTCAGTAGTGTTGCACGCCAATCAAAATACAAGTTTATCATAAGCCTACGGATACTTTCGAACACGCTACATTCAGACCTTTACAGCTTGTAAATTGGAAAAAGAAAATATTTATACGCGTTTACAAACAGCACACAACCGACATAATACGCCTTTTGTTAACAACAACAACAACAACAACAACAAGAACAACAATGCAATGTAACAATGTCCCCACGGGATATCGGTGCTGACTGCTGTCACCTTTAGCTCTAGCTGCGGATTTAAATGTAGCATAATACCGAGCGCATACATTAAAAATACACCAAGTGATCCAAATATGCCAGTATTTGATAATAATATTTAACACGGTAGCTCAGCGACGCCTTTAAAAAGTGACGGGATTTTTGTTACAGATTAACAGCTGTTAAAAATCAGTTTAAAATGTTTAAAATCGGTAGATGTATGTGATTCAGTCACGGCAAAATAACTGGATGGCATTTTTTGATCACTCTGTGTGCGACGAGGTTTAAATACCATGCAGAATTGCATTCTGTGTGATATAATAGCATTTTAAATGTCCGCATCAGGCATCACAACGCATTTGGCAGGTATAAAAGAGTAAAACATTTAGCATATTTACATTCACGACAATTAAAGTAGATTTTTTTAAAATTAACAAGCACAAAACACAGGTACTTGTAGCGGCAAAACGCTGTTATTTGTATTAATTGGACAAGTGTAAATTTACTAATAAATGCATCTATCGAAACAGAAAACAAAAAATTCACCCGTTAAAGCAACCGAGTTAAGCATAAACAATCATAACACATCCAACTAATGTTGAGATCATTTTTACATGTTAATCATAACTGAAATGAGTGAATACAACAAAAAATGTCAAGTAACCTACAACGTTAGTCGAACAATTATTCGATTCTAATATTTCAAGCCGAGAAAGTAAATCTCCTATTCTAACAATGACAAGGCAGAAAACTGCACAGCGTTGTTGTAACACACTGTACTTCTAGATGGGAGTGTGGTCTGAAAGTCATGTTTGCCAGGGTTGACTGAATGACAACTAACAATCGCCACGCTCCGACATGACGGTCTGCCATTGTAACGTACCGTTGCCTACGGCCCAAACTTCACTCGCTTCAATTTGTTGCACAAAACACCATGCAACACAAAACTCAACAACGTGCTGAAAGTCCGCGGCGAATTCACACCACAAGTTGTACGGCGTCCGCAGCACACGTGCACATCAGATCGAAGACGTAGAACAAACGCACAGCATGCCAACATCTCAGTATGTTGTACAACTTGTTGCACGACTTGTTGTGCAACAGATTCACGACAACTCTAGGAGTGGAGCATGAGACTATGCAGAGAATGATCGTCGGACGAAAGCGCGCCAGCAAGGCATCGTGCTGTGCTGATCAAATGATGCTATGCATAGCGTCCACCAACCGATGCTGATCAACCCATCCCTGGCAGATACTGACAGCTCTGTCTACGAGTAGATAGTGATGACCTCGCGGCCACCTCCAGCCACCAGCAGGACTCGCTCCAGGCCTTCCGTCAGCACATCCAGGAAATCCATGTCTGTAGCGCGACACTCCGAACTAAGGAAAACACATCCTCACAGACATTTAGTTCATCGGCAACTATAAACACTCGCTAATACTTCTATCTGTACTCTAGGATGAATTTAAGTATATAATCTGTGGATGCTCGTTACATAGCTAAAGAAGAATTTGCAAATTAGTTATAAGAAAGTCAGTTAATTAAGGCGCATAAAAGCATTTAGATACTGCAGTTGCATGTCTACCTGTCATGTTTTTATTTTACTTTTTGTTTTAATGTAAGGTAATTTGTAAGCGTTCAGTGACCTAGAGTACAGTTGTTAGAATAAAGCAAAAGCATTGAAATTATTCCATCTAAGAATTAAGCCCATAATAGTTTATCGTACTTAGTGATAGGCCTACTGCAGTCTTCTAGCGTTGATTTACTTAATTGAACTGTTCCAGCATAAAAGCTAATTTTGCTCTAAAATGCTAATAAAAAAAATCTTAATCGCTCTGACATGCAAATGAACTTGTAAGCCAAAGTTAGAAAATGCAAGCAACTTTGTTTCAAGCACAGCCATAGCTGTCCAAAGCAAAACTGCATGCGAGTTTCAGTTTTGTTTTAGTTTAAGTTTTATGCAGACAGACGCCCTCTCAAACAGTGACGTAGGTGCTGGACAGCAAAAGGATACAGTTTTTTTCTCCATCTTCGTCTTTCGGCGGTTTCGGCATGTTGACAATGATGAGTTTAGCGTCGGTCGAATGTTGCCGGATGACTTGGTTGAGACGAATGGCAGTCGTCATTCGGCGCACGTTTTGACTATCACTGCGCGTTCATACGTACAGCACATTCTACTTGTAGGCCTACACAGCGTGCCCCAATTAAAATCGGACACCTACTACATTTTCAAACAACTTCAACAATCCTCGTTCAATATCAACAATTTTTGGTACGGAAAAAAGTCAGCACTTGACAGCACTTGTTCCTTTGACAAAATATTAAGAACAGAATACGAGCTGAGGTTTTCGTGTGGCGCCCGCATAGATGTTACTGCACGGTATCAGCTTTGATTCGTTCATTTAGCGTGAAACACTTTTTATCACAAACTGCATCGCAGCTGTTTTTAACTAATCAACAAAGCGCAGTTGACGACAATTAACTCACCTCCGTTTCCTGGCGCTGGTTTCGTCGTTCGGGTCGGGAATGATGAGTTTTGGCAGCGCTGCGGAAGGCTTCGATTTGGACGGATCTGTCCTGTCCTTGGTATCGTTGTCCGGCGCGTTGTCCGTGTTGCTGTCCACCTCGTCCGATGTGTCTTTGGTCGTAATGTTCCACTGCGGAGATTCCGCCTCAGTGTTCTCGGTGCCTGGTGCGTCGGTCGGCAGGTGGTTCGGCGACTGGCTCAGCTCGCCAGGCGCCTCCGCAGGCACCGACTCGTGGTCGACGGTCGACTGTACGACTTCCGGCGCGGGTGAAACCTCTGTTGTCATCATGATGGGGATCTGCACGGCGTCCTCAGGCAGCGGAGACTCGGAGATCTTGTTGAACGGTGCGTCGGCGCGCGTCCGCTGCGTCAGTGGAACGTGCGCCAAGTCCACGATCATCTGAGGCTGCAGTACACATGCACAGACACAGTGCACGCTGAGTAAGTACGGACATTTAAGACCACGAAGTATCATGAGCTTGAGACCACAAACATCTTTTTTCCAGGTGCTATCGAGATATCGTGAGGTCATCAAGCTCCAGAGCTAAAACAAGTGATCGGGAGACGCATCACTGACATCACCGAGGACAGCAGGGAAACCACATTATTGTTTCACAGGCTGTCGGTCCGTGGCTCTACAAAGCACTAACGCGGTCTCATTTTAAAGCATTTTTCCGCCTGATTAGACGCCGCCATGGCAGTCAATTACACTTTGTTTAGTTTTCTATACCCTCGGGAATTGAGTACTGTTTAGTTTTAACTACCGGAGGTACAAAAATAATAATAACGATAATATTACAATAATAACAATAATTATTATAACAGAGCCATTGTCGCCTACTTCGCATTCAAAAAACTTCAAAACGCGACTATTGCACTGTTACTGACGAATGCTCAAGTTAAACGGCCACAGTGACTCATGACTAAACGTTATCATAAAGTTTGGAAAAAATGAACATTACAGTCAGAATTACAAAAAAAAACGCAAACAGACTACCGCACTAATCTGTTCTCTACATTTTAAAATGTGGCAGATCTCACGACTAGTTTATTGCTCACAAGATACAAAAGACATTTTTGACGTCTTGCAACTGTTTGGTAATTTCGGCAAACTATTCGCTAAGATTATACGTTAATTGTCAAAAATAACAGACTCAAAAAATAAAACAGACAGTCATCAATGACAAGTACTCTACATAACAAGTCAGAAAAAAACAGCAATACACACTGTATACAAAACGGAGAGAACAAAAACAGCAAAAATGTCTGTTTGGCCCCAAGTGGCACGTTAATCGGCGATTGCTAATTTGAAGCGACCTTAAAAATACACCCGTAAAGGACATCATCAAAAACAGAAATTGTTATTGTTAGAGCACGCGTTTTTACTTTTTAACAAGAATGCCGATTACCGGTCTGCCTAAAATAGAATTAAGGTTAAAATTAGGGTTAAAGTTAAGGTTAGAGTTAGAATCTGTGGTCATCTAGTGCCACACATCGATCTACAGTTTACAAACTTGAACAATATTTGCTATCTCATCTGATCTGTGGTGATCTGTGGTGTATAGGCAGACCCTCGATTACGACAGTAATGTTTTTTGATTTGAGCAAAATTTAGAAGAAATGTGAGGCTGCAGGCCTAACTAACTTTTTTTCAGTAAGGCAGCAACCACATACAATCACAAAACACAACAGCCAACGAATCACTATGAACCATTCGTTATGAAAAAAATATCAAACGCCAATTATAGCGTTTGTCGGCTAGAGTCCGTTCAGTTTTAGTGCTACTTTAAACCATTTTCAACGCACGATTCATTTCTGAAGTTCTATACATACATCTAAGAAAACTTCTGGTTTTTAGTTCATCTATATTCACATCAGTTGGCAAGTTATTCCGGAGTTGGTTTAAGTAATGTTAGTACAGTGTAGCTAATGTTTCCGTTTGGTGTCGCCTGGCTAATAGAGTTTTCACATTTTTAGTTGGCGATGATGTTTTCTCTATGATCTGTGGTGACTGAAAACTTTTTTCAGTGCCGTCAACAAGCGTAATCGGTGGGCAGGTGGGCGGTCAGGTGTGTGTGAAGATAATTTACCGTGAGTGAATTCTTCTTCTTGATTTTCATCTGCGCCAGCATGGCGTGTCGTTGTTCCATCTGTAGAGTGCGTTCATACGTGTACGCCGATATGTCGCTGTCCGGCTGCAGCCAATGCACACCATCGCATCCGCTCAGACGACGTCATCAGTTCATTACGTCGTCGTCTGAGTCAAGTATTACGTTTACTCAACAGAAATGATTCAACACCGTGCACTAGAACGTGGGAAATCATTTGCAGTTTAACACAACAAGCTACAGACGAGCACGAGCACGGGTTAGATCTACGAAAAACGTTCGGTGCAAACAGGCAAAATGCTATCTTTTTTTCAAGTTTTTTTTCTAGGACCGCAAAATTTAGAAAAAAATGATTATTTGAAAGCATTATCGAAATCTAACTTGTTTTAGATTGTACCGATTATTGGTAAATGTGTTCTATGTTTTTTTTAATTTTTTCACTGACTGACAATTCATTTCCATTTATATTTTGTTTGAGCACACAAGTGCGAGTGTTGTTGTAATTAATGTCCACAATGTAAATGACAATTCTTAATATTCATAGTCACAAAGCTTTTTAATCGAGAACTATTATCTACACATTAACGTGTTTCAGTCTTTCCGAATCGAGAGTGTTAAGAAACAACAATCAATGTCAAAAATCAGTATAAGCAGTTAGCATAAATATAATCTGACGACAGTTTTATAATGAATGGTTTAAAGGTAAACTTAATAGTTATTGCAAGTGTAAGAAAACAAGTACCCTGGTACTTCGAATCATATATTACTGATATTTTACTTGTATTTTCCAACTATTTTTTGAACGTGTATTACTGATGACTAAAAAACTGAACTGCATCGTGACCCGGTTGTTATGTACACACGAAATCGACTATCAACGGTACTCGTAAATTGTAGGCTTAACTTTGCGGCATCTTCGAGGCGGGTTTAACTTAGCATTAAGCACTGCTGTTTTTCTGTTGTTATCCATAAACAATGTGCAACAACAACACGCAGGAATACAACAAGAACACAGTGTCTAAAACTCACAAGACAATAGACAGTCACACTCTCTTCACACTGGCATCCGCTTCAAAAAATCTTTTTAACGTTACTGTGTGTTTGGTTTGGACGACGGTATAGAGTAAACGGACATAACACGAACACACAGAACTATCACAGCACAAGTCACCGAGCAAGCACTAGCACTTATGGTCACATCACGCACTAACAATGACTGCACTCAGCCGAAGACTACCAGTGGCTTCTATCGCTATACACCTGCTCCTCGGCGCATCTTGTGCATACAATAGACCTATAAATTGTTATCACCAGAAGCGCTGTTTTAGCTCAAAATGCACCACAAAACTTTTGCGGCCGGGCTCTACCCGGACCCGCTGAGGGCGCATACTGTTGGGCGGTTATTAGGCTATTCATAGTGAACACTTGTTGTTCACACAGCAGTTCCCACAGACCTCCTAGCTGGACAAAGAGTGTAGGGTCACCTGGGAAAAGATAAAGGAAAATGGAACAGGAAAAACGGAAAATGGAAAAAAGGAAAACCTGGGAAAAATAGTAAAGAAAAGAAGGATATTTTATTAATGGATAGAGAAGACAAGTAAGAAGAAAATAGAAAAACGAAAAAAAACGGAAAGGGGGAGGCTTCAGCCCGATTTTGATTCTAAATTTGGGGGATAGAAACCACTGAAGACCACAGCAAACTACATGCCACTCTTGCACTGACTGACGTTGCACTGCATACTGCAAACCACTCTAGACACCACACACACTGTAAGCCGATCAACCAATCTCTCAATCAATTGCTGTGCTCTAGAGACAATAGCAATACGCACCATCTCGATGACTTGCACCTCGGCGTTGATGCGCAGGTGATACAGAAATGTCTGCAGATCCTTCTTCATCTGGATGCTGTTGTCTTCGATCTCTGCAGCAAGCGTGTCAATAGCACTTTTTGCCGATTTGCGACAGTTTGCAATTTAAGAATCAGACACAAAGTTCTGCACCCATTTGCTAGCTAAATAATATTATTGGATATATAGTAACGTAAACGTAAAGTACTTCCCGAGCCATAAAACCTCTAAGGCAGCGCTGATCTCTGTTTCCTTAGCTCTAGCCAGGCATCAGTTTACACTGCCGGACCAGAGATACGAGGCTAGTGCACCGTGCATTGTGTTTGCTAACCCCCAGCTTTTGCTGGTACTCATTGCGTAGGGATGGCCAAGCTGAGTTGACCTGAGTGACTGGTTACATACCGAGACGATTTAGCTGCCTGCTGAAGGCCACCCATCCAAGTTCTAACCGGGCCCGGCGTTGATTAACTTTGTTGATGCGACCAATGACGTTGCCAACTAAGCCAAACCCAAACTGCTGCCATTTATAAGATAGAAAAGTTAGCTAAAAATTGCTGTTTTTATTAAATAGTAAGTATTTTTTGTTTGCATGAAAAAATACTTCACAGTACAAACACAATAATATTAACATGTACTTTACTCACGTGCCACAGTGAAAATTCTTAGTTTGCATTTCTTCCATACTTTATGTTGCGTCAGAAGAAACGGCAGCAGCATCAACAGTCCTCCCTCGTCTATCGGTTTAATGTCAAAAAATAACTTTTAAACTTCATCAAAAAATATTAACATCAACGAGATTAGCATTTATTGCACAGTGAATTCGCGTTGCGCCATGTTGTCAGTCTAAAAGATGTGGCGACTTCCAAGTATCGAACTTTGCCACAGACTTCCGTAAAATCGTAGTCAGACGTAAAAGCGGGAAAATCATATAAAAATTGTAAAGCTGGTAAGCGTAATACAGAATTGAAAATATTTTTCTGAGAAACCAATGGCCATTTTACGTCCAGACGCCTTACTGTAACTGCAGTGAAAATAAGTGACAATAAAATCAAAATCTCTCTACATGGACGACGCTTTTTCTAGGTTGCCATTTTATAAAAAAAAACAATGTTGGCGTTATTCTGCACGAAGGATACGGACAATCCACCAGATGTCGATAGTTCCACCCAGCCGATCTCCGTTCTCAGGAAACTGACAGATTCCCTTAGCGACCATCGCCGCAAGGTGGCGCTCGCTGATCACTCTCATTGTGGCTGTGCAAACAACCGTTACATCACCGCGTCAGTAATGCCCCGTTCACACGATGAAGCAAACATGAAGCCAACTTAGAGCATACGTCGTGCACGTGTATTTTGAATACGTTTGCTTAATGTTTGCTTCATGTATACGTCCTCGTGAAAACGGGGTTTAAAGCACGCCGCAACATTTCAACGAGGGAAATATCACTGGAATCAGTGCAAGGCGTCGTGGCAGGAGGAAATCCCCCAAGTGCCGGCGCCAGCGCAGTAAAGAAGCCAGGTCATTTCGAGGTCAAAAAATTTTAAAACCACGTCAAGTCACCCCGAATTCGAGACACAGAGAAGAGCTCGCCTGACCTCAATGATCTGACCGACTTACACTGCGCCCGGTGGGGAATGACCCCTCCTGACTTTCCCTCCCCTTTCTTTTCCCCTCATTTTCTTTGTCTCCCCTTCCCTTCCCTAAAGTGGCTGCTATATTTGTCCAAAACTTTACAAGTGGACTTTCACAAGAACAAAAGATGGTGGACTATTTGATATAATAGCGAAACAAAACTGATTTCAATTCTTCCCATCGACCGAGCCATCACACTGTATCCACACAGCAAAACTTATGACACTTACGCAATACATACGGCTACCAAGACGCAAGCTATGAATATCTTTGACTAAACTCAGCTTGACGCAGTAAGCTAACTAATAAATCACATTATAACCTATGAATGTTTTGTATCCGTCTGTCTGTCTTCGCCAGTTGTGAGGCCAGCCAAGCATGACCGTATTGTGTTTGAGGCCTCCAAGTCCCGCGCCTTGAATTCTATACACATATAACGAATCACAAATCCAATTAATTAATTAATTAATTATAAATCAGCGACAACACAGTAGCGCAAGAGTTAACCGCGCAACGCACTGCATGCCACGTTTGGTCTATCCTACATGATGTTAATGTTCCAGAATGGTGAAATAATTCTGTGAGATACTAAGCTATAACGGGAGCGCTACGGCGACGTCCGAACTACGCCTATAGCGGAAAGGCGTGGCATAGCACGTTGCCCGACGTCGAAAACGTTCAGTTACGTGCGACGTTCGCACGAACAAAACTTCGGAAACTTCAAACGTGAGGTCAACAACTCACAAATATCCAATGCCGTCGAGCGTGTTCTTGGCGACTATGACCTCGGCGAAACCTTTCGCTCTTTCTTTCTTCATTGTCTGGAGGATGTTGTTGCGAGCCGTCTCAGCGTCATGGTGTCTTTGACTGTGATCACCGTCCAACGCAGCGACCATCAGCGTCAAACCCTTACCTTCATTACACACCATGAACAACAACAACGTCATTTATGAGACACTTAGGCCTACAACAGTGCAGAAGACTTTAAGACGTTATTATCTAAAATTATGCTAAAGGGCAGGCTGTTATCAATTATAAATGATATAAAACCAAACCCCGAGCATTACACAAATCTTCATAACAGCCTACAGCACACGTGCCTGAAAAACTGCGAATGAAAACACGACAAGTAACGGGAAAAACGTGAAGCTAACTTGTCCTGATAAACGAAACCAAGTGTATGATTAACGAAAAAAACTTTCAAAAGCCGATGACCGTGAAAAATTCGAAACAAGTTACGTAATCCGCAAAAGTGATGTAATGAAAAAATACATACGTTAAGCTTAAAAATGAAACAATGCAAGACGATCAGCGATGTGAAATAGACTCACCTGCTTTGAGCTGGCTGGCAAAGGTGACGAGTTTGCGGTACTTGGGCTCGAGGTTGTCGGCGATCTTAAGTAGGACGAGTAGCTGTGGTCGCCAGTTCTTGACATGTGGTGGACCCTCCTCTAGCCGCAGCAGAGCAAAACGTGCCGCCGACATCGCCAGACCACGGATTCCGTCACCCCACTCCTTCTCCGCGCTACACGCCAGAGTTCATAGAAAATGCTCTTTAGTTATCACAAGATGCAAGTACAGTTATACTCTCATTTTATTGGACAATCTTAAAGTTGTCCGGCTTTGATACAATCATACGTAATTACAAGTTTTTACGCGCGAGAGCTAGCATAGCTATAGCGCGTATTAGCTACGGTAATTCTCTCTGTCCGTCTGTCCGTCTATCTGTCTGTCCGTCCGTTACGACCCGGTACCAATCCAAGACCAGGTGAGATAGAGATTTCGGGGTTTCACCACATGACAGCCTATTGTCTCTAGTATTTCGTGACAAAATTTCATCCCGCTGGGTAAAGAGAATCCCCTCGGACGAGGAAGCAAAAGAGGGGCACCCCTTTAAAAGCGTTATTTTACCGCTATAGGCTTGCCTAACGTGAAAATGGTTGCAGATAGGCACAGACATGCGGCTCATCATAACAAGCACTGTCGTCGAGCTTCTTAGAAATGTCAACATCAATGACCTTAAATGACCTTGAACCCCCAAAATAGCGGGTTATAGTGAATTTTTCACGATTTCGGGCTGCGACACGTATTTTAAGAGTGAATTGCGCCAAAATGGCTGGAGATAGACCAAAACAACCTGCATATTAAATTTTTACCATTGAATGTAGATTTCAGCAGTCTAAGTTCGAATCCTTCACGTTCAAGAAGGGTTGCGCAAGCGGGTATCAAAGAGGGGTACCCTTCTAAAAAGTGGTTATTTATTCGTTGTTAGCTTGTCTAGCGTGAAAATAGTTGCAGATATGCACAGACATGCTGCTTATCATAACAAGCACTAGTGACGAGTTTCTTAGAAATGTCAACATCAATGACCTTAAATGACCTTGAACCCTAAAAATATTGGTTTTTAGTGATTTTTTGGCGATTTTTGGCTGCAAAAAAGTGAATTGTGACGAAATGGATAACGATAGACCAAGCTCTCGCGCGTCTCATGAGCATTAGCTCAGATTTCTTGTCGTTCTACAGACAGTGCGCTGTAAGTGTTGCGAGTGCCGTCCAATATTTCAGTAGTGTTGGCTGAACGTATTACTTTCATTATGTTTTTGTCTATAGTGTGCTTTTTCTCATCATCATCATCATCATCATCGACAACCGTGGGCTCAATGCCCGTTGGTGTCTGACGCCATTCTTACTATCGCTGCCCACCGCTGCCTATCTAGGGCAGCGTGGCTTAACTCCTGCAGGGTTGTCCC
>Ga0209367_1003359_pt1 | contig 21752 bp, 12 predicted proteins | sample WorMetLIZISLAND2_FD_187412 | JGI IMG/M metagenome (GOLD analysis project Ga0209367, IMG submission 187412) | Marine gutless worms symbiont microbial communities from Max Planck institute for Marine Microbiology, Germany - Olavius geniculatus... ...
GAAGAGGACTTGGACTCGGACTTGGACTTGCCCGCTTAAGGTGGACTTGGACTTGGACTTGAGGATAGGGGACTTGGACTTGGCTGTTGCTGGACTTGTTACAAGTCTGCTAATTTATTGCATGTTTAAGCCAATTTTTGACCCCTCTTTGAAAAAAGTTGTAAGGGGGCCCCCGTACCTGGTGGGGGGTGTGCTAGTAAGACTTGGTGATTCTCTAGCGCGTGTAAAAATTTGGGGGCGCAGCACCCCCTAGGGGCCGAAATATGGTCTTCCGAAAAATGCACTTCGGGTGGATACCATTCAACATCGAGATCTCCAAGGTCACTGGACCAAACTTCACCGGACTCTTTTCGCCCAACGCAGGAGGAATCGCGGCAGACGGAATAAAAATCCGATTTTGAATATTTTCATCCGTTTCGGAGATATTCGCCGCCAAACTTCGAAGTCGTCCGAAATCGGGCCAAATTTTGCATGTTTTTGGCCCGTGAAATTTTTTGGGAATGCGCCCCCAAAATATTGGACCGGCTTTATAAAATTCAGCCTAGTACTGACCATCGTGCAAAATTTCACGCCGGTTGGCCCACGCATCTCGGATATCTCGCGTTGCAATAAATAAATAAAACATCTGCAGTAAAACATAAGTCCTTCCGAAAACTATCGTTTTCGGGCGGACTAATGAAGAAGGCTTTAGACTATGTTAGTGATTACCAACTAAAGTCAGCTTGTAAGGACGCCATATGCATAGCCCCACCTAAGGTTACCCAGATGATTTTTGCTGTTTTAGAGGACTGATATCATCACATCGTCCTTACACACAGTTATAAACTGGTAAGTTTTTTAAAACATATATTAGTAAATACAACGATCTTTAAAGTACAGTGCTCTAGTCTATTAACTATACACAAACTTTCCATGCGACCTTCCTACATCGGCGCAGGGGATGTTGGGCAGAAAAAAAACAGTCAAAACAAACTAACTATCCACTGAATCGAAAATTAACAATTATAAGTTACCGGTATAACTGTCAGTTAAAAAACTCCAATTCTGAGACCAAATCAAACAGCAGTCACCGAATCGGTGAGAACGATAGTTGTTAGTTGCCACGTAAAGTTGTGAGTTGCGACGACTAGTCTGCAGCGCTGCGCAGAAAACGTTTAAGCCCAAACTTCACTTACTTCCATTTCCTGCGGCTTTGTTAAAGGCCTAAAAATCTTTCTGTACAGCAAGATGCAACAAAATGATCCACTACACCAAAATGCACAGCAAGTCCACCACAGATAATCGAAAACCTACAGCTTGTTGCACGACTCGTCCAAATATTCACAATAAACAAAAGCGGTGAAGTTTAGGCTTTAACTGTAAGATTTACCTTCAGTATTCAGTGCATCAACTCTGAAAAATCGTCAACATCGTCGTCATCATCATCAAAGATGGGTTCAATTTGGCCTAAATAATAAACGTTATTTCTAGAACCACGTAATAAGTGTCATATAAGTCGGCCCAGAAACGATGGAATAGGTCTTCAGACGCTGCAGAAACAGCAAGCCCAGCTGTCGCTAGAACAGCCGACCGTACTGGTTGTCAGTGACCTTCAAAGTCAACAAAGGTTAATGATTTCCACCTCATCTAACAGGGCGTATGCCACTTTCTATTAGTAATTAGGAGTGACTTTGGCCGTACCTCTCATCGTTTCCAAGATATGGCAGTGCAGTTTTCCGTTGAAAACGCACATTTTTCCTACCCTCCATTGAACCCAAAATTGGTAAAAGGTCCCTTGCAGTAAACCGCTGAAATTTTGCATGCCTAGGTTTAAGACGCATGGCTAATTATTCGTGTAGGCTACAAAGTTTTCCCCTAAATCTGCAAAAGTACGACCTAACACTTCGCCACAATACATCCGTTACAGACGACGATGGACGACAGACGACAACCGTACCATAAGCTCGACCGTTACTTAAGTACAGTCGGCTAAAAACTAAAAATCCTTCTTGAACCAAAAAGCCCACACATCGCAAAAGGTGCTGATCTGCATTTCAGTAGCCCCTGGCCAGACACCAGTTTACACTGCAAGACATATTCATTCATTCATGCCCAGCTTTTGCTAGTACTCCTTGCGTCTACCCACAGAGGGATGGCCAGGCTGAGTTGTCCCGAGTGGCTGCAGTTACACGGTCACACATCAAAGCACTAACAAGGATGAGACCAACGCAATATTAACTGAGCCAAACCGCCACCGAGAACTGTTTCTTATAACTGAACCAACTATATCTAACTAGATCTTGGTTATCATCATTCATCACAGACGTCATTATCACTACCATCAGCATCAGCAGCAGCAGCATCGTTATCAAAGCCATCATAGACAACAGACAAACAGCGGTGTATCTAATACCCGGGGTAGGTCAAGGCATTCCTAGTAGTACATCATCGCGATGCGTGTATACGTACATAGGCCTATGCAAGGAGGCCTTTATTACCTCCGCCAAGGAGGTAATGTTTTTGCCAGACTTTGTTTGTCTGTCTGTGTGTTAGCAAGATAACTCAAAAAGTTATGGACGGATCTTTCTCAAATTTTGAGAGTGTGTCGGGAATGGCACAAACTACCAGTGATTCAATTCTGGGAGTGATCCGGAAGGAATACTGGATTCTGCATCACTTTAAAATTTTCGTTACCATTGCTTTCAATGGGGCATAAGGGAAACCGCTGCAAAACCGAAGATGGTGCTGCCACCTAGCGAACAACATTGCCTTGGCGGAGGTGTGCGGGCTTTGACTGCTTTCTAGTTCTAGCATAGCTATTATCGAGTAGTCCCTGGCCTATGCTATCACCAACTGCGGGCAGCCAAGTTGTCAGCCGACACACATGTAACAACCTGCCGAACGACGTGACGTCTGCTGAGTCTGACTACGTTTCGCCGGCGTTCAAAACTCATCTCTTCGTGATATCATTTCCACACTGTTTCCCCGGACACTAACTAACCAATTACTAATAGCAGACATAACGGCAGTTTTTTTTACTATATTCCTTACAAACAATTTGAGAAAAGCTCACGTGACGCGCGACAGCATCAGGCTTGCCACCTAAGCAATCAGTGTACCATACAGCAGGCAATAAAATAATGCGCCTTGAAGAAGTACACACATTTAAGGCCTTGGTATGGAAGACTCCTTAAACCTAAGAAGTCGAAACTCAGATGGTTAAAATGTACTCCTTCTTCTCTCCTTCAGGCTGATTTAGATCCCTCGGGTGAGGGGTCAGCCAATGGTTAAAATGTACGTCCTATGCTAAAAAAAGTTTCATATGTATCCAGATCTATTTCTAGTAATTTTGGCACAATTCACTCTTCACATGTGTACCACAGCTGAAAATTGCAAAAAAAATCATTAAAACCCCTTATTTGGGGGGTTCAAGGTCATACAAAATCATCGATGTTGACACCACTAAAAAACTAGTCACTAGTGCTTGTTATGCAGCATGTCTGTATCTATCTGCAACAGTTTTCACGCTAGACAAGCCAATAGCGGTAAAATAACCACTTTTTAGTGAGGTACAAGGTACCCCTTTTTAATTTTTTGACGCCCACGTGCGCAGGCCTCCTTGAACCTAGGGGTCGAGACTTGGATTGCTAAAATCTATGTTTAATGCTGAACACTTCGTATGCAGATTGTCTTGGTCTATCTTCAGCCATTTTGGCGCAATTCACGCTTAAAATGTGTGTCGCAGCCTAAAATCGCAAAAAAATCCACTAAACCCCTTACTTTAAAAGTTCAGGGTCGTTCAAGGTCATCGACGTTGATAGCAACAAAAAGCTCGTCGCCAGTGCTTGTTATTTTAAGCAACATGTCTGTGCCTATATGCAACCGTCATTATGCTAGACGAGCCAATACCGGTAAATAAGAACTTCTTAGGAGGTACCCCTCTTTCACGCCCTCGTCTGAAAAAAACCTTTTCACCTAGAGACACAAAACTTAGACACAAAATTTCGTCACAAAAACTAGAGTCTTTAAGGTAGCCCAATGTGGAGATTTCGTGATCTTAGCTTTCACCGTTTTGACAGGACTGCAGAGCGTGACAGACACACAGACGAAGAGACGGAGAGAGAGACGGGCTGACGGACGGACGCCCAGGCCACCACGGCTAAGACGCGCGAAGCATTCCGATGTCGTGCGTAAAAAATGCACATTTTTTGCAAAGAAAGGGATACCCTTTCATCATTGCCTGTACCTTAATGTCACGCCAAATTTGTAATACGAAACTAGTAACCAAAGTAGATGTGGCGTGATATGAACACATGCAGCCTTCCTATATACCCTTATGAATTACGCCATGCACATCATGAGAAATTCTCAGAAGAAAAACGTCCAGGAAATCTGTGGCTGCTGAATCATATGCACAGATCTGCCGCCAAAAACAGTCACGTGATATTTCATCAGCACTCATACCACGAGGCCACCAGTCACAGAGCTGGGCTGAATATTCAGTTACATAAATACCTAATAAATACCAAATAATAGATGAACATTATTTTACGGGAAAAAAAACGATTTTTTTTTGTAATTAGACAACAACCCAAACCTTATTGGGATGGATTATTTGAAAGGGGCAGCAAATCTAACCTAACAAAGACGGGTCCAGAGAGCGCTGTCAGCTCCCAAAGGTGCTACATGTCAAAGCCCCCTAAAGAAAATAAATTTGGTGTACTTGGTGGAAGAAAAATTTTAAAAAATTCCATTCCCACCAAGTCTCTATGTTCATGAGCAAAAGTAAGTAAAAGTGGAGTAAGTTTCAAAAGAAATTTTCCTCTGGCGCTCCAACGGGGCTCATCCTCTGCCCCCACCCTTCATGCCAAATGTTCTCCCGCAAAACGTAGTAAACACCAAAATTGGAAATATGTTCCCTCACTAATACAGAAATCTAATATATCGTCACGAGCCAGCAATCAATTGGCAAACATTCAAAACAGCCAAGTGCTGCCCCCACACACTCCATACCAAACGTCTGTTTAACTACAGTCACCCACTGGGCTATACTTAGATCAGTCACATATTTTACAATGACACCCGACTATAAATAGCTGCTATTAGCCTGGCATTAGCAGCTATACATAATGCTGCCAGCATTGTTATGACGTTTACAGCCTAAGCTATACGTGGCAGGTGCCAATGTCTGTCAAATGACGTAGCCAATATACTGCATTTCACTCAAACGCACAGAATTTTTCCCACAGAAAGCAACACTAACTATGAAATAATTGTGTTTATATATTTACGTTCTGTAAATTTGCCTGACACGATCGTGCGCCCCGCTAAAAACGTTGGATGGAATAAAATGCCATTTGACAGGGACACCATGGAAAGTAGCATCACATTAGTTAGGGGTCCTGTTGCCCCAAGGGAAGAACAGACTAAGGGAATGGTGTAGACTATCCAGTCAAGATTTTGCAGTGCTAATTGCGGCCAAACCGTTACAGATAGTAGAATGCTCACCATAGACAGCCCACAGGAACTCAGCAACTCCCTGTCTAACAACTCCATCGCCGACCCCATACGACTTCATTTATCCCAAAATAACCTGTTTGTAGCCAATTACTTGTTTACACATCCGGCAGACCACTATGACCATATGATAACATACGATCTCACTCAACTGACATTAAATAAAATTAAATACAATCCATCACACGGACACTATTCTCACCTCTGTTTGCAGCCTTTATCAGCATGTTAATTTAACTTAAAAATACTTTAAAATACCATTCATTAATGAGCATTACAATTGCTGGATTTTTAAACCAATTAATAATCTAATAAATCAATTTTAACGGCGTCTCACCTCTGTTTGCAGCTTTTATCAGCATATTCTTGATATCATCGTCAATTTCAAGCTCCAAGAAGTCGTCTTTGAGGCCAGGTAGCAGCATCTGAAGTTCGCTCGATGGCACAATGTAGATGGTGCGGTCAGCTTTCTTTGGGTTGAAGTGAAAGACGTCAAACCCACCGTTTGCAAGCGGAAGCAGTTCCAGATTATCGAGCAGTTCGTACTTGGACTGACGCAGGAGATAGCGCAACAAATGCATCTTCAACCAAACCAAATCAATGTTTAACAACATCGCAACCTTGACCTTACAGTGTGGCCTTCGCCTTAAAGGTTTAGCTTTGGCCGAAAAGTCAAAGCCAAAAAATCTTGTTGGACTTACTCACTTACCTGTAGAAAACCTACAAAATTCACCTTTTACCTCCATCTAGTGCATTTTTCAAGATCCATGTTCCTTATAAACTTGCGATATTAGTCGTTCAATGTCACAAGGTAAACTCAGAGGTGCAAATGAAATTATGCACCAAGTCCATGCAAAAACAGGAGTTAATTACGTACTTCATTTTTTATCTTCAGCCGCCGTTGCATTCTGGGATAGCCTTGATAACACCCAGTGAGAGAGAAAGAGAATAGTGACAGAAACAGCCACAATATTAAGCCACATTAAGGTTGATACAATTCAACATACAACAAATTAAGCGCAAAATGTGACAGGCTGGCAAAGAAAGCCATTACCCTACAAAGTGGCCATCTTGCAAGAAAAACTAACAAAAAATTTGAGCTAATGCTCACAAGACGCACGAAAGTCTATAGCAGTTCCAGTTCAGTAGTTTAGCTGAAAACTGGGGTGTTCACGCTAAGTCAATATACAAATAAATGTACAAAACATCAGTTTATACACGTGTTAATGGCAACATTAAAGAACTCGCACATCGAAAACAGCAAAAATCACAAAAGGGATATATTGCCTGCATCACACTGACTGTGTGTCAATGTGCTGCTAAATAATATCACCTTTTGTAATTTTTGCTGTTTTCAATGTGCAAGTTCTTTAATGTTGCCATTAACAAGTGTATAAACTGATGTTTTGTACATTTATATTTGCTGTTTTATGACTAAAATACTTTGCGCATTGGCTGAGCTGACTATTTCACACACTTTCTGAGAAGCCCCCCTTGCATAAAATTTTGCATAACGGGTCCCCTCGCCGACATAGTCAACCGTGCCAAATTTTATCTCAATCGGGTCAGGGGTTTTGATTCTGTGGGGAGTCAAATTTTTGGATTCCCCATAGGAAAGAGAAGTCACTGCATTCAGCCTGTGATACCAAATTCTCTATCTGGATCGCATAACGATAGTTCCGTGGTGCCACCTTGTGAATGATATAGACTTGTGTCGCAGCCCGAAATCACCAAAAAAATCCATAAAACCCCCTATTTTGGCATTCAAAGTCATTCATGGTCACTGAATTCAGCACCAATTGAGAGCCAGTCTATGACTTCCTATTAGTGATTAATAGTAACCTAGGCCCTATCTCGCACCGTTACTGAGGTACAGCGACTTATTGGCCAAAAATCGCAAACTTTGCCCACCCCCTCTCATTTAGCGCCCCATTCGGGGTGACCCCCTTCGGATTTATGGAAAACCTTTATGGTTCTTGAAACTAGAGTCTTCCAAGCAGCCAATGGTGAAGATTTGGTGATCCTAGCTTGCACCGTTTTTAACGGATCCACCCGTGTGACAGACGAACAGACGGATGGACAGAACTGCGATGGCTAAGACGCGCTGAAAGCAGTGGCTGCTTTTGCGCGTAAATACGAGTAAATATTATATACATATAATAAGCTGTGATAAACCTTGCTTTCCCAGTGAAGGCCGAGCGTGGACTGCACAGACTGGTAGGCGGAAGCCACGAGAGTCGGAGTGACCAGACTCAGATTAAACGGAGCATAGCGACGGATGGCAGCAAGCACATGGGCTGGCACGTCTACCACGTTGATGTTGTTTGTAACCAAGATCTCCATTATCACCGAAGACACCGCCTCCGTCTGTCACACAAATGCAATAAACGTTACGAAACATATTACGAAACATATTTGTAAAACGTTACTTATTCAAAAAATTAACAGTTAGTGAACGACGAATAAAAAAAGCGATCCTTTTTTACCTGATCTATTGACTACATCCATTAATTTCTAGCTTCATATTCACCAAACAGTCCGTTACAGAAGCCAGTGACCAAAATACGTACCAGATAACAACGCAATCACACTCGAAAATAAAATCATAATTACAATATCAAAACTATTTACTCGCCGGTGCTTAATAATTATAAATTCCAATACCTGATCGAGGTTGTTGAAGATGGCGTTCTTAGCTTCGATCCACTCGCTGACGTCCGGTGAGCTGTGAAAGACCATCGGCTGCTTCAGCATCTCCGTATAGACAGCGGTGATGACCGGCTCCCAGCGGCGCTCCGACGACGTGTGGTTAGAGAAGGCACGGTAGATCACTGGAACTGTGACCGGGATCTCCGAGTGAGCTGCGTGCAGACGGATTGCCTCACACAGCAGGCCGACATATGCCTGGCAAATCAGACCAGATTTTAAGATTTTAACACTACTGTAATATAATACAGTTGTATTATATAATACAGTATAATACTGTCACCAAGCAGTATAATTTGGTACCGGCTTCAGCGCTGGGACGTAAACAGGCACACCGCGCGATACACTGGCCCCGTATCCGTGGTCTCGCAGTGCAAAAACTGGTGTCTGGCTGAGGGCCTTAGGAAACGGAGATCAGCGCCGCCCTATAGGCCGTAAGGCTCGGGAAGGACTTTATGTTCACGTTTTTTTACATAATATAATAGAATGTTCCTCAGACGTGCTGTCATCAGCAACATCACTGGCAACAGGAACATCTTCAATGATTGTTTAAAGCACTCCAGCATGTTAATGCTGATAGCTCGTATGGTAATCGGTAGCTGATTCCAAAGCTGTGGATCACCCACAGTCAAGGATCGCCAGTCAAATCAGTCTGCTGCGATTGTGACATGCAGGATGCAGAGGTCTCAATCTTTAATCCTGACAGTTTGAAAATACTTCTCACACTTGTGGTTATTTTAAAACAACGATCTAATTCACAGAACACTTACGATATACAACACTATCTTAAGACAAAATCTTGCAGTTTTGTGACAAATCTTACAATCAGCTAAGACAAATTCCGTGAATTCACTTGATGCACGTTGTACAACTATCTTAAGACATCATCACTTTTGCAAACTGTCAAGTTGCACTGGCGTCGCGCAAACGCACTTGTCGAGTTGTGACCCATCTGCTGCTCAGCCAAGCAGCTAGCGTGGTTAGTAACAAACAATGACAGAACTAGAAAGCAGTCAGACACCGCACACCTCCGCCAACGCCATGTTGTTCGCCAGGTGGCAGCACCATATTCGGTTTGGCAGCGGTTTCCCTTATGCCCCATTGAAAGCAATGTTAATAAAGTGATCCAGAATCCAGGATTCCTTCCGGATCACCCCCAAAATTGAATCACTGGTAGTTTTTGCCATTCCCGACATTCCCAGAAAATATTTCAGAAAGATCCGTCCATAACTTTTTGAGTTATCTTGCTAACAGACAGACAAACAAACAAACTCTGGCAAAAACATAACCTCCTTGGCGGAGGTAATGACGTCATCATATTGTTTTTGTACCACTCGCTGTTCAGACAGTTACAATAACTAATGCACATGTTCACACCTGCGATGCCAAAGTGACTCAACTCAAACGATTCAGATGCATAGGCTTTGTAGCTGTGAAATGGACAGAATTTTAATCAACATTCTCACCTTGGGTACAGCCTCTCGGAGCAGACACTGGTTCCAAAGCAGTCCCTTGTCCATGTATGAGTCGGCAAAGCTGTACGTGCCCGGCCACTTGACGTACTTGCGGTTTTGCTCGAGCGCAAAGAAGCCGTGGACATGGACCGGGAGTCCCATCTGCGAATTGCCGGCCTCCAGCGGCAGCGGTAGGAAGCAAAACAGACGTCCATCCACGTCGGAGTCCCCTGGCTCTGGATCCAGACTCATCGCAGCGCCCACCCACGGAAGATATCCGAGCTCAGGGTCACGGAACAGGTTCCGAAACAGCGGAGACACCTTCCAATCAGTCAATCAATCAAACAAGTTCACTTACTACATGGTGAACGGAAGCTGTTTACAATAGCCAGCAACCAGAGATGTAAAAAACGTTTTTTATGTTTTATATTTTTGCCACGTTTTTTTAACGTTTTGTAACGTTTTTAAAAATTTTTCCCAACTTTTTTTAATTTAAAAAAACGTGCATTTGAAATGCTTATCAAGAACTTTGACAAGCATTTTTGGAATCACAGAAACAAATTAATAGGTCATAATGATGATAGTTTACTTAGTCAGTTCAAATATACAGAATAAAAAGTTTTTTATGTACTATGTTTGGTTAGTCTAGTGCTATGGTCTTATGACCACATGGTTCAATTAAAATTAAATAAAGTTCTCTTTATCTATCCTATAGTTCCAGGTATAGTACACCTACAGCATTAGGCATTAGGCAAGAGGTTAAACAAATTATGGCCAACATTTTTATTTGACCTTGTTGAACGTTTAAAAAATTTTTTTTCCACGTTGTTTACGTTCTTTAACGTTTTTTAAATTTTTTTCTGAAACATTTTTTACATCTATGCCAGCATCTATGCCAATAGAAAATACACAACAAATAAAAAAGTGCAATTATAGTCACTATTAAAATCAAAAATACGACGTTCCAAAGGCAAGCACAATGCATAATCACTGAAAGCAAATGAGATGAAAAATTATAAAACCTATAACTTTTGGGACTTGCTGACACATGAGCCAGATGAACTGTAAGCCAATTCAGTTCTGCAGTGCGCTGATGAAAACTACATGCTTCTCAATAAATTCTATACTTTGTGAAATAACTGGTTCAATGTGCTGTCGGAGTACCTGGCTTCCGCAGCAGTGGTTGGTGACCAGAAAGTTGATGCGACGCTTCTGTGCCGTGGATCGGTCGCGGAAAGACTCCGATGTCATGGAAACCGGATAGGATGAGACAAGGGTCCGATCTCTCCATGCTCCATCCCGAAGTTTCTCCACAAACTCGGAGCGTGCCTTCCGAACATCAGCAACACAGCTCTCCGCCAGCTCAACACGGTAAACCAGCCGACAAGTCTTAGAGTTCTTATCTCTCTCAAACACCGAGATCCTCTCCAGGTTGCGGAGGAATAGCAAGAGCAGGCAAGCATCAGCCTCGAAGTTCTTCAACAGTTCACACATCTTCTGCTCATCATACAATGAACTCGACAGCGCAGATGGCTCGGTCCGCAATGGAAACCGAAACATTGTTCCACGGTAAAACCCACTGCGGAAAGACGCGGCATCACAGTCAAACGTGCCGACATATGGCTCTAGTTGGTGAGGAATGGTCGACAAAAGCTTGGAATGTCGCGACAAACTCCAGCCGTGACTGGAGGCGGGAAATGCAAATTGCTGCGGATCGATCATACCCAGCTTGTCTCCACTCAGCACACTTGGGATGTCTAAATACATACACAATGATGATGATGATGATTTCCAAACTCTATAGATGTGTTTAAAAAAGGTAAAGGTGCCAATTTGTATAGCGTATCTCGCTTACAACGCCTCTAATGCACTTTTCGTCACTAACCTGAGCCGCCAGCCGCACGGCCACCATGTGCAGCCTGCAGACACAAGCTAACACAGCTAGACAGCCCCAGTCAGCTGTACTAAGGTAACCCACTGAGTAACCATCAGTTACTGCTCATTTTACCGTCTCACGAAGGGTAGAAGGTTGAGTCGACCTAGAGTTGCGTGGAAGCTCACTGCTCTTGCCATAATAATAATAAATCACAGAGAAAGACCACAGTTAACAAACAGCAGAAAAACATATGTAACCACCAGTTTAACTTTAGATATGTATTGTCTGTGTATAAAATTACATGCCTATATATATACAGTACAAAGCAGCAAAAACAGCATAGTCTGCCTTTGTGTTGTTTTATTCACTACTGGACTGCACCAATGCTGGCACCGTACTAATGCAATGTATTAGTGCATTAAACAACACCACAGTCTCCATTCTCCATCTATTTTGGATGCCAGCTGAAGCATTTCCATTTCTCATTAGATTGAATGCATTTGAGATTATTTACCGTAATACAGTTTATGTGCTGCGCAGATTACTTATTTGTGTACTTACCATAATGGCGAAGAAAAAAGCATTATTTCTGTGCTATCGTATACACAAATGAATAATTCCTGCAACTAAAGCCAGTACAGACGGTGGCGTGGCTAGACCACTACCTGTGAGGTGAAAGACTGATTTGAAGCCGATGCCGAAATGACCCACTTTGAGTGGGTCGCTGTGCTTAATGCTCTGAGACAGCATTCGGATGCCTCGCCAGTCATCCTCATCAAACAGAGCATTGTTGTATGCATACAGAGCAGGACCCTGATTCAGACACGCACACACATTTGATTGAATCAACAGCTGATGTTATACAATACCATAACTGCACCTTATCACAAAATCCAAAACAGCAGTGAGTAAGTAAGTAAGTATAAAATTCACTATTGGCGTCCATCCATCTGTCCACACATCTGCACTATCTCAGCTACTGACTCAAAAATGCAAAGCTATTGAAAGTTAATTCAGAGATTATCAATAGCCTGCTAGCATGGATAACTCATATGCTGTCTGAGGTCACTAGGTTCAAAGTCCCAAATCCTGACAAAAACCAGACCCTAAATTTCCTAAAACCATCTCAGTATATAGAACTAACCACACGGGTCAACTCAGCCTTCCATCCCTCTTCTGGGTTAGATAAATCAAGCACCGACATGCCTGGCAAGAGTTACGGCAAGGTGTGTTCCACCTGTTTCAAGTGGCAGATGTGATCACATATGACAGGTGACGCTCCACGGCTATGAGACAGGTTTTTTTACACACATCGTCTTCTATTATTATCAGTCAGAGAGCGGCTGACCTGGAATTTAGCAAGCTCGGGGTGATGTAGATAGCGCGGATCATGTGTGTAGTGACGACGGTCATAGAGGAACTTCACTTCAGTAGCGCCAGCATCCTCAGCATTCTGTATCAGCTCCTGCAGAAACACAATCACAATTATCGCTGTGGGAAATGGTGCATACAATGCATGTCGGAATGTGAAATGCTGACTACTCCATAAACATGCCTCTTCGCAGCTATAAGCGTGCTTTACCTCTGCCAAAGAAGAAAGAGCTTACGTGACCGAATCTGTCCATGTGTGTCAGTCAGCTGAATTACGCAGAACGTTAAGAATGGATAGGACAAAATTCTGTGCAGGAATGTGCCATGAGCCAACCCCACCGAGGTCAGCCACCTTGCCGTGGTGGTGGGGCTCCGCACCGATGACCCGAAAGATTTCTAAAATCTGGAGGCGAGGAGCGACTAAGCACTGACCAAATTCGTGTAGGCATATTGCTACACGATACCAGTTCTTTTGTGCTGGTTTCAGCTTCACAGCTGACTACGGCTTTATAGCCGTCTACTTACGGCTTTACAGCCATTTATTTACGGCATCACAGCCGTTACGGCTTTATGGCCACTACCTGTAACCTTCTGGTTACATTCGGGGACGCGCATTGGGCCGAGCTGATACGGCCTCAGCGCTGGGCAGGTGTAAGAGCCTGTCCACCCCGGAGGTAAGGTAAGGTGCCATGAGCCAAGAAGAAATTGGTTAATGGCTACATTCTGATGGTGATCCAGCGTCTTTTGTGGATTCTGGATCACAATCCACGATTCTTCACCATTAGGAAATATACCATGCAAAGATAATTGTCAATGTATCTCAGCAACCTGTGAATGGACTTGGTCTCCAGTAATCCAAGGCTGGTTGAACCTGGAACTGGTTAATTTTGAAGGAACATACTTATCCATAGTGTCCTGTATCTTGTTCCTTACTGATGGCCATAACTGATCGACTGGTGTATCCAATATTTGGGCTCTCCAAGCTCTGACCTTTCAGTCTAATAATTTTTCCCACTTTCCTCTGCAATACCAACAGTTCATATACAATGATCCAATGTTTACGTTGTATGCACTTCTAAATACGATTACAACTCCGAGTAAAACTCTCATAAAAACCGACATTGTTGCCATCGCATCTAGCTATCTAAATAATATACACCAATAATATAACACAAAAGACCTTAAAAATCTGCGTCTCATCAGAATACTGGTCGAGAATCTTGCGTAGCTGGATAACAAGCGGAGGAAGAATGAGACCTTCGTTGAAGTCATCATCATCAGCTGCTGAAACAAAACAAAACACAGCGAGATAATGTTAAACTTCTCATACAAGCTGTGCCTCTAATACAATTGAGCCACATGTCTAGATCAGTATTCATTTATCTAGGTCAAGAGAAGGTAATAATATAATAAAATTTGGTGACTACTTCACGGATTTATTGTGAATCAAGTATACAAAGTTTTATTCAAATTTATTCATTTTCGTTGTACGCTTTGTACAGGGTTATTTTTCCAGACAGTCTCGACACCTTCTATTCCAAAATTCTGGATCCGCCACTGATCACAAACCCTAACAAATTTAAGTGCTAAGTTGGTCATTAGTCAAGTAGACTTTCACGGAAGAATTAACTGGCAACGTTTGATTCACTAACTCGATAAACTTATCACTTTATCAAAATCCATTAGTTTATGCATTTATATCGGATGACTTAAATAAATTCCGCCGTCACAGTCATTACAGCTGATGATGGGGGTGGATGATCAGTCAATCGCTCGACCAGGTGACGTGACGGTGAAATTCAATACCGGTAAATAGATCAGCGTAGGCCTACAGGTGTGTGATATAAGGTTACATACCTCTGCTGGTGCTGGCATCCATTTTGCCCGGCATTGGAGGCGCCGCCGACGGGGCAAGAGTTGGTGCGGCCAGGTATAACTGCAGGCGGCGATCAGCGTTCCGAAACAGCTGCCAGACTAGCTTTGCACATGAATTATTATGCTCTGTATCGCTCCATACATCACGATCTGCATTGCTATGGCAAAGCGACAAGTGCCCGCTATGCCACGCCCACTCGGCCCGGGGTCAAAAGTCAACACTGTGACGTCATCGCCAGGCGATGCGGAGCATATAATAAGAGATGCTCCGCCGTCAGATCGGCCTTGACCGAAACCGAATACTAGCGATCGTTTTATGCTGTGATCATTGGTCGGCAGTGCTCGTTGTACGATGTCTAATAGTCCCGTTGGCAGTAAGCTATGCACACAAAGATACATGTACACCAGTAAAAGCAATAATCAATAGCATACGTGCGCCCCGGTATATGTATTTTTTCAACACTGGCTCGGATTTGATAAACACGATAGGCTTTGGGGGCCTTATGTGTCTGCATGATGCATCCAAGTTATTCCTTAACCTCTTCGCTCTTACGATATGAATGCCCATGATCACTGTAGAACTGTAGTCTGTTGTCCTTCGTCGTCGCTCGAGCGCTAAGCAGGCTAGCTATTATAGGCCTACCTGGATGTGCAATGTGCATTTGAGACTGTTTAAGGCTCGAGACCGATAAACCAAAAAGTCTCTATAGACGGTCTGAAAACCGCTCGATATGTCGAGACCACATCCCTGCTCCAAGAAAATGAGACGTATCATTTAGAACCAATAGCCAATCAAAATCCCCAGTTAGGGTAAATGTTAGTGTCCCTTCTGGAGGTTTTCTATCTTTGGCTGGCATTTTGTTGTTTTTATTTGTGTTGCTGGTGTTGTCAATGTCAGTGCTGAAATAAATAAATCAATAAAAAACAAATAAAAAATTCCCAGTCAAATATTTGCACCGCAAGCTACCGTAGTTGAGGCAAAGCCGACTCCCTGTACTGTGACTCGAAGCGATGCCGCTGCCGATACAGGACGTGCTATATGCATATACCAAATGACTTGACTTGCAATCAGCCACACCCGTCTATATCCACAGACACATCACCAGCTGAGTATATTTTCATCATTCATACATGTTATCATATCAAGCACAGGCTTAATTGACCCTTGCGCTATAGAACGCGTTGATCCGGCACTTTAGCAGATCACAGCATGTAGGCCTAATGATTAGACTATACAGCATATCACGAGTGCTCGGCTCCGTTCAAGTGCAAACTTCACTACTTCAGTTTGTCGTGAATAACTGTTAATTGTGCAAACTGTATAGCCTAGTGGATAACTGCTGCCAAGACAAGATCAGATAACTCACGCAGTTTTGCATCCTGTTCAGAATCGGAACACGAGCTGAATGAATCTGAGCTGAAAAAAATCAGGACGACTTTTGGAATCGCAGGCACCACGTATCCTTAAATTTTTTACGTAAACGATTGGACTGGTTTTGGATAAAAAGCCATAGACCACCCTTTCAGTGGCGGTTCTAGCCCGCAACATCTGGGGGGCATGGACCCATGGCGAGCGCGAGCCTATCGGGGTCTGGGGGCAGAGCCCCCAGCGGAGTCCAGGGGTAGAGCCCCTGGTCATGGGTCAGGGGAACGAAGCCCCTCTGAAGCTGAAGCACTTTTGGTTTTGGACGTTTAGCGGAAGCCCAAAATTTGCCCACTTTTCTACAATTTAGAAACGGAAAGAAATCTGTTGTCTTATCTTTGCCAAAAAATAATGGGCGGGCACGAAACTGGGGGGCTGGAGCAAAACTGGGGGACCTGTGCCCTCCGGCCCTGGCCTAAAACCACCACTGACGGCTTATACTCTTTTAACTTTTATGTTGTGGAACAAAAGCACAACGAATTGAAGAAGTGCAGTTTGGGCTTTAGGTCTAGTCTTCAGTCGTCGGAGCGTAATTGTTGTGTGTTTACGTCTGTCATCATGCTGCTTGATCGCTCACATCACTCACAGTCTCAATTGCCCATCAAGAGATATGACAGTGCTTTAGTGCTAGCTATCAACGAGCTGCTAGCTATAGAACACCCACGTCGACGACACGATTATAATTAGGCCTATGCACCGCCGGAAATCGAAGCAGCACGCTGGATTTGCTTGCATATACGATACGGAAAGTTTAACGTAGGGCCTATTTGTACTTGAACTCAAACACTGGCCGCTATAAACACGTTATTAATAAGTACTCTATCGCAAATAGGAAATTAACGAATAGAACAGTGACGCCATCAAGTCACTCATAGACCACCAAGAACTCGAGAACCGTTGCTATGCAAACTGACGATTCTTAAGCATAAACAAGACTGCGACCAATCATTAATGTACTTTTAGCGCACATTATTTTCTGCTGTATTTTTTTTCGTTCCTTTCTCTTCATACTGCAGATAGCAATTAATGCTACATAGTTAACCTAACCCTACAGGCTACAGCTGGAACGTCGAGACTCGCGATATATCACTCCGCCGTTTCTAATGCGTTCTAACGCGAATGCTTAAATGTTGTAGGCCTAACTAGTTAACTAGACCTAAAGTATTTGAAAGCTATATATAGCTTTTAAACATAGATGTAAAAACGTTCCAGAAAATATTTTAAAAACGTTAAAAAAATTTCAAACGTAGCAAAAAATTTTTAAAAACGTTGATAAAAAACGTTAGCCTTAATTTGTTCGACTTCTTGCCTAAAACCCAATGCTGTAATTGCAGTAGGGGGCCTACAGCTTGAAGTGAAAAAAGAGATAAAATTGTATTCAATTTCAATTCAACCGTGTAGTCATAAGACCATGTATCACTAGACTAAGTAAGTAAACTACCACCACTATAGCCTATTAATTCGTTTGTGTGGCTTTAAAAGTCCTTCTCGACGTTCTCGGTAGAATATTCAAATTTCAATGAACGTTTATAAAAAAATTTTAAAAACGTTGGGAAAGTAAAAAAAACGTTAAAAACGTAAAAAAAACGTGACAGCAATAAAAAACGCTTTTTTACATCTATGCTTTCAAATACTTTATAGTGTGTGTGACATAGTCACCGAGTTATGACTATGAATAAATGTACAAAACATCAGTTTATACACTTGTTAACTGCGACATGCAATGACTGACACATCGAAAACAGCAAAAATCATAAAAGGTGGTATCATGACCGCCTATACCATCATCGTTTTTTAACAGAATCACATTTTACTTGGCAGTTAGATGAAGAAGGTTTCAGTAAACGAAGCTGTAATATTTCATATTAAAACCTTAAACGTTTGCTGAGAAAACGGCAAAAAACTTCAGGGGTCCACTTTTTCTGCCGCACCTTGTACATTACTTCGTGCTTATAATTTGGATTTTGGCTGTTTTACATCATCGCTTATACAACATTAAATAAATTGTTTGCAGTTTTTTATATAGGCCTATAAGAAGTTTTATTACCGTTATGGCAATATGGCGCTTCAAAGATAACGGGGTCACGACCTTGACTTTTTTAGGCAGTTAGATATAGAAAGTTTTAGTAAATAAATCTGTAAAATTTCAAATTAAAATTTTAAACGGTTGCTGAGAAAACAGCAAAAAACTTTAGGGGTCCACTTTTTTTGCCGCACCCTGTAGGTTGTATGGTTTACTTTATCACAAGCCATTTTGGAGCAATTTAGACCTACCGGTAGCCTACTCTCAAAATGTGTGTATGTATGTGTGTCTGTCTGTGTGTTGACAGCCTTAAAAAGCTCGTCACCAGTGTAGGCTATGTTATGATGAGCAGCATGTTTATGCGTATCTGCAACCGTTTGTACGCTAGACGAGCCAACAGCGGTAAAATATATTTTAAGAAAATTTAAGGTGGGTACGTACCTTCTTTGTCGTTTTCGTTCGAGGATAACCCTCTGACCTAGAAGCTCGAAATTTCGTCACAAAAACTATAGTCCTTGGGGCAGCGCAAAGTGACGATTTCGTGATCCTAGCTTGCCAGTGGCGTAGCCAGAAATCTCAACTAAGGGGCCTCGTCTCCCTTTCCCCTCCCTTCCCTTTCCCCTTTCCTCCGCTCCCTTTTCCCTCCACTTTTATCCTTCCCTTCCTTTCCCTTCCCCTGTCCTCTCCTTTTCCCCTCTCCTCCCTTTCCTTAGAAGTAGGCCCCTAAAATCTAGCCAGGAGGTCTGGGGAAGCGCTGTGAGATCCCCTAGCGGGGTCCGGGGCGTAGCTCCAGCCGAAATCGAATTTGGCGCATTTTAGCCTTAAAAGATGAGATATGGTGGTAACGATTTGAATTATTTTCTCCAAAAATAAACTCACCAAATTGGCAAATTTCGTGCAGCTTAAACATGTGCCTATGTTTTGTTTGGAGGTTCGGGGGCCTGGGCCCCTCACTCCCCCCTTGCCTACGCCACTGTAGCTTGCACCGTTTTGATAGGGTTGCAGAGTGTGACAGACACACGGACAGACAGGCCATGACGCGCGAAGCATTCTGCTGTCGCGCGTAAAAATAAAGTAAATAAAGAAATAAAAATAATAATAAATGATAAAAAATGGTTTGCCATACAGTACGTACACATACAAGCTTAATCGTTAGTTCACCTAAAACAACGAGAAGTCTTACCGTCAGCCAGTCTTCAAGTTCGACAGCGTTTCGTTAGAAACCTGATAGGCCTAGAAAACGCTACACAAACTATCCGGATTTTTATTTAAATTAATTATAAACAGCTAGCTCGAAACAAGACAAAACAGCAACGGTGGGAATCAGTGAAATGCGTGCCGCCAGACAGTACTAAGACTGCACGAACTACGTCGTCGTACCGTTCACGCGGTCGGACGGTTTGAATCACTTTCAAAACACGAAATCTATTGTATTCAGAGGCGCATTATACACCGTGTCTCAGAAAAAAAACAGTCAGAATTGTTTTTCCCACAACTTTGTCAAATGTCTACTAAATTTGATAATTTTTGGCACGAAGATGGCCAAGATGATGAAAACATGCAATGTGCACTCATTTTCCACCTCATTTAATTTATGTCAACGCACTACCAAGTAAAAAATAAATGTTCCAAATTCTTGCATAACCCTGAGTTATTTTACAAGTAAACGCTGAAACGACTTAATTAAGCACAAAATAAATCTCAATGTAAATTATTTAACAGAATTATAAGTTTGTGTAACAAATCGCTTGCAAATCATCAGAATTTATACCTAAACTGGGCCCGCATACAAAGACAATGACAAACGAAACGCCACTAACTGATAGCGAAATCAACAAACGCCTGATCAAACGGCATACGCTTATTGATTAGACGTGTTTTAAGCTCATCAGTCAGCTATTTTGTTGTCAGCTGTTTTTACCATAAAATACTTAATACCACAAAATTACTAAACCACGTGGCACCCTCTGTTGAATTGATGATGCGAAGGTAAGCAATCCGATACAAATAACCACCGCATAATGTAACAATCTGGGGCATCTGTGTTTCAAACGGTAGTGCATTGACATAAATTAGGTGAGGTGGTAAATGAGTGAACCTTACATAATTCTATTGTCTTGACCATCTTTGTGCCAAAAATTATTAAAGTTGGCGAAAATTTGACAAAGTTATGACAAAAACAATTTTGATTGTTTTTTTTGACACACGGTGTATAATGCCTACTTGCAGCTAGGCCTACGACACAGCAAGTGCAGCGACTGCAGTCGGCTCGCCATTGGATGACGAAGCAATTATCGTAGGGGCGCAATAGTCGTGAGCCGTCGTTGGCTAAAAGCGTAGGCCTATAGGCATTTATGCAATAGCCCATCTAATAACACACGCATGAAGAGGACTGATTTAGACCTACACACCTAGACTCAGACTGCACTGACTCAAATAATGCGCCATTGACAGCCAAAGACGAGCGCATTCGAAATCGATTCAATTCTGGCGCCAATTCGCAATGCATACGTAAACCACCAGATAGGTACAATTCACTATAGGCGCATTGGTGCCAATGGATTCGAACGGACCAAGGCCCCCACGTAGTTTTTGACTGCGATTCCAGTTTGGTACCAGAACTGAAATGATTCAGAACGCATGCACGCAGCTGATTACAAAGCTATAGATACCACAACTTAACGGATTTTATATTGCGTGCTACCTCCAGACTCTAGTCTAAATTGCTCATGACATGCTCATTTTTGCGTATATAATTATTTTAAACGATTTGCATCAGACTTGGGCCCTTTTTATGCGTCATATTATTGCTATCCCAGTCAATATTTGCTACAACATACTGTAGGCTATGTCAATCCATATCCCCCATTACCCACTACCCAGTACCCACAGGCATTCCCCCTAGGCCTAATCCTCGGTGAAAACAGCTGCAGCGTGCATGGCTAACAGTAGGCCTACTGTGCTGCTGAATTCCCGTTTTGCTTGCGTCGACCGCGGAAATCACCGAATAAAAATCTGCACTTGTTATGTTATCTATTAGAACTTGGTTGTTACATAAAATTGTTTCTTTTGCATTTTAGTTAGACACTGTTATAACCGTGTCACTGTTTTGAAAGATGAGAGTACAAATTTTTCCGATTTTCGGTTACCTTCTATAGTTGCTTCTGTTGCTGAAAAAGCCACGCGGACAAGAAGCCACCGGACAAAAAGGCCACTGAAATATGTAATTTTACCTATTTACCAACACGTAATAACAAAATTATAGAATAGGTTTACATTTTACGGCCAAGCAGCTTTTTCTCTGTTTTGTTGAGTTAATTTATGTTAGATATTTCCAATAAATTTGATACTTTTTATGCTGTTTTATACGATAGGCCTATAGGACTTTTTCTATACGATGTGCTAGCGTTTGTTGTGCCTGTAAATAAATATCGATGTTACGTAGTGCTGTGTATATTTATAAGAAAAATAATAAGCTCAAACGCACAAGCAACGACGATGAAGTTAATACAACGAACATGACGACAA
>Ga0209367_1003361_pt1 | contig 21743 bp, 12 predicted proteins | sample WorMetLIZISLAND2_FD_187412 | JGI IMG/M metagenome (GOLD analysis project Ga0209367, IMG submission 187412) | Marine gutless worms symbiont microbial communities from Max Planck institute for Marine Microbiology, Germany - Olavius geniculatus... ...
AGTATCTCTCATTTCATTTTTCTTTTAAACATTTCAGTTCTTTTTAGTTTATGTGCTAGATTAAACTGACAGTTTGTCTGTCAGTTTTTGAGTGCGAATTTATGATTGTATTGTATTGTATTGTATTTAAAATTATATGTAAATATAAAAAAGTAACACTTAGTGACTCAATAAACTAAACGTACACCTATATTAAGTTTCATAAACTGACTATCAAAAAATAACAAAAAGTAAAGCTATAGCACGTCAGTTAACTACAACAGTACAACATAGACTTAATTGCTAAAAAAACATTATTAAGTTCATAAGCTATACAAGTAAGTGTCGCTAGTTTTTGTTCCCTTGGCCAAGTCAAAGTCAAATTCAAAGTCAAAGTCAAACGATTTAAGCCAAACTTGAGTCAAAGTCAAAATCAAATGATCTGTGGACATCAAATATCACTGCTGACCAATACGTTTTAACCGCATAGTGTTTTAAAAAACACCTTTTCTCAAGCACTGACGTCAAACAGCTGGCCATGAGGAGGCCGACTTGCCCATGCTTTTTGTTGATGTGGTCTAGGCTACATATCTGACGGCTCAAGTCATAAGACCTATTATCGTTAATTTGTATAAATGGATAAATAAATAAACCGCGGAGATTCGTGAATAATGGTGGAGCATCGAACAGACTAAAATACCTGCAGAGTAGAATGAGAAACTAGCGTCAGAACATGCGTCCTATAGCCTTAAGGCTAAATACACTGTATATGTCCTCTATAAAAACGGCTGGAGGCGTTGTCTTTACAACTAAGCCCAACGACAAAATAGGGATTTACGAGGTAATTAGAAAATAAACCACAGTACAAATAACATGACCGTATCAAGTTTCCTCATATGTTTCTAGGTGGATTAGAGGCATATGGCACTCTGAGCCCGTTCCCTCTTTGGGTGTACCTACGTATACGCCCCTGTTGGCGATGAGTATCGAAGTGAGGAATTGTCATTGTCTAGGCATGTAAGGCTAAAACTAAAACCAAACCAAAACTCGCATGAAATTATGCTTTAGGCAGCTTTGGTGCAGGTTTGGGAGAGTTGTAGCAGTGCATATAATACATCTACCTAAAACAAACTAACATCCGAGTTTCAATTTTGTTTGCACATGCACGAACTCCCTGACACTCAGTCTGGGAGAAATAATGGTTCAGACGTTCGTAGGGGTCACCATCATCACTGCGGTCTACAAGCTCAGTATGACATGGGCAGCTTAACAGTAATATTATGGCGCATTCCAAAGCTGTTCATTGCTTAATTTAAGGAAGCTGTTAACAGCTGTCATCGTAAAATATCGACGAGTTTGGGCTGCGTTAAGATCTTTAATGGTCACTTAGAAACGTAAATTTTCTGCTGGGTCTATCAGTGAACGAAATGTAATGACGAAAACATTGGGACTTACATTCCTGGGCCACTCCATAACTCACGCGGAAGTAGCAGCATTGACCGCATTGACTAGAGTGACATCTACCGTATATTTTTACTGCCCGCGGAACCAACGGCAGTATTGTTTTCAGCATCGTCGCCAATTTCCTCCGTTAACACGATAACTCACCAACGGCTGCACTACTTAATACAGCTTGACAAAATTTTGCAGCAGTAGGCCTATATGTAGGCCTACCTCAACAACTTTCAAAATTCTGCTAAATTCGAAGGTCAAGGTCACATTTGTTTTTGTACGTTTCTCTCTCGCGTGCCTGAAGCCCTGAACCAGTTGGGCTGAATTTACGAAATGTCATTCACTAGATGGCGCCACTTCATTACTGCCCACGGAAACGAATGGCGCTACCTGCCCGAAGGCAATACTTACGAGTAGTGTTTGCAATCCCGGGATCCTGAATCCGATTCGGGATCCCCGGCCGTTTTCGCCAATCCAGAATCGCGGGATTGGCAGCGTCCCAATCCCGGGATTTTGGGATTAAAAAAATATGTCAAAAATGTACTTTTGACACAAATGACACAAATAACAATTTTAGCCCTCTAATGAATAAAATATTTGATGCGCATTAGAATTCTACTCCTTCTGTGCACTGTAGATTGTGTTTTTACAGTCACAGTCACTCCCTACACTCGCAATACCTTCCGTACGGTCGGCCTACTACATCCTCATGGCTCATGCATGGAATAAGTCTACTATGGATACCAAAACAGCGACCATTCTGCAAGCCTAATCCCGAAACGGGATCCCGGGATTCCGATATTACAAATTTCTCAATCCCAGATGCTGGGATTGAGAATTCAATCCCGGCATTGCAATCACTACTTACGAGTAGCCTTGAGCACGCCTTGATGATCTGGTTTTACATTAATCACTTTTTATACTTTGTTATAAAGAGTTAGATATATTGAACGATCGAGGCTAAAGTGGTCTCGATGCCAACATTTTGGCCTGTTGACCTCGGCCTCTGCCTTGGCCTTAATCATTTAGTCTCAACGTGGCCTAGGTCGTAGTGCTTTGGCTTTGTTAACACTATAAACTTCTCGCTTACGACGTCATTGTCGCCTTGCCAGTTCTACCTTCAACCTCGGTGCTGGCCTTGAAGGCCTTAATCAATTTTTCCTCGGCCTTGATCTCGGCCTCGTTTTTCTGGCCTCGGCCTCGTCCTCAGCCTCAGGAGTTTGGCCTCACTGTAAACAACGTCGTAACGGTCTATTAATGGTGACGCCGCGGTCTGTGGGAGGTCTCGACGCAGAGCAGTATGAACGCGTTGTCACAAGCGTAGTCGGCGTCGGCGGCTAACAGTCTGTACTTGGGTAGCAGGGCGCTGGCTTTGGCGGTCAACGCGCGTGAATTGCTTGTCCACCCCGAGCAGTAGGACTCCTGCTGCCTCCTGCCATAAGAGTCGGAGCCCAACCAAACAACCTTCTGCGGCCTGCAAATATATACACCAAACATCACACTTAAAACTAAATAGGTTAAAGATTGTCTCAATCCAAATTTTAAGTTGTTTTAGGCCTAGGCCCCTACGTTTTTCATTTCTTGCGCAATTTAGACTACCATACGTATCAATTTCATATTTTAGTAGTAATTTTTGGGTTCTTATTCACACAACAAAGAATGATGTGACACAGAGAATGGTGTATATATAGCACATTTTGGGGGGTCTAAAAATTCGTTTCCTGTTTTTTACACTAAAAACTTAGAAGTACCTAAAATTTTAGAACCTGTAAAACCTGGAACATAAAAATTTCTTTAGAAAAATACGTATTTTTCATCCCTGATCATCTGTTATGTGCAAGCAAAAAGTTTACAAAAATAGCTGATACGCTTTCAGTTTCAGATTCACAACGTATCGAGCTGTTTAATGTTGTTTTGCCACACTGTTGGTTAGTGCAGTTATTACCTCGGCCGACGAAAAAAAAGTCTTTCTCTCTGCCCGTTTATAATCAAAACAACTCCAAAAGTTATAAACACATTTTAATAAATTTTGGCAGGAATTGGGCACAGCACAAGAAAAAAGTAATTAAATTTGGCAGCAATCCAGATTTTTGTGGATTTCGGATCATCCAGGATTTTTACCATGAGGAGATCCGAGACAGCGCATAAACTAAATCTCGGTGGCACCACCATTGACCGTTCTCAGCCGCAGTTTCTTTTCTGTAAGTTTTATACTCCGTATCTACAGAAACGGTGCAAAATTACTTTTGTCAGAACTTAATATCAAATTCAGACCAACTCTGATAAATTTCGCCACAAAGATGGCAAACAGGCGAAAATTATGCGAAATGCACTCGTCGTTTTCGACCTCGTTTAATTTGCGTCCACGCACTGCCGCGTTAAACACAGACAGCACAATTTTGCACAGTTTTTCCGATACACTGTGTAGCGAAAAGCAAGCTAGCAGTTACCATGACGGGTCAGTGATGACGTCACGACCGTCAAAGGAATAGATGCCGGCGCGGCTGCTGAATTGTGCTCCGGCACCACTGAACATTTCTGACCATGAACTAAACAGCTGCTCGTTCTAAGTATACACACGTACACAGCATACACAGGCTTCATTTAGTCCGACAAGCACTTACGTCGGCCCAGTTCCCTGAGTTCCGACAATTTGGAACTCCTTAACTCCTCAAATTCGTCAATGTCAAACCTTGGCTACCTTCAGACGTCGCTTTAAGACCCACTACTTTCAGTCAGCCTTTTCTGCCACCTAGCGTCCATCATCCTATGCGCCCTGATTCTTTCTAAGACTTTGGCGCTTTATAAATCATTTACTTACTTACTTACTTACTTACAATGTGCGGCCTTCCGCATGCGTAAGCCTATACTAGCCCTGCGGTTCTGATGTCCATTAGTTTTCATTTTTAATTATCTTTTTTCGTATAGACTAAGGCTTTCGCCACATAGCCACAGCCCTTATTTCCTGTTTCTTAGATTCACTAGAACTTTTAGACTTCAAAGCAAACAAAAAACAGCAGCAATATTTGGAAACGTCAGACAAAAAATTAGAGATGGAGGTTTTCTGAGACGGACGACAGCTACAATTAAACCACCCTCAGCTCGTCTTGTTGGTATTGTTTTCGTAACTTTCGGCTGCAGTCGTGCAGCATAAAGCTTAGACAGTGTAGTCAGTTTAAGCACGACACAGTACTGCCTAGAGTGGTATAAGTTCGTTCTCACTGCGTACTGGCTTATCCACTACAGCAATGCAGTATCTGGTACGCACAGGAATTTTTGGTCCGACCGTTTAACTGTAGGCCTATGCTTAAAGATCTGGACCTTTGCTACGAGGTGCCTGTCGTCTGTCTGCCGGTATGTTCCTGTGTAATGTATTGTGGCTAAACGGTGATAAATATGGCCTAAGATGTTATTTATTGCTAATGGGAAGTCGCAGAAGCCCTTTCACATGACACAAAAATCACTGACATTGGATGACCTCGAAGGGTCATTACGCACTCTGCTATGCCATTCGTGCGATATGTGGCTAAACAGTAAGTTGTAAGGGGTCGACGATGGTGTCCTACCTTGAACACGGCGATAATAACTATGTCTCCATATGCAGCGGTTTGGCTGCAATACTAGTATTCAATGTAAGGTTTCAACCTATTAGTCGCCATATCTCAGAAACGGTCGGTCCTCCCTAGCGACAGCTGGGCTTTTTGTTTAACGTCTTACCCTGGCGTTGACGACGGGTAAAGATCGGTCGTGCGCTCTGTGAATGATGGAGTGCAAGTCCTGTACACGTCCGGCTATGAACGCTCTGAACGTAGAACGAAGTCCGGCCTGACGAGCTTGTCTGTAGCAGACATGGTCGGCGCCGCTTACACCTCCCATCTCACCGCTGTACGGACCGTTCGCCGCCATCAGGTGCAACTAACACAATCAATACATATAAACCATCTCGGTGCGAAGCCTGCCAGCTAGGTCGACTCAGCCTTCTACCCTTCGTGGGACGGTAAAATAAGTAGTAACTCATTTATATGGGTTACGGAAGGTGGTGATCTTAGTACAGCTGACTGAGGCTGCCTAGCCGGCTGCTGCGTTAGCCTGTGTCTGCAGGCTGCACGTGGTGGCCGCGCGGCTGGCGGCTCGGGTTAGTGATGAAAAGCGCATTAAAGGCGTTGTACGCGAGATGCGCTATACAAATTGACACCTTTACCTTTTTTATATTTACTGTCTGCGGTAGCGACAACAGTAACCTATTATTTTCAGTATCGTCGCTAAGTTTCTTGTTTGTTTGTTTGTTTCTCTGTTAACACGATGACTCACGAACCGCCAGAGGCAGCTTGATGAAATCTTGCACGAACATGTATCGCGAAACCGCAAGAATCCTATTGAATTTCAAGGTCAAAGGTCAAAATCACAGAATGGGATCTTCGGATGCTCGCCTATTGCGACATAGGACCACGCTGCTAATAGCTGCTGTTAGGCGAAGTCAGCTAGGCCGATAGCTATTGGCCGACACGGGCTCATTGCTATAATTATCGCAGCACGCTACGACGCAACCGCGGACAGATTTAGCCTTGTGCAAGGCTCAACAGTTTAGTTTTTGTTTTTTTCTCTGCTACCAAATAACTCTTCCTTATTTTAAACTTTCAAAAGATAATTAATGCAGAAAGTACTCGAGAAGCGATAACATCTGGTGATTTCCTGACGACTCTAGAATGGACAAAGAAAAATAGCGAAAAATCTGGGCCCATAAGCTATTTGAAATCAGAAACTTTTACTGCATACTGCAGAGGTCGAAGATTATTACCGTTGGCTGATAGGCGCGTTCTGACTGGTCGCGAGGCGGATAGTTAAACTGCACCGGTTGCTCAGCTGGAGTCGGGCGTTCCGTTGTTGTCTACACATATCATCGGTATTCGTTACTTTTAATAACTCACGGTCACATCACTAGCCCTAATCATTAATATTAAACATACAGACTACAATTACAAGATACATATACATTATACAGTACACCAAGTTTTTTTTGTAACTGAGGTCTTCGGCAAAGCTTCTGCTTTGTTTTAGCGCCATCGTCTATTTTGTACCCCCATGTTTAATGTTTATTGTGCGCATGCATGTATATTCACATGTGGTCATAGAAATCTAGCGGCATTTTTGCTGGAAAAAAACTTACTAACAAACATAGTGCTTACTTACTTACTTCAGCGGCATAAGTTTATTCAATTGTGTGCTGAGAAATTTATGCCTAAGCCGCCAGAAGTAATTGTATGACAAAATATTACTAAAAATAAGGTCTATGAACGGTATGATGCTGCCTTACCGTGGGAAAAGCAGATGGAACAGCCAGTAGGCGCTCTCCTAACTGCAATAATTACATCATCATCATCAGCAGCAGCAGCAGCAGCAGCATCAACAACAATAGACTATTGCAACAGCATAAACACAGTAATCGTGTATCGGTCCACAATGCGAGATCATCCCAGTCTCTCAGGCCAACTGAGCCTTCTAGCTTTCTGGGGCAGGTAAATCAATTGCCGGCCTGCTGTCGGATGACAGGTATCACTATGTGATCTCACACAGCATGTGACGCTCCGTAACGCTGAGACGGGTTTTTAAGAAAAGCTGTAGAGTAGACACCTTTAATCTTTTCAAGCTGTAAAATAAGTGACAAAGGATGAGCCTGAGTCGCTTCTATGTGCACTGTGTCTCGTCAACATTTACAAGATGCCTGGCAACTATAAGCCTCACTAGAACATCATTTAAAGTTTAGCTGAACTTGACGGAAAACAACGCATTCACATTACACAGGCAAAGTAACCAGAACTGGTAAGAAAGACCAAAGTACTTTGGTAAAAGACGCAATCGCTAATTAATGTTCCACCAGGTAAATCACATGTCATATTTTCGAAACTCGGAAGCGATTGCATGTTTTGACTGGGGATTTTTACCCACAAATATGTTTTCATCAGAGTGCACAACTTTAGCTGCCAGATGGCATATAAATCGGTCAAATGGTTTAAGCAGGAGGCACAAGTGTGACGTAGAGATGACAGACGGCAGACAGACAGACCACGTTACAGAGAAATGTGTAGGAGTAGACGAAATCGTTTGTGCGGCAAGAGCGATTCCGCTTTAAAATTAAACAGCTAATAAATCATTTGAACACTTACCTAATTACTGAAAGAAACAATTATATCACCTGTACTTGTCGCAGTCCTTGCTGGACGCGCATAAACAAAAGTTCGTCGGATACGATGAAAGCCAACGAGCCGAGAGGTAGCTTAGCGCCTGCTGCAACCATCTCAAACTCGCTACGGAATGTAATCGCCTGCATTTACACATCACCACATCATTGCTATCATCATCATCATCAACAACAATTCGCTTATAATACAGAATCCACAGATGATCCGATTTGCCAGCAAAATCGGACCACTTTTTGTGTCATTTCAACAAGTTTAGCAACAGCTATAACATTCTGTGGACAAAAAAATCTTTTCAAAAGTTTCTTCTAAAATGTTCCTGTCTTTGACTGTCAACTTCTGGAAGTCGGTTTCAGACAGCGGGGCCAGGGTATACGAGAATGCACGTCAGGGTTTGGCCTTCGTGGTCGTACCCCGGCACTCAAGCCTCAACTAGTGTCTAGCGACCAGTGCAGTTGCTGTGTAAAGCTAAGGTGACGTGATCCCAATGTCAAAAAACTGACTGAAGATAAAACGAGCCACACAATTTTGAACTTTCTGCAGTGGCTCCAGCGTCGATTGCGGTAATTCTGCCAGGAGAGAATTGGGTTGGTGTTTGGCGTAACGGTAACGCGTTTCATCCGATCAACGAAGTTACTCTACGCCGAGCCGGGTTAGTACTGCCACGGGTGACTGCCTGCGAGCAGGTACACCATCTCGGTATGTAACCAGCCGCCTAGATCAACTCAGCCTTCCATCCCTCCGGGGTAGGTAAATCGAGTACCTGCCTATCTGGCTGGGGCTAAGGCGGGGCGCGTTGACCTGTGTCGGGTGGCAGATAACACTGTGTGATCCCATACGGCGGGTGACGCTCCGTAGCTCAGAGGCAGATTTCCTATGAAGAGCTATATAGCATTTAACCATTAACCAATGAGTCAAGTCGGCTCGAGGCCATGCAAAATCAACTCGGGTGGTGACTGTCTGTCCAACGCATCGGCAGATCTGGCTCAGAGGTCGAATGTGATAGAAGCAGACAGAAGCAACCTTGGCGTGGCGTGTTGCGACATGATCTTTGCTTCACTTTTAAAGTCACTAAACGTAACTTGACTAGCAAGAGGGTGTGGCCATTGAGGGGCCGCCCGCTATGGGGCCGTCCTTGCAGTTGAGTACGGACAGACGGAGGGAACGGCCGTTGCCATGGTAACGAGGTCACCCAGGGCACCTGCCAAATATGTCACTTATATGCGCTAATCAACCAATCAGTATCTAGAAATTCTGATAATTAGGCTTAGGTTGACACAACTATTGTGTCCTGTGACCTTGACCTTTGACCCCTTGACCTTGAAATTGGTCCACGGGGTGCACGTGTCCCGGGGACCCTTCCTACCAAGTTTGGTATTCGTAGGCCTTTTCGTTTTCCCTCTAGGTGGAGGCACGGGACAGACGGACGGACGGACAGACGGACAGACAGACAGATAGACAGACGGACAACATCGATACATAATGGGGCCCCCTCCTAGGAAGGACGGCCCCATAATAATAAACGATTAAGTGTCATACAGACCGCTGAAGCTACTGGCACCGGTGGTCGAACGTGCTGAGCCGGTCTGCCAGGTATTCCAGGTAAGCCGGGCGGGCCACGCGGTCCAGGTAATCCACCTGTAGTGCTACAGTTGACTGGCTCGTTAGAACACACACCTGGCGGGCCTGGCGGACCTGCCACCGACCGGCCTGGCTTGCCGGGAAATCCCTGCAAAATAACACACACACACACACACTATTTCAACCACGTGCCAGCCAATCAGTACCTGTATCTGTAGTCACTGTTAATTGAAGTGATTGCAAGAATGTAGTTTAAAACTAACGTGAAAGTGCACCTGTGTCGGGCGACAGGAAACACTGTGTGATCCCATATGGCAGGCGACACTCCGTAGCTCCGAGATGGGTTTCCCATAAAGGTGAACCGTAAAGCTGGTATATAGCTCTCAACAGGAGACCCATCATCACAGAGCTACGGAGCCTCACCTGCCATATGGGATCACACAGTCTTAGTTGCCACCCGACACAGACGCACGATCCCCTCCTTAACCTTAGCCATACAGGCCGGTACTCGATTACCGGTACCCCTAAAACCCTGAACCTTTAACAGTAAAACGCTCATCATCATGTTAACCTGAGGTCCGGGTGGCCCGGGCTCGCCCGGTGGTCCTATGAGTAGAGAAGCTTCATTGCTGCCGGCGGCGCTGGAATACACTGACGGTGGGCCAAATTCACCCCTCGGCCCTCGCTGACCCGTCTCTCCCTTCTCACCTTTCACTCCCTGCATACAGTACACAGCATGTGAACATAATATAACTTAAACAAGTTGTAAACTCATCAGGGGGATGCCGACCCGAAACTGCTCAAGTCGATTATGAGAGACGAAGTGCGATGTTTCAGATATAGTCTACTATGCGACGACCAGGTGGATATACACTGTGTCTCAAAAAAGTTCACCCTTTTTATTTTATAAGACATTTTTGTCAGATTTCATCCGATTTTGCTAATTTTTGGCAAAACATAGCCCGGGTAATTTGAAGCAAAAAAAACACATGTACACGGACTATTGACATCTTGTTCAGTGTGTACGTACTTTTCCTTGGGTTGGTGGCGTGGCTTAGCGGTAACGCTAAAATGAGAAATGACGGTAAAATGAGTAGTAACTCATTTACATGGGTTACGGAAGGTGGGGACCTTGGTACAGCTGACTAAGGTTGCCTAGGCGGCCGCTGCGCCAGCCTGTGTCTGCAGGCTGCACACGGTGGCCGTGCGGCAGGCGGCTCTGGTTAGTGACGAAAGCGCATTAGAGGCGTGTTTCGCGACGATGCGCTATAAAAATTGACGACCTTTACCTTTTTTTACCTTTTAACGCGTTTGACTCGATCATCGAAGTTACTCTACCCCTGGCCGGGTTAGTACTGGGATGGGTGACTGCCTGCAAACAGGTAAACTATTTCGGTATTTAACCAGCCGCCTAGATCAACTCAACCTTCCATCCCTCCAGTGTAGGTAAATCGAGTACCGGCCTATCTGGCTGAGGTTAAAGCGGAATGCTTTCACCTGTGTCGGTTGGCAAATAACACTGTGGGATCCCATATGGCAAGTGATGCTCCGTAGCTCTGGAATGGGCTTCCATTAAGAGCTATAACATCACCTTTTTAACCTTTAAAACTAACGACGCATAAGAACGCACACTGCGACGTCGGCCGCTAACCGTTCATCGTCACGAAACCGCAATCTTGCAACTACCTTAAAAGCTTATTTAAAGTTTTAACGTTCCAACCTTTAACAGAACATTTACATATTTACTTTTGGCTCTGCAAACCTTCAACTTTACATAAATTTACTGTCAAAATGCGAACTTAGCGGAGTCCGATTGTTGCACGATCTTGTCTCATGTCATCAACCAGGCAATGGACCATGTGGCGTGAACACGCCTGTATGAGAACTTGAGGACGAAACTTAAAACACTTACTTAGATACATGTAATACGAACGTTACCTGATATCTGATGTGACATGTTGACTTTTACGTGGAAACTTCATGTTAGACTTTACAGGCCTACTCCTATGCCATAGAAATCGTTGCTAAATTTTACAAGGTATAGTACGTATATATGAAACGAGATGCGGCGGGCTCTCCATTTGTTTCTTGCCAATTTTCTTGGGTATGTTCCTGCCAAAAATTAGCAAAATCGGACAAAATCTAACAGATATATCGCAAAAATAAAAAAGGTGAACTTTTATAGACACAGGGTACGTCAGAAAAACTAATATACGAATGTATCGAAGGAAGCAAGCCAAAAAAACTGGATCGGTAAAATATTGAAGTGAACAAACTTAGTCGCAGATCTGGGGGAGGGGTAGACGTTCGGCCGCCTCCCCCCTTCCGAACTTAAGCGTGTGCTAACAAAATACTTTTCTATTGGTTTTTGAAATCTATTGGTTGGACTCGTAATCTCAAAATACGTACAGGGTTTACAGTTACAGGAGCAACAGATAGAAAGCACTGACCATGGGTCCAGGTGGGCCTCTCACTCCTGGCTTACCGATGATACCCGGCTCTCCAGGCTTTCCTGGCAGTCCTAAAACCACACACAGACTTAGACTGTATCTTACTACGTCAAATAACTACTGTATGTTACTTTACTTCATGATCTAATTTATTTTCCCATCTCTCACTATAATGACCGGAGTGTTATAACCGCCGACAATCTCAGTCCAGTCAGGCGTGACGGTTGAAACGCGTCTCGCGTCTGTTTATCACACGCATGTTGCAGGCAAAACACGCCGCCGATCACGGTCATAACACAAGCACATTTCAACACGGTCTACAGTTTATACGTTGCATACGTGATGACACACCAACATACATAACTTAAAAGCGACCAAATGTATCGAAACTCTGCCGAAATGGTGCTGTCACCTGGCGAACCCAACGAAGTCTCGGTTTATGACTCATTTTCTAATAGTAGGCTGATCCTGATCGATCCGGAATCCACAAAACAATTCGAATTGCCGCCACTAAAATCTAATCCCAGAAACTTTTAGCAATGTTCGTTTACATCATTTAAATCGTTTCTAAGAAGGGACCGACCGACCTCGTGGGGCTGGGAGGTAGTTATGAAGTCACACGGAGACGGAGACAGACGTTTAACATAACTTAATTCAAAGTGAGGCTGTCTGAAAAAACCCAAAAGAGTCTCACAGGAAAAAAAGTGCAAACCCCTATAAAAACGGATACCAACCTATACCACTATTACCAAGACAGACATAAGAAATTTAGACTGATTTCTTTTTCGATCAGAACAGGAACACTAAGCTGCTGTACAGGCCTAATATGCAGAACCAGTTAAGCTAACCTGGTATGCCGGGCCTTCCACGAACCTACAAATTACAAACAGCCGCTTATAATTTGGCAATATTTTGACAAAAATACAGTACACTATACTATCAATAACAACACGCTACAGAAGACGTGCGTTCGGACACGCAGGTCCATCTGCTTGAAACGCTTTCCACGACTCTCTCAAAGCAGCTCACGATGTTTGTCTACTTTTAGATGCCAGCTCGGTGCCGATCTAATCAGTACTTCTAAAGTTACAAGCTGTAAACAGTGGCCCCGTTTTTAGCACCGTGTAAAGGTATTATATGCAGTAGGCTAATGTAGGCCAATAGCAAATCGAAACTGATACCAGTCTGGGGTCAATTGTTCCGCCGTCTTCTCGCCGAATGAAAGCTGGTTTTCCCGGCGGTCCGGGAATTCCCTGCTCACCTTTGAAACCAATGCCGATTGGTCCGGGGAGTCCCCGCGGTCCACGTGGTCCCGTCCGACCCTGAAGCACGTGACACACTATAGCACACTATCGTAAATAGCAAGATGTACTGATTGAGAATTTTCTACAGCACGCTATTTTTGGTTTTATTGCTGCTAATGTATACTAAGAGCGATCAGAGATTTCAAATCTTCGCCGAGAATAGTTAGTCTGCCATCTGGGAAATACAAATAACTTAACACAGCTGCTATCTCCTGATTATGACATAATTCATCATCTATCTGTACTTCTTATAACTGTAAGATAGCAGAATCAACGAAAAAATCTGAATCGCCACCAAAATGCTATTATTTCCTCCTAAAACCACGACCAACTTTGTACATATTTCATCGAAATAATTAGGCTCACATTAAGTTTTGTTCTAAATATTGCAACTGGCAAAAAATCAACTCACACAGAAAAACAATCGTTGTCACTTTTTCGGCATAGTAATAAGAATGATATAAAGTGCGCCAGAAAATTCTGCTCACATTTGAAAGCGCTGTATATGTAACTAGGCATATCTCATTTTTTCTGTCAGTAGCCCAAAATTGCTTTACTTCTAATTGCATTACTTCTAAACCAGGTCGCCGACAAGTACGGCACCTCACTTTCGACAAAGGATGTCTGACCTTGAGCAAACAATTTTCAAAACACTTTCAATTGAAACAAGTTTTACCAACCACACTGAAGAGTCCATTCAGCAAACATTCAAACAAAGCACAAAAACTAACCGGAAATCCAGGAAGTCCGATTTCTCCGACAATTCCCGGCAAGCCCGTAGGACCCTGCGCTCCGGGCGCCCCGGGTCTTCCACGTTTTCCACGCTGACCTTTTTCACCTTTCATACATACGTCGCAGCCGTAACCCACGTCACCCTTCTCACCCTTCTGGCCCTAAATATCAGTTGCATAAAAAAACCAATCAGTATAGTTGTCAGGTTTAAAAAATCAAGCAAAACACGTTTATATTGCGCCACTTTTTGTCACAAAACTTCACAAACGTGAAGAGAAGTAAAATAACTTTCGGTTCTCGTCGCTAAATAAGCCACAGTTAGTTTGTTTGCACATCAGCATTTGAGTTTGCACATTGTCTACACTGCAAATAAAAGACAAGATCTTAAAGCACACAGTGCTAGATAACATAAGTAACAAAAAATTGGGCTAATGCTTATGAGACGCGCGAGAGCTCATAGCAGTTCCCGTTCTTAGATAATTTTGTGCTACGTCCATCCATTTTGTCTCAGTACACTATTCTGCAGCCGAACATCGCAAAAAAAATCACTAAAACCCCCTATTTTGAAGTTGAAGGTCATTCAACGTTACTGATGTCAATAGCACTAAGAAGCACGTTAAGGGTGTAATTGCACCGTGCATGTTATGATCAGTAGCACGTCTGTGCTTATCTGCAAGCGTTTTCACGCTAGAGAAGCAAACAGCGCAAAAATCACCACTTTTTAAAGGGGTACCCGTCTTTGACAACCGCGTGCGCCGGCATCGTTGAACGCAGATGACTGGAACCAAAACCGCTAAAATCTACGTTCAATGCTGAAAATTTCATATGCAGGTTGTCTTGGTCTATCTCCCGCCATTTCAGCGCAATTCACTCGTGAAATGTGTATCGCAGTCCAAAATCGCGAAAAATTCACTAAAACTCCTTATTTTGGAGATTCAAAATCATTTAGGGTCATCGATCTTGACATTTCTAAGAAGCTCATTACCAATGCACGTCTGTGCCTATCTGCAACCATTTCACGGCAGACGAGCCAATAGCGGCAAAATAACGATAACAGACCAATAATAATAACGAGATAGACCAAAATTACCTGTGAAGAGAAACTGCTATAGTCTCTCGCGCGTCTTATGAACATTAGCTCAGATTCTTTGTTTGTTATACTTACGGACATTGTTTAATACACGACTGTACCTTAAGCACAAAGGAAAGCATTTGTGCTTGGCATAGATAAAATAATGAATAAAAAAAGAGGTAACAATACAAAGGGAGAAAAATGTGCATACTCTTCAAATTTTCTAACGGTGTTACAAAAAACGAACAAAATCGCCCACTGGACATAGGCCGAATTTCCCAAACACGGTGCTTCTCGAATACAATCCCTCCCGGACAAAATCCCCCATCGTAATGTATCTCATGTCGTTTGAGAAATTTTATCTGAAAAAGACTGTGTCCATGGAGATAATACCCGGGATTCATGTTAGAGACGTCAATAGAAAAAGACCCATGTAAGAAAAAACGGGAAAGCAAAAATAAGAAAAAAACAGGGAAAGAGAAAATGTAAGACGGCTTCTGTACACAATTATAAGGCGGTTTCTGTAGAATTTTCCTCGATTTTATTACAGCGATATTATCCGAACAGAACTCAGAAAGCGAAGTCCGTCTATTAGCTGTCAGAAAACTCAGTAGCCCTAGAATGACGTCAAGAGGTGTGGATTTCTCCGGCTTAACTGAACTTAGGTCATAGCGATTTCCTGGCTACAGGCTGTAGCCTCAAAAATGTAAACACACTCTTAGGCTCCACCTCCAGGCCAATACGAAAGTCAGAGGAAGCCTTTTAAGGAGCTACGACGATACCGTTCGTAGCCTTAGCGTACTGCTACTTAATATTCAATTTCTTCCCCAGGCTACCACTAAGGAACTAAGTTTAGCCATGACCTTCACCTTAGCAAAGCTCAAACAGCTAGGGAAAGTCCAATGTTTATATTTTTTATAAGTAGCTGACGTCCCAACAGCCAGGACGCCTCGCTATACCAAACATCCAGCATCAAACGATCTTTGAGAATACATTTCCTACAATAACAGCAACCGATTCGTTAAATTAGCTAGGCCTACCCTCCAAAGATAGTGGAAAGGGACGTAGAACTTGCTCCAACGGCTTAAAGGGAGCAATCAAAGAAGGGGGAAAAGCGAGCTGGGCCACTGACCGGTGACTGGGCGGAGTCATCAGATGAGTTGATGTAGACCGGAAGTCCAGGCAGACCGGGCGGTCCAACTGCACCAGGCGGACCCTGTCAACGATAACGCACGCCGATAAGAAACGAAACAAGGAAAGAGATGGCTTAAGCTTGGTAGCGTAACGGCAGGGTGTCGGACTGACGATCGTGAGGTCACGAGTGCAACTCCCGGTCGGGTTGCAATCAAGGGTGGGTGTCTCTCTGTGAACAGGTAAAGCACCATTGTCAACTCAGCCTTCCAACCCTCCGGGATCGCTAAAGCGAGTATCGGCTCCGCTTGTCTGGTTGGGGTTAAGGCGGAGCGCGTTCACCTACAAATGTTGGGCGCCAGGTAACACTTGTGTGATCTCGTATGGATGCAGGCTCTGCAATGGGTTTCTCATAAAAAACTATACACGACCTTTATTTTTTCACCTTTTATTGACGTCAGTCAAAACTCACTGAACTATTTAATGCACGTTAAATTGTATCAGCGAAAATTAAAGTAATTTAGTAAAATGCGGAATTGCTACTCCTCGTTTCTATTCGCCAGGTGACAGCAGCAATTTGTCATTGCATGCCTTGGCTGGGGATTCGTCCTCCAAATCTCCCCGGCTCTCCTACCATCTAAACATTGTGTCACTGCACCCTACAAGTGTACCTGTCAAATGACATCTAAATCCGTCCAACGGTTTCAGTACCGGGGCACGAATATGACAGACGACGGACAGACCGACAGACAACAAACGACGCACAACGCAACGGAGACAAGTGCTGCAGTACCGGGTAAGCTAAATCGTTTGCGCTGCAAGACGAAGCGATTCTGCCAAATAATGCTAAATCGGCATGATCTCTCGATCGCGTGGAGCGATCGACAGACGGCGCCGTATCGTGTTCTTCATTGACTGTTACCATACAGCGACCAACCAGCGATAATTACGATATGCACAAGACTTCTCTCAGTTGCTTTATAGGCCTAATTATGCAACGACATTAAATATAGGCCTACCTGTGGTCCAGGTGTGCCATCACGTCCAGGCTGTCCAGGAAAACCAGGTACGCCTTGATTACCTTTATGACCGCGGTCTCCCTACACACACAAGTGTGACAGTCGTCAAACTAACATCGACTGTCTTTTAGAATCTTCCAAAAAACCTCGTTTTTTCGGCTGTTTATTCACTTCAAAAAATCGTCAAATGCAACCAACGTCGCTTAAACGAACATTTTTAACATGTGTGTAAATATGACAGACCTTATCGCCCTTGACGACTACAATTTTGACTCCAGTTCCATTGATAATTCTGCCGGGTAAACCAGGTATGCCAGGTCGGCCTGGAATGCCAGGCTTTCCAGGTAAACCAATACCCGTATCGCCTTTCTCTCCCTGTACATAAATACACCGGTAAATACTTAATCACGGTAACAACATGCAATACATATGCAACATTTAATGTACGTGTAATACGTAAATAATAATTTGCGACGCTAAATGTTTTCGACGTTATCACGCACGTTAAATTTGTTGACGATCGGTTCAGAGATTTGGGGTTGGCTGAGGGTCAAATTTCGCCCTTTCTCATTGACTGCTGGTCGTCTTTACGACCCTATAACACTTTCTCACTGGCGTGTGAGGGCTTGACTAAGCATTGACCGTCAATTACACTTTCTTGCGCAGTAGGCCTACGTTTCATTATGGGCTGGCCGCATTAGACCTACGGTTATTGTCCGTCCGTCCGATACCAGTCTCACACAGGCTGCTAACTCCAAGACTAACAGGCAAAACAACTAACTTCATGTGAACGTTCCCAATGACAGAAGCAACTGGCGTCTTCAGCTCAAAACGTCAAACGTCAACAGAAAAGTTATTAGGGCAAGTGTTAGGCTTGCGCAGAGGTCTACTCAGATAACCGCATATGTCGGCACTGGTTCTCACTTCGCGCGATCGACTATGCGAAGACGTTCCTATTCAATGCTGTTTTTATGTATAACATTTTAGTTACTGTATTTTCTATCAGTTTTTTTGTCTGAATTCTTCTTAAGCTGTTAGGCGCCCTTGTTATGCATTTGGACTGATTGAATGATTGATTAGTTGGCGTCAAAAAAAAACAAAAAAAAAACAGCTGCATACTTTCTGTCCTGCGTCAGCGGGCGAACCGCACACCCTGTGGATATGACCTGATGCGTCTGCATCCGGTTCTCCGGAGCCTTTCAGGTGTTGCGGCTGACACGTGCCTGGACGGCCAGGTAAACCACGCGACCCGGGAATACCTGCCTTGCCTTTTTCACCAGGTGCGCCGACCACTCCCGCTAAGCCGCGCTCTCCCTGCGTTCACGTTAAAGTATTGTAAAAAGACACGTATGTAAAACGCCATCAAACTTATGACAAAATCTGTGAACTTTTTAAAGTATAGGCCTATTCCAAAATTATGAAACAAAGACCAGGGTAATTTGGCAAAAGACGGGATCGCTGTAGCAAGTCCACCCAACTACACGTTTGTATTTGCCAGCTGATAGTATAGGACTGGCAGTTTGGCCGCATTTTGCAAGAGCATGTTCTGGGTAGGGGTTTGATCCCAAATTGCCCCTTCTCCTCAAGGCCAGGGTCCCCATCTAGGCCCAAAAGCTACATGTATCTGCCAAATGGCACCTAAATCCGTCGAATGGTTTACGCAGAAAACACGAGTGTAACAGACGACAGACAGACAGACCACGTCACAGAGAAATTTGTAAAAATTGGTGAAATCGTTTGCGCTGCAAGAGTGAATCTGCCTAATAATTAATAATACGTGGGTACTCATGAAAAACTTTATTTTTTCTTGCATGGCTCCTAAGAAACCAAACGTAAATAAAACTGCAAACCACAAGGGTGACAAGCTACTTCAAGTAGCAAAAAGAAAAGCAAAAAAATGAGCTGAACAGACGAGCAAACAATGAAAGTAAATTAATATTTAACTTCTTTCTAAATTAACAATTAATTCGTTGAAAAAAATGCAAAAAAATTTTAAACACACACAAAAAAACATTAAATATAAAAAAAATTACTGAACGAACAATAATTATTATTGTCCGTATAAAAAAAAACAAAAAAACTAAAAAGGCTGACCTTGTCACCCTTGGCCCCACGAGACCCAACATCACCTTTGTCACCAGGCAGACCACGAGCTCCCTAACAATAAAACATATCACACGAATAAAATAAATAATCGTTAAAAAATACATTTTATTTACTGTTGTCAAATCCTAACTTATTACTAGGCCTTACGAGTACACAATAATACAAAGAGTAAGTTGTAGACATTACCACACAGTTTTCAAAGTGTGATTATTACAAAAAAACAAAAGAAACACGTTTTATTTTATACATACAATATAAAACGCAAACATAAAGACTAATAAACATATTGTTTAATCTAAGATATGTTTTTTCTCAATTTCTCACAACATAGACACTAACTGATACTTAATGAATACAGGTGCACAAAATAAGTTACAAACAAAGTATTCCAAAGAAAAGAAAAGCCCATACAACAAAATGCAAAAAAACCAGCGACTAATAAAATACAACTTGAGTAAATAATTTACTAAGCCGCAGTATGTCTTTGCCAAAAACTTTTTGAAGCCAAAACCATTGGCGTCGCCAGCTAGGGCGCTAGGTCACGTGCCCCATCGACACCATCTGTTCAACTTTTCAGGTCACTTCAGAGCCGAACAAACTCTGATGTTCGACTACATCTGGTTGCCTATCACAGCCAGTAAGTCCGGGGCATCCGCTCTGCAATTACCGTCACTGCTTATTGCATAAACTTCATAATATTCTGTGCATCACCCTTAAATCATTTTCTTTTTATCGTGAGAAGGTGTGGCCCCACTGAGGTCAGCCACCTTGCCGTGGTGGTGGGGCTTAGCACCGATGACTCGAAAGATTTCTAAAATCTGGAGGCGAGGAGCAACTAAGCGCTGACCAAATTCGTGTAGGCAAATTGCTACACGATACCAATGCTCTTGTGCTGGTTTCGGCTTCACAGCTGACTACGGCTTTATAGCCGTCTACTTACGGCTTTACAGCCGTCTATTTACGGTTTCCCAGTCGTTACGGCTTTCCTATGGCCACTACCTGTAACCTTCTGGTTACACTCGGGGACGCGCATTGGGCCGAGCTGATACGGCCTCAGCGCTGGGCAGGTGTAAGAGCCTGTCCACCCCGGAGGTAAGGTAAGGTAAGGTAAGGAGAACGTGTGGCCCCTTGCAGCAAATCCTGGCGACGCCATTATCCAAAACCCGGAAAAAAGTATAACTTGCATCTACTTGCAGTCGCTCGTGCTGAGCAAAATAATCGATCAACAGTATAATAGGGTTAAGAGAAAAAAGACAATAAAAACAGGTTATTTACCGGTTTTCCTGGCAATCCTTTCTGTCCCTTGGGCCCAGCTTCTCCAGCAATATCAGCGCTTATTTGCTCACCTGAATAAGTCGTTTATGAAATTAATTTATCTAACCGTATTTGCAGATCAGTGACAAAAAGGATAGTACAACCTGCAATAATGTTCTTAATTGCCAATACAAACCAATAAACGACTGTTTGATCGATATATCGAGGTACTCAAAGTCACGAGCAAGTAAAACACTAAAGACCTTTACGAGTCACGAGGCCCATATGGCAGCGCTGATCTGCGTTTCCGTAGCAGTCAGCCAGACACCATTCTCTTTACTCTACTAGCGCAGTGTGTCTGTTTACGTCCTAGCTTTCGCTGGTAGGCTACTCATTGTGCCTACTCAAGGAGGGATGGCCAGGCTGAGTTGACCTGGGTCACGAGCGACTACAAGAAATTAACATGAGCTCAGCAGGAAAGTCGAATGGCGAAGCTCGATCACGTTACTAAATAAAAAAACGCGTTTGATCTTAACTTGACCTTTATCAAAAGTAAAATTTCACCCCCGTTCACAGATACGGTGTCCTATTTCGTTCAACGGTGCATGGATGTGACAGACGTACAGCCGACCCTAAAGTAACATCTGTCGCATTAGCCGTCATTAAAAACAGAAAACCAAGATAAATATTAAATATTTACCTGGAGGTCCAGGCGGCCCCTGGGCTCCAGACACACCTTTTGGTCCAACAGGACCCGGTACACCTTCTCCCTAACACATGTGAAATATATTTTACATTTTTATTAATACATACGAGCAAAATGACGACCATACAGCGCTGTAGAAATTATATTATTATTACTGATTATTATAAACCACAAAGCGATATTCTATCAATACTATACTGACTCAAATTTTGATAATAACGTAGTGTTTAGTCTAATCACAGGCGAACGGTAGCGCAGCACGATGTTAAAGGCGACAAACTAAGTCAACGAAAAATGGCAAAATTGGACCCTTCATAAATACTAATTATTACGCAGCATAGTACCGTGTAGGCCTACTACCATGACGATGGCTGTTGCTATTGCTGTATTATTAATCATCCTTATAATTAAACTAAAAATTATTATCATTTTACACCTGTTGTGATGCTGTTAAATTTTCTGCTATTAAAAGTATACGAAGAGATAAAATCAAAATGCCAAGGTGCAGCAAAAACAAAGAAGAACTTGTCTTGGCGTACTCAGTCTGGCAAAAATAGCTCGGCTTACGGGCTATTGGCCAGCGTTGTGTGCGCTGAGAGCGTGCGGTCAAAAAGTTACAGTAGACCAGTCAGTCAGTCGTGCGAAAACTTTCGGACAGTCAACATCTAGGAAAAAGTATAAAGCTGTGATTTGTTAATAAGTGTCTAAATTCTATTTTCAGTGTTTGGCCTTGTTCTTTGAGAGATAAAATGGTTTAAAA
>Ga0209367_1003362_pt1 | contig 21742 bp, 13 predicted proteins | sample WorMetLIZISLAND2_FD_187412 | JGI IMG/M metagenome (GOLD analysis project Ga0209367, IMG submission 187412) | Marine gutless worms symbiont microbial communities from Max Planck institute for Marine Microbiology, Germany - Olavius geniculatus... ...
CTGCAAGCTACATTACGTGACTGTATAACATTTTAAGGACTTTGCGCTGTATTGAAAAAAAATTTATTACGCACATTCACTGTGCGTAATTGTTGGCTAGCAACATGCACACGTGGCATTACGTAAGCCAATGACTAATGCTATCGTGCATTTCACAGTCAGCTGCAACTGAATACCACACAACAAAACAAATTTTAATCATATGCTGAGAATAAGGTAAGTGAACACAAATGAATCGTAATCAACACTACGTTATATAAAAATAAACGCCCAACTATTTTATAAATGAGGGAGAAACGGGGAAAGTTGAGGAAAAGCGATTGGCTGGCGGCGCTGCCGCTTGACACAGACAGACTGTCAGCTGCATCATGCAGACCCACAGACTGACACAGATACATAGTGACAGACAGACAGACAGACAGAAAAACTGAGAAATGGTCACTCATTGTACCTGGAGTGGAATCCATGGTTCTTACCACTCTGCTAAATTCATTTTCCCTGACTTTTCCCTGATTTCCAGGACAAAATGAATCGTTTTCCCCGACCAATTTTTTTTTCACACGAAATACCAGTGTCGGTTATCAATCGCTTTCAATCAAGGGTGGATACAAGGGTGGTGAAACAAATTTAAAAATAGAGGTACACATAATCTGTGAAAAAAGCAAGCAGAAAAAATTTTGAACTGTTGTATGCAGTCTCAGTTAAAAATCTTTTTCTGCATCTTTGTTAACTTTTGCACCTTGGTACTTTTATATCCGCTGACTTCCCCTGACCGTAGAAACCATGTGACACACGGACAGCCACAGAAAATCAGTTTTGCGAAACTTTCTACCTATAGTTACATAGAAATAAAACACTTGCACTTAATGTGTGATGGAAACCTTGTTGAAAGAAAGCAGTCGTCCAACTCTCAAGTCAAGGCACTTAGGAGTTGGCTGATCAACACCTTGCTCTGAATAAAACAAACACACAGGTACATGCATCCAGATGTAGCAGGAAGAAAAAAACCACTGATAAGTTTTTTAAAAGTAAGTTTCAAGTTTTCCAAATTACAGTGTAAAAAATTGGGGCACAAACTTTGAGACCCAATAAGAAGATCCTATACATCATTCTCCATATAATGTAACTAAAATGTGAAAATAAATTTGATTTATATTACAAACTGTACAACATAAAAAATCCTAGGTTTTGTAGATGAACCAATTTTCCATTCCTGAAACACATCACAAGCTGTCTGCTTGAATCAGCGTGCACAAGGAACGGTAAAACTGGTTTTCTATGACATCCCACGACCTGTTCACGTGCATTTTCCAGAACTTCCCAGAACCGTTTACGTCCATTTTCCACATCTTTTTCCAGACTGCTTCATAAAGTAGGTATCAAACAAGTGTGATTTTCATATACAATTACTACATGATTTATAAAAGCACAAAACATGCGACACACAACACTGAGTATTTAACACGGTTCCTAAGTTGTTTACCATAAAACTGACAAAACTACGCAGACCAGGACACAGTCAAGCAAGCATTAGGTCCCTCAGACAGACAGACAGACAGAGAGAAGACACACAGTGCTAGCTTGAAAGCACAGTGAATAAGATGCTGGGCTTGGGATTGAGAGGTTGTTGGTTCAGCTCACAGTCGGGTCACTACAAAGTGACCCAACTACATGGATGGTTGACAATCTCGGTACCTTACCAACACTAAGATCAACTCATCCTTCCGGGGTAAGTAAATCGAGTACTGTCCTGTGTGGCTGGGGTTAAGGCAGAATGCGTTCACCTGTGTCGGGTGGCAGGTAACACTGTGTAATCCCATAAGGCAGGTGATGCTCCATAGCTCTGAGAAAGGTTTCCTATGAAGAGCTATACCATTTAACCTGAGACAAACAGACAGACAGAAAACTTGAGTGACAGACTGAATGTGGACGCCGGTAGAGTAGGAGGATAAGCTGCTTTGAGCACTCTCTGATTGTCGGGCTTCGACATTTCAGCTCTGACAGGATCCAACAACTGATTCAAGCCTCGTTCAACAGCCGACTTTAAGTCACCCGGGTGAACTGACTAGAAGACACAAATACACACAAACAAATGCATACAGAGAGAGACGGACTACAGCGTAAAGCAAGTGGGGCAATTATGAGACATACAGCTGCAAATTTCCAACGAAATAGATTATTTCAGTTTATTCTAAAAAATCTCATTTTTGCGATTTGGTTATCATAACCAAATTTTGCACTTTTGGAAATATGGACAAAAATTTTTGGACAAGAAGAAAATTTCCCAACAGACCAAAATTTAAGATAACAAGATAATGTTCATATGAACACGGAGTCTGTCCAATGCATTTCGATAGTTTACAGTATACGTCCGTATAAATATAATTAGTGAGCCGTTTAGACCAGTAAAAAAAATCAAACAGTTTAATATTAAATTGTACAGCAGCAATGATCCCTTCATCCTTCTGTATTATTTTACTAAACAACAGACACTGTCAATAACGAGACCATTCGATTCGTCACTAGTGCTTTACTATAAATGGTCCATCGTCACCACGTGTCTATCTTGCACTGTTATGGAGATATGGCGCCTCAAAGATAATGGGATCACGAGTTTGACCTTTTGGGGCACGTGACGTCATCGGTCACGTGACCATTCGACTCCCGGGGGTCAAGTTCCTATGGGTGGTCCATAGTGACCATGCGTCTATCTGGCACATTACAAAGATATGGCATCTCAAAGATAATGGGGTCACGAGTTTAACCTTTGAACTTTTAGCTGAAAACTGGCAACTTGGTTATTACTCCTGTACCAAAAAATACTCACACCAATTCTGGTTTTCTACACTTTTTTTGGTTCCAAGTCAGGAGCACATACAGGACAGAAAAGCAAATGCATTCACATAAGAATTAAGAGTTGAACAACCAGCCATCGTTTTAAATGCAGTCCACAGCTAGTGTATATGACAATATAACAAGCACTAAGTAGACAACAGATCTGCAATGGAGGGTGGCGATTCATAGTGCGGCCTACCCTCGGATCGAGGATGGCTAAAGTGGAGTGGAAAGCATCATCTAACCTTGTCAGCAAAAGCTGCCTCCAGTTCTTCATAGCTACTGAAGGTTACATTACCCCCATGCTCCGCCAGACGCTCTATCACGAAATCTACACATCAACAACTAGAATTGTATCATATTCTATTGCATCATATTTACATCATATTATACTACATTACCTTCCCATTCTGCAAACCATGAATTTATTGAAAGCAACAACGAATGGTCAACACAACATAATGGAACACATCAGATGGCATCAGAGGTAATACTTATCTTATCGCTCAGTGGCAACGTTGGCTTCTGTTTACAAATTTCTACACTTAGTCCAAGTCAGGCCATTTCACAGGTTAAGACTTGCCAAAAATGCTGCAGAAAACTGCTTGTTTTCTGTTCATCGATAATCTCAACGTACTCTGGCTGCTTAGATTGAGTTACTCAAAAAGTAATTAAACAAATAATTAACTTAAGGTCTTCACTCTTCACTCCTCAGAGTCCTAACAGTGGTGACCTAATCATGGGAAAAAGACAAATTCTAAGTAAAGTATGTTGCCCGTGGCAATATTGACAAAACTACGAAGAGCTCAGTTACAGCTGATGGTGTAAGTGTCTGGGCCCGAAGTCGACTGAGTGACCGGCAACCACTGGCAACAGTCACCTGCCGCTTGTCTCCCGACTTCAGTGGCTCAGCAAAGTGCCACAACTGCCCGGGATCCGGTTCCTGGGAGTTCATCACCAGCATCTGTTTGTGCTTTTACAACCGATCCACAACGCCTCTGGGACTTTGTGGAACGGACTGGGGTGGTAACCCGCCCCCTCGACCGAGAATAAGAGAGAGAAAGTACAAGAACTTGACCCTCAAGTACAAATACTCAGGTCACAAGTACAAGTACTCAAGCACTACTTGAGTAAAAGTAGTACTACATCTCTACAACGTACTTTTGCTATCTGAGAGAGGAAAAAGAACATGTTTAGCGAATGCCAGCACGCCGTTGTTGCTGATGTTTCCCTCCTCACAAAATGCTTTTCCGAGCTTCTTCTTCACCTGAGCCTTGCCGTCCAGCAGATCAATCTTAGACTCCTCCTCCGATGAACTCATCTTGCCTCCAGTCAGACCAGGCACTGCACACAACAGCAGAGCGTCACAGATATAAAGACCAAAGTAAACCAATAAAAGGTGAAATCGATGCTGCCACCCAGTAAATCCTAAATCATCTTTTCTCGTAATCTAGAAGCAAATGCATGTTTTGGCAGGGGCTTCGACCCCCAAATCCTTCATTCCCTGAGGGAGCCAGGGACCCACGTACGACACAGTGTTATTAGACTCTTCAACTGTACATCCCAAATGACATCTAAATCTGCCAAATGGTTAGAAAAAAAGCAAGACACATGAATGTGACAGACGGAGAGACCACACTATGCAAAAATGTGTTGGAATAAGTGGAATCACTGCAAAAGCTATTCTGCCTACAATTGCTGTATAACTACAGATTCTGTCAAAAACAGTTATATTTTTGTAGTGGTTTCTGCACGTCTGCCTGTGTGTAAAAATAACTCAACTACATTAAAGACAGTGTATAACAACAGAACGTGTTACTGACCCATTGGATTCATCAAATGAATTCTCTTCTCGAAGCTCAGTTGAGGCAGGTACTGAACAACAAAATGTAAATACACACAGTCAATACTCAACAGTGCAAAAAATTCAAACAAAAAAAAATACAAAATACAAATGCACACAGTGGCATCACACAAAAAAAACATAATCGTCTAACTACTGACAATTTTTATTTGTGATCACATCACAGAGAAGAACAAGAAGCCCAGCAGTGGCTAAGGTGCGGCCCACCATACTGGTTGTCTCTGACCTTGAAGGTCACCCAAGGTCAATACTTTTCATTTCAGCTGAAAAGGAGTATGCCACTTCATATTAGTCATTAATAGTTAGGCTGCTTCTCTCGCCATTTCCGAGATATGGCCAATTTTCCGTTGAAAAACACACATTTTTCCTATCCCCTTCATTCAATCCATAATTTAAAATGTTCTCCTTGGAGTAGATGGCTGAAATTTTGCATGCTGAGTTTAATACACATAGATAATTATTCGTGTAAAAAGTATCCCCTAAGACCTACCAGTTAGCACAGCACGTGTGTGACGGACAGACGGATGGATGACACAGGGTTCCCACTCAAATGACAGAATCAAAATTCAGGTCTTCTTCAGGACTTTATCAGCACCATAAAAACAAGAAAAACCCATCAACGCACTTAGCTAAACAACAAGCACCTGAGTTATTTTGGTGAGATAGCATGATCCATGAAGCATTACCTGACAGATTAATGAAGTATTTCAATCAAGCACATAATATTTATATAAAAACAATTCCAGTAATTAAGCACAAATGTTACTGGAAAAAACTGCAGATTCAGTATCTTGGTTTTTCAGGATACCTTTTATGACTTTTTCAGCACCCATGTCCAATTTCAGGACTTTTCAGGTCATGAAAAATGAAAAGTCAAATTTCAGGACTTTCTCAGGACTTTTCTGCACCAGTGGGAACCCTGATGACAGATGACAAAGGGTCGACTTTTAAGTTTACAGCTTAGTGGTTGACCCAAAAAATGAAAAGCAGATGTAACAGACATTGATTTCACCTTTTCAGCAAAAACGAAGATTTTGCGCTGATCCACTCCACCGAACTGAGCATCTACTTTGAGATGTTCCTCATCCAATGCCTGCAAACATACCACTACTGCTTATAACTACTACAACTACCGGTAACTATTGCAACTGCGACAATTACTAGAACGTCTTCACCAGTACTAATACTACTACACTGTCTGCAAGATGAAGTTCACTTGACTGGTGGCATGGCCTAGTGGTAACGCATTTCATTCAATCAACGAAGTTACTTTACGCCGAGCCCGGTTAGTACATGGATGGGTGACTGTCTGCAGGCAGGTAAACCATCTCGGTACAGCCTTCTACCCTCTGTGGGATGGTAAAATGAGTATCTGCTTTCTGGCTGAGTAGTAATAAATGGTGATGGTTAGTGTAGTACTGTAGCTGCCTACAGGTAGATCTCAAGTTCAGGTCAATGGCCTGGTCCAAAGGTCGGCAGCCGCCTGGCGCTCATGCTGTTCTGACCAAATGAACTCTCGCAGTGGCAGTTCACCGCTACGATGACAGGATCATAAACATTGTCACGGCTATTACTATTATTACTTGTAATTACTATAATACTGCTATAACTAGCACTCGTTAAGAGACATTTTTGTCCAATGGCATCCAACATATAAGCAGCAACAATACCTACTGCCAGTGGTGTAGCGATACATTTTTGTTAAGGAATAAGCTTATGCCTCTCCTCCTTTCCAACTCCTCTTCTTAAAAGAAAACCTCAACCTCATGGTGGGGGTTGTGGTATGACATCACCAGCATCAACCGATGTCTTGATGTATGTCCAGATGTCACGAGTGTCGTTGGATAAGCGTCGATCCGATCTGATCCGATTAATCCAACTAGAGCATATGGGCAAGCACTGTAAGCTTCCCCAGCATGGTCCAGTCCAGGGTAAAGCCCCAACCACAAATATATTTTAGAGCATTTTGCACCCCGAAGATCACATCTTGTGACACAAAATCCTGTGTTTTTAATCTTTACATTTCAAAAGTAAAAGCAAAAATAATTGAGATAATGTCATTCCCCCTGACTACACCACTGCTTACTACAAATATTACACATACTGCAGCATGCCATCACCATGGCTGCTGCCAGTACTCTACTACTGAACATTTCAAATGCTGTTTAACTAGCCAATTTCTCCAGACTTGCTTCAGTTTAAGCCAGGTACACAAAATCACTAATACAGTAATCAATATTATGCACACAGTGTCTGCATAACAACTATTACAACTAATAATGCAAGCTGCCAACAATGGGAAGACATGCAAAAGAAAAATGAAGAATATGAATGCCAAAAAATTAATAAAAACTGCAGCCTGGCATTCCAACCAAATCTAATTTTTAGATCTAAATATCAATGCAAACTCGATCGTTTTATTAGCTTAGTGCCAGTTGTGAGCGCACCTGTAGGCCAGGATAGAGCATTCCACTGAGCAGTGGGTGATCAACTTGCTTTACAACCTCTGCTCCAGCTTTCTTTGCATCATGTTCAGTGACGAGTGACGAAAGTCGATACACATCAAGCGTGTACTGCCTGACAACACACGTTGACATGTAAGATTAACAGCAGTCATCAGAAGGATGACTAACGAATAAATCAAACTAGCCCTCCAGCTCAAAATTTTCATTATATCCTAACTCCGAAAACAAACATTTTAAATAATGAAACAATAACAAAACTATCTCAAATATGTCTTTCAACTAATCAACTGCTTCACTAGTCTGAATCTTTGTCTTACTGACACAAACTTCAACAAATAACAAAAGCAGAAATACCAGAACTGAAAACTACATTTGACAGCTTGCTCGTCCTCATAAACATAACAATGACAAGTACAATCTTGACAACATACTGAACACAATGATATGCATACCCTAATGGTGAACTGATGGCAGATGACTGTGTTTTTGCTCACATCACATGGTAACAGCAATCAAATACTAAACTATAATTTTCTCCATTTAACAAAGTGTCCTGCTAACAAATCCTGCTGTTAGTGTCTGTAGCTAACCATTATTTGCTGTTTTGCAACAATTCATGCTTCCATTCAAAGAAATACTATATCGTACAGCAGATGCAAAGCTGTGCAGACCTGCTAAGTTGAAAGTCAGTGCCACGTATAAACTTAAGTTTATCAAGTGGAACACTGATGGCACATAACATCGCTTGAATCACTCGCTCGTAGTAGTCTGTGCGATGCTGGAGTAGCTCCCATGGCGCCTTCATGTTGTCCAGGTATGCATGCAGGTCTGCAAACAATATTGTCACCTAAACAAAACATACAAAGCCGTGAATCAATGGCAAAAAGCAAACACTGTACTATAGTTAAAAGTTACGTGAAATCATTTATCGTATCGTAAATTAAGTTATCGTTTCCATCCATGAGTCTATTCAAAGACACTGTATCTACAGTTTTCTAACAAAATACCATAATTACAAAGTACCTCAGAATCCAGTATTTATCTTATTACAAAATTGAATACAACAGGCAAATGTGTACACTATTTATTAACAAACTGTGGCTTTACCATGCACTTAGCATGGAAAAATATCAGCATTAAAATGTTGCTTTCTTCGTAGATAAACAACACTAACAGAAACCAACAAAAACAGAGAGAAAGGGATCACATAGAGACCTCACATCCAGCCTTGAGGAAGTCGGCAATCTTTGACATGGGCACGAAGTAGGCAACATGTGGCTTGCCTGTCGTTGCCGTACCCCAGTAGATTCGTAGATCGCGCTCACGCAGAATACCACGAAGCTTCTCCTCACCGATCACCTCCTAATCACAACACAGCCATGTCCTTTCATGTGTAATTTATCACATTAACATCAATATCAGAAACTACAACACACTATAGGGGTTGGGTAAAATGCGAGGTGCAAGGCACGAGTATAGTGCGAGGGAACGTGCGAGGTGACAGGCGACTGGTCAGCTATAAATAGATTCCTCGCAGTTTACCCACATTTCTGAACAAACGGGCGGTTGCGAGAAGCAGTCAATAGTGCGATCAGCCAAAACTGCTGCTTACGTAATAACCAGTGATTACTGGGAAGTGCAAACGACCGTTACTGCATGTGGCTACCAGCATGAAGCGACAGTACTGTGAGTCACCTTCTCACTGTGCTGCTGTTCCTGGCCATCGTGGTACCACCGTGTGTGTGTGGGACGAGTGAGTGACAATGGTCGTGAGCAGTACCGGTGCGATCTGTGCGCTGACAATTAAAGTGACAATTAGGCTACACTGCGGAAAAATTAATATTGTGTGAGAGATCTTGGTCAAGACTCAATTTACTTACTCCGTAGGGACAAAAGGCTGAGTTGACCTTGGTGGTTGCTTATATAGCAAAATGGTTTTACATTCTGCAGACAGTCACCTGTCTAGCTGGAAATGTCCTGATATAGCGTGCATAATAATAGCTCGCGATTTTCTACAAATAATTTTCACGAACTATTAGGCTATAGGCAGATAGATATCTTGAGACTGTGTATATCATGACGTTTTCAGTTTTTCCTAGTGAGCACTGACCGTTGCGTTTATATTTGATATTACATTATTTGACATTAAATGAATTTGCACACACTGTATTTAAGATGAGCAATGGTGTTTGGTCCATGCCTTGACGCCGGCCGACTATTACTGACGCCCCTCCCCAATAGCGCACAATAGCCTACCGCGGCCTCGCACGCCGCCTCGCTAATTACCCCATTCCTCGCACGACTTCCTCGCACGCTCCCTTGCACTATACCCACCTCGCACCTCGTATTTTACCATTGCCCCACACTACACCGGCAGAAACACAACCATACGGCGTGTTTACCTGCAGATTTCTGGTGATCAGCTCATATTTTTCATCCGCATTCATTCCGATATGGTAACTAAGCAAATATGCTATATCGAACGCAGTACGCTCACTAATATATTGAAATACAGATGTTTAATAAAACCACAACATTTCGTCATACAACAACAAATTTGCATAGAATATCAAATCAAACGATGGTCGTTCTAATTACAACCTTGTCTTCGTTGCAAAGTTAAATAAAATCATTTATTATGCATTGTAGTCACAGAACATATAATATTAACAATTAAATGACAGTACGTTTGTTGAAATTTATATACACTTTAACCAAAAATACCACAATAACAAGTAATCACGAGTTACGTCAGTGTTAACAAACACCAGTTACGTTATGTTGTAATTATAAAATAATATTCGCTATGGTTGTTTATGTTTATAACCTCTGTCATACGTTTTATTTTGCATATAGCTGTATTTCTTGGATATACATTCGCAGAATACGTGTTATAATATATGTGCATAGTGTACTGCTTGATGTATGTTGTATTGTTGTGTTTGTCGATTTTGTCGGCACAGTATCTAAAATTAGAGACGCAGAGACGTAGAGATGGGTATCCTAGTTATAAGCTGCATTCATAGATTGCAGCTTAGAATCGCTGTATTGAAAAAGCTTTCGCCTATCACCATTTTAATTGGACCCCACATATCTGACGAAACAGCATTCAAACCTGTTCACTGACGAGGGCCAAGCTGTTTGGTACTAAACAGACAATGTACGGCCTCTATTTGTAAGAAAGAAACGACTTTTAATCAACAATATGACACTATAGCTAAAACGACCGCCATCTTCTTGTCGCCGTCTGCCAGTAGCCAGCGGCCACCGCCGTCAGTGCTAGCCTAGTGCTAGCCTGCTGCCTGCTAGGTCATGCTGTCTAACCTTGATGACGTCAGTGAGTTTAACTGCTGCCTTGTTAATTCCCAGGGAGATGTACAGCTGTGAATCTAATATGCATTGGATAATCACAGCTGTACAGAGTATGGCAAAGAGATGGGCCTTTAGTCTCGCCTGTAGTACGATCTTCATCACAAGTAAAATAGAATAAAAGTTTTAATTGCTACATTCTACCGTTTTTCTCTGTGAATTTGTGTTTAAGGTAAAATTGAACAATAGGTTCGTTGCTGGAAGTCATTAGCAGAATAAGCAACAGAATGATGATGGAACAAGTTAAGCCACGCATAAAAATCTTCATTGTCCCGCAGGTAAATTCTTCATAATAGTGTTTTTAAACATTTGCTGCAGTTTTTGAGTTGCAAAAACAGCGATTGTTGCCAACGGATTTATTGTTCAATTTAACCGCATATGAAAATCATACACAATACTTTGCCAGAAGTTATCGAGCTTAGCTTGGGTTTTTTGGCTGACTGTTGCACTAGTAGATGCATTTGGTACTGCAATTTTTGTAGGACTGAGTGAGATGTTCAGTGAACTGGTGCTGGATGAAGCAGCAAGCAGCAGTGTGTCAGTGGTGCATAAACAGGACTGTCAGACGAGATGTCAAACTCAATCAGCCTGTTCATCCAAGTCCCAGCGACATCATTTCATCGTTGGCCAAACTTCCGATGACGATTTTCGAACTTATCGCAAGTTCTCGGCAGATGCAGGTGGCCAGAGAAGCAGCCAGGCTGAGGATGAGGGAATTGTTAAGTCTCTGATCAGACGATGTCGATCACGATCAAACAGTCGCAGCGGTAGACGACGCAGGATGATGAACAACGATGCTAATGGTGATGATGATGATGATGGTGTATTTGAGCATATAGAACTGAATCAGCTGAGTGGCTTTCCTCTGAGCCGGCTCACAGACAGCAGCGATGCAGGCCACAAGTTCATCATTGTTTATGTTGATGTTGCTGTCTGGTGTGACAGATGTGGTCAACTCATCATTGGAGTTTACGGTCACTATCTGCTATGCCAGTGTGAGTAATTCATTAATTTACAACCTCTGCTGATCTTTGTTGGGGTGCATTTTTTCATAGATTGAAATATTTTTAGTCTAGTCAGTGATTGGTAGAATTTTATTTACAGCATTTGTTTTGGTGTTGCATATACTATGCCTACTCTACAAAGAATTTTTCTATGGTAGCATTTTTTTGCATTAAACTTGAATGACTTGTAAGTTTGTTTAAGTGGTTTTTGCATTTTGTTCATCACTGATCATGATGAGAAGTACTTTTGGTAATGGCATATTTGAATTTTGAAACTGAGTAAGTGACGGTGCTAGATGTGAATTGTTGTAGTCTGCAGATATACATGTCATTCTCATTGTCGTCAGCTCGTCACTATCACGTGTCCAGTAACACTAGCAGTTGGTGGTCGAGGTCGAAAACCTTCAAGAGTTCAGACGGAAACTTCACTTACTGCTTACTCGGTGTTGTGGATGGTAAGATGCATGAATATCTGTTTCGACTCTGATTATTTACAACTTCATTAGTGTAAGTTTTGTCTTGTAACTGTTGTGAATTTTTTTATGAATCAGTTTTAGTTTTAGTGCAATTTGTATATGTTTAGTTATTAGTTTTGGTATTGTCTATTTGCAAGGCTAGTTGACTGTTTTCCATGATTTTGTGATTATGTATTTTGTACCTAAGTGCTTTTTGTGATTTTAGCTGCATGGTTGTGTTTTATTAAATATTATCTTATTCTACTCAATATTCGTGTCTGTATCTGTTAGCATTTAACTCATTGTATTGTATTGTAACTTTCCAGCTATTCATAGTTGCATTCTAGCAAATATCTTCTTTTATCCCATATGTGTCTGTTAGAATGAGGCTCTGATGGACCCAGACTGTGTCTTGAATGCTGAGTACGATGGCTGCTACTATGTCAGTCCGGCATATGTCAGCAGCAGATATGCTGGCTCACATTTACATCACAACAGCAATAATAGCAGTGGTATCATCAGCTCCAGTCATGATGATCGATGTCGACTTGCTGCTGCCATCAGTAAATTCAACACCAACAGTCATGGCCTTGTCATGACACTGGTAAGCTCTACTAGCACATTGAGTAGTAGTAGTAGTAGTTGTTGTTGTTGTAGTAGTAACAACCACTGCAGTTGTGTAGTAGATGTAATACGAGTTATACTAGTTGTTTTATCATATCGAGGGTATAATATCAAAATGTCCTATCAGTTGTTGATGATGTTATAAGAATATTGAAAACAGCTTTTTATGCAATGCATTTTTGACTTTCCAGCAGTGTTTTCAATGCTCTTGTAAAATTTGTTAATAAATAACGCCCAGATTTGTTTGCTTCATGAAATAAATATTTACATAGCATTTTGAACTTTGTTAGGTGTAATTAGAAAGTTTTGCCATAGTCAACTGTAGATATGATGTTTTGCTAAATGTTCTGCTCTCAATGTGTAGTATTTATACTTTGTGGTGAGTAACAACTACACTCTTGTCATGATACTGGTAAGCTCTGCAAACAATTGTGTGGCAGGCAAGGTCTTCAAACAGGTCTAGAAACAGCAGAACAGGCAAGCATGTTCTGCTGTTTCTAGGTAACATTTGTGTAGTAGTTTGAGTAACCGTTGTAGTAACAGCCAAGTCTTTATCAGATGATGGATGATAAGCTCTAAATATTTGTAATGCTGGGTGTAGCTTGTCAATCAATTAATCTATCCAGAATTTTTATATTGGCCTAAGTAATACAAACTACTGTTAGGTTCACTAGAGAGAGATTAGTTGGAGTACAGTCCAGAAATAGTCGGAAAAAGAATTTGGTGACTATAACGGCTGTTAATGTAAGGCTTTGCTGAATCCCAAGATAACTTGGATTTTACCAATACTGCTACAGAATGGTTTTAGTGGCTGAGTTTTTCAGGATGAGTTGTAAGCGGTTGATGCATAGATAAATCATGAAATTTGATGTGTAAATGTGTGAAAGGATCCTGTGTCATCATCATCGACTTTATCATCGTTCTCTGGTTTCATTCGCATTCACATGAACCTGACTCGGCCCATCACCATCTCATTGTCAAGACATTTGCTCTCACCGGCTCACGATGATGACCATGATTATGCTGATAATGATGATGATGATGATGTCAAATGTTTATCATTCTATCTTCCTCAGGGCACGTCAAAGGTCATCCATGTTGACAGGTAAACTAATGCGGCTATCTACATTGTTGTTGGTCGGTGGCATTGTGTCTGGGTGTCAGGGCTTTCTTAGTCTGTCAAAAGGTTTTCATTTTCTTAGAACATTTTCTTTAAAATGACCAAATTTGGGACTGGAACTGCCATTATGTTGATTACATATGCACGCATATAATAGAGTTCTTACATTTTAGGTTTAGCTTGTTATTTATATTTTGTGTTTTGTGTTTCTGTAAAGGTTAAACTTACCGTTCCATTACTCTGTGTTTGTGTGCATTTTGCCTGAAAAGGCCGTCCCCGAAATGACCTAGATTGTGTCGGGTGGGACGTTACTCACTCACTGTGACTGGACGTTTCCCATTTTTGGGCATGCTAGGGGCAAAATAGACATCAAGGTGGAAGTTTGCAACTGTCTGTGGGAAAATTGGAATTTTCTCTCCTCTCCCAATTTTTTCAGCTTACATTGCCACTGTTGCTCGGGTGTGATGTTAATAGTAAGACTGAGCTCAGTTTAGATTGTGTTACATAATTGTGCTCTTGTTCTGTTTTTATGTTTTTTAGTTTTTTGTTGCCTTTATTATTTCTCAGGTTTTCTGTTTTGTTTTTTAACAGAAGTATCTGCGTCTAACATAAACAGGTGTCACCTATGTGTTTCCTATGTGTCTGTATGTGTCTCTGTATTTCTTTGAGTATGTCTTTGTGTATGGTTGCATATCTGTGCATGCTCTGTGGTGGTGTATCTGCCTTGCTGACCATGTTTATCATTCGTTAACAATTAGAGCTGTCAAATTAATGCATTAATTAATGTGCTAATGCGTTATTAAATTAACATGCGTTAAAAAATTAACGTGCATTAAAAAAATTAACACATGTATGTTGTATGTAAATTTATTATTTTGATATTTTCATTTACTAAATCTGTGTAGCAAAAGTTCCAATATTCCGTTAAACTGCGGTTATTTGACAATCGAATGAATTCAAGTAATTAAACTGTGGTTGCCGTTCCATCACTACTGTAAATAAATAACTATTCAGATGACATGCTAATAGATTTTTATGCTAGCTATGACATCAGTTCTTGCTGATTGAAAATTCGAAATTGGCATCTGAAGTTTTTTTTTGCGCAATAACTAACTGCAGTTTGAACTTTCTATATTCGACAGGCGGGGCCCCTGAATGTCGCGGGCCCTGGGATAACTTACCCTCTACTGTCCTTTTTTAATGGGCTTGGGTGCGTTAGTAATGTGTTAATTAATGCGTTAAAAAATTAACGCTTTGACAGCTCTGTTAACAATGCTATGCCTCTCTGCCTGTCTGGCTTTCTGTCTGTTTGTCTTTCTATCTGTCTGTGTGTGTATGTTTGTCTGTCTGTCTGTCTGTCCATATGTAGCTCGGCAGTAACTCAGCATGTGATCTCTGCGCTGCTGACCAAGTTCAACATCACTGACAACGCCATGAAGTTTGCGCTATACGAACGAACGTTTGATGACTCCAGGCAGCAGCTCGGTAATGCTCACTCAGTTACTCACTTCTTGCTTATTTTTTACTCACTTACTTACTTAAAGTTTATTACCAGGGTACTACTGCTAGTGAGTGGTTGAAGCCACAGACCTATAAATAAGTGAACTGTTTACTCACCATTCGCCTAACACAATGAGTTGAAGCCACTTGACGCCCGTTTCATTAAATATTCATCGTGCATATTTCAATGGGTATGATCCACTGACTTATAGCTGCATTTTTGATGCCTAACGCATTAGCGTTAGTTCATGTATAAGTATATTATAAATACGCCCAAGCCAGAGCACAAAAAGAAAATTTTCTAGTATATTGCCTCGATACAACAAAACAAAACTTTTTTAGATTTTTTTTGTCTGCCGTGCCATCAGCAGGTATGCCTAATGCGTTAGTGTTAGGCCATCAAAAAACACAGTTTATGTCATGAACGTCATTATCATCTGCTAGCAAACCAGATTGTTTTTGCTACCCAATACTTTATTTTTTCTAAATTGCTTATCATGAACTTTTGGATCATGTAGCTGTAACCTCATTACAATGACATCATATCCGCTTTAGGCTCATACGTGTTTAGGACAAAAATGTGTTTTATTGGTGTATAAATTTTGAAAAGTTTTTCAGTCTAACATATCGACTTGCAAAACTTTTTGAACGCCCCTCGTGTATCTATCTATCTGAGTGTGTCTGCCTGTTTGTCTGTTTATATGACTGTATCTGTGTCCAGTTCATGAGAATAGAAAGCTGGCTGCAGACGAGTGTCCTCTGCGTATCTGTCTGGGTTGGGTTGAGCGATGTGGTTATGATGTGGCTCATGCATTTGATCGTCATCAGCTCATTCTCGTTGAAAATGATGCATCAGCCATCGATGTATGTACTGCCTTGTTTTTGTCCAACATAATATACTTGTTATCCTTAGCAAGATATTATTTTTTGTCATATAGTATTTTCAAATCATTGATGTTGGTAGTACCGTCCACCACGGTGTATTGAAAGCAGCCCCTTGCGTATTCGCAGTGAGTAGTAAGCTATTCAAGTTCATAGAATTTGTTTTTGCTTAGATTATGGTACTGAGGCATGTATAATTACTATTATTAAGTTTATTTTATCTGTCAGCAAATAAAGGTTAATGTGTGTTTTATATTATGAAATGCTGTTTTTTTACAACAAAATGGGCAAGACATGTTTCACGGCAGGTCTGCATGTGTCGGAAAAAGGAAATCGAAGTTTGAATCAAATGCCTGATTGCAAAGTGTGCATTTTATGAAAGTAGTTCTCTGTATATGTGCATTATGTGTAATATTGTTAATCTGTCCGAGTCTACAATGGGAAATTTAGATTATGTGTAAGCTGCAGAACTTCCTGGCTATTCTCAACCGTAAAGACTGAAGAGTCTGACTGTCTCTAATATGGGATCCTGTCTGTTTCACCCATCCGGAATCCTGAAATTGGTGCCATTCCAATCCCACTCCCGACACTCTAGAAATCATTTTTCAAACTGTTAGATGATAAAATAACAATTCTCGTCATCCGATGAGATATTTTATTCATGCAACATCTTTGCTATGCACTGTAAGTTGCATTTCAACAGTGACAGTTGCACTGTGACTGTTGCGATGACTCTACAGTTCAGATATGCCTACCAGGGGGATGGGACCTAGTGCGTCCTATGAATGAAATATGTGTAGCAGGATTACTTTTACGTATGACCAATCTGTAAACTTTATGCCGAAAATTGTATCGCGTTTTAGGATTACAAATTTCTTAATCCCGGATGCCAGGATTGGGAATTTCCTGGCTACTCTCAACCATGAAGTCTGACTGTCTGTTTGTCTCTATCTCTATGCAGGGTGGCCCAAAAAAACCGGACCTGTTTGAGCATTGATAACTCAGCGGTGGTTAGTGGTAGAAAGACGTGTGATACGTCAAAAGTTTCAGAATGCTGTAAAGAATAAACGACAAATTTGCATAGTGAAGCATTTAAATATTCTTTGCCCAATTTACATAAATATTTGTCACCCCCGAAATTCTGCCAAATTGACTGGAACACTTAGATTTAACAAGGATATTTGAGCTTTTATAATTTAGAGATGTTTATTGATGGAAAGGCACGTAGTATGCCAAAAGTTTCAAAATTGTGTACAGAAGAAGTGTACAACTTGCATGTCTCAGCATTTAAATATTCTTTGCCTGATTTACACAAATCTGTCCTACCCCTAAAATGATGCTAAATTGGCAGTAACGTGTGAATTTAACTTGATTTTCATTCAGCATACAGTGAAATATCGACAATCATTAACACATACGTTGAGTTTAGATGAAATTCAACATAGGCAGTTGCCCAGCTTTTTTATTCATAACCATCTTCAGTGCTTTTAGGCAGCTGATCGATTGCTGGAGTCAATGTGTTCAGGATCAGCTGAGCCCAGCATTTGATTAGCACACGTTTTAGCTGATCAGTTACTGAAATTTTGTGGCCATGCTATCTGCTACAATACTCCTACATTGAATAATTCACAGAATTTAAATCTAGACTTTTTGGCAGCGAGTTTTTGAGTTCAGTGAACTCGGGCACATGGGAGTGCAGGCAAATGCCTAATTTCAGGGGGTAATAATGATTTATGCAAATTAGGCGAAGAATATATTCAAATGCTTCAATATGCAAATTTGTCGTTTATTCTTTACAGCATTCTGAAACTTTTGACGTATCACACGTTTTTCTACCGCTTACCGTCGCTGAGTTATCAACGCTCAAACAGGTCCGGTTTTTTTTTGGCCCACCCTGTATATGTCTGTGAATGTACTTTTATTTGTGTTTGTGTGTGTTTCTCTGCAGTGGGAAATGTTCAGTATTCCCGAGCTGGAGAATTTCCTCGCTATCCTCAGCTGTGAAGAGACCGAGTGTTTGGACCGTCTGTACACAAAATACTTCCGTCTCCGAGTTCATCTGCTGAACAGAGCCAGAGATATGCTCGGACACTAAATATCATATGATCTCTCTGTCTCTCTCTCTCTGAGTATTACTCCCTCTTTGTGTGTCTCTGTGTTTCTGTGTCTCTCTCTCTCTATATATATATACAGGGTGGGCCAAAAAAAAGGGACATGTTTGAGCGTTGATAACTCAGCGATGGTTAGTGGTAGAAAGACATGTGATACGTCAAAAGTTTCAGAATACTGCAAAGAATAAACGACAAATTTGCATAGTAAAGCATTAAAATATTCTTTGCCTGATTTGCATAAATATTCGTCATCCCGAAATTCTGCCAAATTTGACCGTAACATATGGATTTAACATGGATATTTGAGCTTTTATAACTTAGCGATGTTTGTTGATGGAAAGGTGCGTAATATGCCAAAAGTTTCAAAATTGTGTACAGGAAAAGTGTACAACTTGTATGTCTTACCATTTAAATATTCTTTGCCTGATTTACACAAAACTGCCGCACCCTTAAAACCATGCTAAATTGGCAGTAACACATGAATTTAAGTTGATTTTCATTCAGCATACAGTAAAATATCAACAATCATTAACACGTACGTTGAGTTTAGATGAAAATCGACATAGAAAGTTGCCCAGCTTTTGCATTCATCACCGTCATCAGTCCTTTTAGGCAGCTGATCGATCGCTGGAGTCGATGCGTTCAGGATCAGCTGAGCCCAGCATTCGATTAGCACACACGTTTTAGCTGGTCAGTTACTGAAATTTTGTGATTGTGCTATCTGTTGCAATGCCCCCACACTGAATAATTCAGAATTTAAATCTGGACTTTTTGGCAATGAGTTTTTGAGTTCAGTGAACTCGGGCACATGGGAGTGCTGGTAAATGCCTAATTTCAGGGATGATGAAGATTTACGCACATTAGGCAAAGAATATTTAAATGTTTCGCTATGCAAATTTGTCATTTATTCTTTACAGCATTCTAAAACTTTTGACATATCACACGTCTTTGTATCACTAACCGTTGCTGAGTTATCAACACTCAAACAGGTCCGGTTTTTTTTGGCCCACCCTGTATATGTAGTTTCACAATGATGGGGTTGTTACTGAATGTATGTGAACATGAACATTACAAATTATGAAAGATCCATTAAGTGGAAAAAATGTTGCAGTCAGTTTTATACGGTTTAAAAACGTGTATACTTACAGCAAGTATTCAACAATCAGTGGCGTCGTGGTTGAGAAAGTAGTTGGACGGGGAGTTGCCATTTTCTGACAGACGTGGCAAATTTTCAACAGTAGAGATTATGAATGCTCAAAGTTTTAATTTTGCGACCAAAGTTCTCTAAAATGTGGTTTTTTCTGCTTCACATTTTGCATTTCTAAAATAAACTTCGCAACAAGATTTTCCAACGCTGCAAAATTTAGGGGCAGGAGGGCATTGGCCCTCTTGCTCCCCTGCCTGCCACGAGGGCACTGGTGATGATGTCACTTTTATTGAAACTTTCGGAAATCGCCTGTTAAAAATTTCACACATTGAATGAAGTTTTCGGAAGTTTCACTGCCCATCGTTGTGTGATAACCCACATCTGTCTGTCTTGTCTGTATGTTTGTATGTGTCTAACTGTATTGTGGTTCAGTGTATTAATATTAATGAGTATGGGCCCCTAGGGGTCTTGCAGATAAAATTTTTACTTTGCCTTTGCTTTTACTGATATTTGGCCCTGTACAAACTTTTGAATATTTGAATTACCATTTTTCTCAGTGTCTGCCATTGTTTTTCTTAAATTTTGTTGTCATAATTGCTGAAATCTGATCCTACATGCTTTCAGTTATTGAGCAGTCCATCATGTGTTTTGTTATTATGAGTTTGTGCAATTTTGCCTCGAAAGGCCGTCACCAAAATGGCATATACTGTGTCTGGTGGGATGTTAAACCCTACTTACTCACTCACTCACTCCATCATGGCTAAACCCCCAGAGTAATGGCTCATCTTCTGATCTCGTTTATAGTTACGACACTGTCGTATTTATTACACTGCTCTGTGATATTATTTCAATTTTGTTAGTGAGATATTCTTTTATTGTTACATTATACGTTTGTTATCATTTTAATTGCAGTGTTTGTCATGCTGTCTAGTCAAAGATGATGTAGTATTGCTGTGGAAATGAATGCTTTAGATAGTGCCATCGAGTTTTATGTTTTTGAACAGCGTCTTGTCTTAACTGTATCGTGTGATTAGTGCATGCATCTTTAGTCGGTAACACTCATGCGCTGCTTTTGTGGTCATTTTTGACAGTGTGGACCATTTTCAAATTTTTTAGCTTTGCATTCCACCTAAAGAATCATCTGTAATAAAATTTGCCACCGCTCCTCAAATCTGTTGCTACACTACCTTGGGAACTTCAAATTTTGATTCCGGTGGTGTTGCAGGTTATAAAGCAGGCAAGCAGGAATTTGCAATTTCCTAACAAACAAAATCCGACAGAAAGCTGCAAATTTCCAACAGAATAGTTCACGGATGCTCAAAAGTTTGATTTTCAACCCCAAATTGTGTATTTTTGGACGAAAATTTCGGATGAGATTTTACAACAGCCCAAAAGATAGGGGCCTACCTTCCCCTTGCTAACAGCCACAATACCACTGATCACCTAAAGAATTGTTTCTTTATATATGATTTCATTTTGGAATTATACACTTGTAATTCAAGTAGCGAAAATCGTTTCATATGTGACTAAAGTTATGACAGAAAGCATGGATCAGTCATGCATTTTAAAATTAGTATCAGCTAGTATGTGCATTTCACCAATATGTGTTTCTGACCCCAGCTCCGTATGTACCATTGTATTTCTTACAGCAATTTATTACCTGCGCCAAAGAGGTAATCTTTTTGCCGGTTTTTGTTTGTTTGTCTGTCTGTGAGTCAGCAAGATAACTCGAAAAGTTATGGACGGATCTTTCTGAAATTTTGAGGGCATGCCGGGCATGGCACAAACTACCAGTGATTCAATTTTGGGGGTGATCCGGCAGGAATCCTGGATTCCGGATCACTTTGAAATTTTCGTTAGCATGAGCCTTAAGGGAAACTGCTGTTGTTGCTATGGTGCTGGCACCTGGCAAACAACATGGTGTTGAATCAAGGTTTTTTAGGTCACATAGAACTAAGTCAATGTAGAAAATGCAACTATAGTTTGAAATGCACTCAAAACTTCCGCTTGTTTATTTTCGTTGGACAAGCTGTGTTGGAACAACATGGCCTTGACGGAGGTCTGCGGGCTATGACTGCTTTCTAGTTTGTATTTGTTACAGCAATTTATTTGTACTAAGTTTCTAAATAAAATTTTATTTACTTTTTATGTTTATTGATCAACACAGAAACTGTGTTAGTCAGATTTTTTTTTGGACATTGCTCGGTCTCGAGACGTACTAACATCTCGTCTCGGTCTCGGAGCAATATGTCTCGGTCTCGGCGCAGTAGGTGTCGTCTCTGGTATCGGGCCATTGTGTCTCGTCGAGACGTTTTGTGAAGACGCGTGCCATGCATACTGCAGCTGCAGTTAGAGCGATACTAACC
>Ga0209367_1003363_pt1 | contig 21742 bp, 10 predicted proteins | sample WorMetLIZISLAND2_FD_187412 | JGI IMG/M metagenome (GOLD analysis project Ga0209367, IMG submission 187412) | Marine gutless worms symbiont microbial communities from Max Planck institute for Marine Microbiology, Germany - Olavius geniculatus... ...
GTAACTGACTGGTAGAAGAGCGCGTGGACACTGAGGATTTATGATATTGCAGAAGATCAGTAAGGTAAGGTGGATGGCCAGTGTGCAGTGTCTTATAAGTTGAGGTGGCGAGTTTAAACCTTATTCGCCATTCAATAGGTAGCCAGTAAAGTTGTTTGAGAAGTTTAGTCGATAAAGAAGAACGATAGGCCTGCTGCATTACGACTCTGGCAAGTGCGTGCTGTATTCGCTGAAGGCGAGATATATATGTGCTTCTGTGGACACCCGAAAAGGATCGAATTCGCATAATCAAGCCTTGCCGACACCAGAGCAGAAGCAACAGCTATGGCCATAGAACGATCCATCGATGGACAAATTTGTCTAAAATTAAGGAACGTATGTGGTAAAAGCAGGACTTGGATATTGCCTTAATGTGAGGTCCCAAGGTGAGATTAGAATCAAGTGTAACACCGAGAATCTTGATAGTGTCAGAAAACTGTATCGCAGAATCCGCTATTTTGACAGAAGTAAGAGAAGACATGGTTTTTGGACGTTGAGCAGTGCCAAAAAGTATAGCATCAGATTTGGATGGGTTGAGTGCCATGCCGTTTTCACAGAACCAGACATGTAGTGAGCTCAGACATGACTGGAGTGTGATGAGCTCATTGAAATAATTGATAGGCGACAAAGCGACATAGAGCTGCGTATCGTCTGCATATTGCTGCTGAAAGACCTGGTGAGATTTGGCGATGGTTGACAGAGGAGACGTATATGCAGAAAATAGTAGTGGCCCAAGGACGGATCCTTGGGGTACACCGACAGAGCATGAAGTCACAGCTGACGAGTACGAGCCCATACATACAGATTGTGTCCTGCCATCTAGGTAAAATCTTCGAGGCGTAAAAAAATCCTATATTTTTAGTTGCAGTCGGTCCCTCAAAACTTTTATCCCTTTTCCTTACGAGACCCTCAAAATATTGGGACATTTTTTGTTTGTTTCAGAGTTTTATTAAAACAGAACTGTTCGCAATCATGTTTTCTGTCCGTCATGATACAGTAGGCCCTATTTTTACTTTAGTTCAAATTGGTACTATTTATTATTACACGTAATGTCATGGAATTAAACTAGAGAAATAGAAAGAAATTATTTCACCCGTTCCTACTTTTCGGCGACTGGAAGCGCGGGAATATTTACAGGCCTAACGTGGAGCGGCCACTGGGTGGGCCAGTTCCGTGCCCCGTGCGCCGAGAATGTCTATGTCTGTATTAATAGGCGCTTTGTGTTCCCAGAGCAAAGATAAGGAAACTGACGGACGATGAGGCAAGTCGATACTGTTGCGATTTTATTGTCGCAAGAACGTTGCAGATAATGGGCCAGGCGGACGTCTTCGCCTCTAGGCGGCCTGCTGGCTGAGCGTGGAATTGATCCAAGAATACACACACACAGAGAGAGAGAGAGAGAGATCAGCATCTTTAAATACCTACTCGGGCACATGTTTAACTGAACAGATGGCTGTTTATTCCGAATCAGCGGCTGGTAGGCTACTTGGTTGGGCGACTATCGGCAGATGGGTAAGCTATCTCGGTTATATGCGGCCAGCCAGTAGCCACCCAACTCAACTCAGCCTGGCCATCCTTTTGTGGTTAGGCGCCATCAGTACCAGCGAAAACTGCGGTGTGTACGGGGACTACGGGCACGCCGCGTATATGCGCACCACATGTACTTCTATTTTTTAAATGAGCGCGTATTTTCACGTATTATTTTAGCTGTTCGTTAATGCGTAGGCTTATATGGCATGCACATTTTGTTTTTGAACAAACGCACCTAGGCCTATGTAGGCTATTTTGATGTAAACTTATTTTGTTTCAGCGTAGGGGCATATCCTCGAAAACAGACCTTCCATGCAGTCAGGAGCGCAACGGCCCTCGTCGGTTCAATGTGGCATTCTCTACCGTTTCCGAGATTCAAGCTTGTGATTGTGAATGCGGCTGTTGAGTATTCTGAATCGTTATCCCATATTTGCTACCATTAGGAGATATGGCACGAACTCAGTGACACTTTGCTATGCATCTCAGCAAGTTATTCGAGGAGCGATCAAGAGAGACGCTTTCCACTTTTTTCCAAAAGGGACGTGTTTCCCAAGGGGTTTTCCCGCTGCTGCTGCTGCTGCTGCTGCAAGAACTGCTGCGTTATGTCGTGGCTACACGCACCGATCTCGTCCGAGATGTTGTCCGACGTCGCCGAGCCTTCCGAGGTTTAAAAACCTCGTCCGAGGAAATCAAAAAATCGGACGGAATGTGCATGCTCATTCTATCCGATTTCCTCGGACGAGGGTTTTGCCAGTCAGCCAGAAGATGCTCGTTAGAACTTCGGCAGAGGAAACGTGTCGTCCGACGTGTTTGATTTCCTCGTCCGAAAAGCTCGGACAACGCCTCGGACGAATAAATCGGTGCGTGCAGCCGCGGCTTAACGTGTAAGTGTGTAACTATGTATACGAACGCAATGGTAGCGGCAGCTGCGGCGCTGCAATCGTGACCGTTGACTGATGCTGACCTAGAACCTATAGAAAACCGCCTCCAGCCACGGTTCCGTAGCGAGTAGCGATGCTTTCAGACGAGGCTCTTACTACTTACTACTACGACTGCGTAAAATGACGTCGAATTCGACACCGACTCACACCACCGCCCGTGTACAGGGTGGGCCAAAAAAGTGGCGCCCTTTTTGTACTTGAGTTTTCTGTCTTGTCACAATGTGAATTCTATTTGCAATTTTTGTTTCCTCACGCAAGAGTTTGGTTGAATGAACTACGTCGTTCGATCGTCGGCTGCCGGCGTAAACAACTTCTGTTTTTGTGCAACGGAATTCATTGTAATTTCGTGACGGTGGTTTATTTACAATTTGCCTGTACAGAAACACTGAAAAAGTTTTGAAATAAATGAGCACGTGTAAACTGTAGATGATTAATAGCAAATGCTAAATGTCATTTAACAGTATAATTATCTGTTGGAGTTTTGCAGTTTGTCCGGCATTATACTGACCACTTTCAGACTACTTCGAGTCGAGTTTTGAGTTACAAGTTTTAAATCCAAACAGCAACTCAAAATCTAACCCTAATCCAAATACACAAACATTGACCCTAACCCTAACCCCAACTCCTACCCTAATCCTAATCGAGTACCGCACTTCGACGAGGCATAGAACATCGAGTACCGGAAGGAAATTCGAAACTCAAAAATTAACTCGACAATTTTCCAATCTCGTAGTTGAAAGGGATGTCACTTTTTGGCCCACCCTGTATATACAGCGCACGCACAGCTGTGTATCTCGCCACTCTTCCGCCATCCAGCATCAGTCTGTGTACATGTGTCTGTGTTGCCAACGCCGCCGGGAAGTCGGTTGTATTAATAGACCCACGCGCGACCTTGAGTCGACTCCGATCATTGTAAGACGGCTCCGATATATAGGCCTACACTCTGCAGGCTGGCTGGGTGGTTTAACAATAATTATTGAAATACTGTTTTGTTAGCTGTTTTCACCCTGTTAAAACATTCTAATAGTGGGTCTAGTAGTAGTAACAGCAACTATCAACGACGGTTTTCAACGCGCCGTAGCATGGCGAAATCATTGCAGAAACGCAACTTGTCATGTATTATAGACAGCGGCGCGTCGTCGGTTAAAGAAAAGTATGCGGGACGGTAAAATTGCAATTTTTCGACAGAATTTCGATCGGCAGCTTTGAAATTTCCTACAGAAAAAATAATGGGTGCTCAGAATTTTAGTTGTGTTTCGAAAGTTTCGCAAAATTGGGTTTTCAGCCATAACTAAACGAAAACTCTACTAGAAAAAATTATTTGACAGCCCAAAATTTGGCAATTGGCACCCGTGCGGACGAAAGTGGTTCAGAATGAGAGAGTCTCAAAAACTGCTAGGTATAAAGCCCAGATGAACGGCTAATAACGTTTGTGGAACAAGCTGTATTAATACTTCACAGACTGCCTGCCTGCCTCTAGAGTCTACAGCGTAAGACTACTCAGGAAACACAGGACGATAAACTTTGACCTATTGTTTTCGCTAAATACTTACCAATGTTTTAAACGCTTATACCGGCACCCTACGGATCTTTAGCGATAGACCTAGTTTTGTCACGAATCGGTTTTTTTGCTGAATGTAGAGGCGAAAAAAATAATAATCTGTCAATATTTAGCAAATATGTACACTAAAGTTTGGTGCCGTGTTTTTTGCCGACCGTACTTTAGTAACGGTCGAGCTGTTGTCATGGTTGTTGTCCGTCCGTCCGTCCGTCCGTCTGTCTGTCTGTCTCTGCGTCAGGGATGTACTGTGGCTAAACAGTGCAAGATAGAGCCTAGGTTGCTATTGATCACTAATAGGAAGTCGCATATTGGCTTTCAAATGAAGGTCACTGACAACCAGTACGGTCGGCTATCTTAGCGATAGCTAGGCTTCTTGTTTCTTTGATTCACGGCGTTGTTCGGTGCATGTTTTACGCCGTTGTGAATGAAACCGAAGCATATCACCCAGGCTTTTTCCACGCGTCTCGCAGCTATTTGCTAGAAGCCAGACGGCTCGTATTGAAAGAAAAAACAGCGATCGATCGGCGATATCGGTCGATACGAGAAACATTGTTTCGTTTATTATACACCGAAGACGTCGATATTAGTAGCTATAGGCTTGGCGGCCCCCATGAGAGTCATTGTCGTGTGATGTTTCACTGCGCAAGATAACCAGGCTGGCTACTTACTTCGGGGGTTTCACTTCAGCAAAGTAGACCCTACCGAAACTGCGTATAGACTCGACGGTATATAGACAGACTATCGGACCGTAAATAACCGGTCCGATATACTTCCGCTGATAACGGTCATAATATTCTCTAGCGCGTGAACTACGGTTTTCCCAAGCCTTTGGCGCCCCGGTCTAACAGCTAGAATTAGATCGCGTTCGCTTTCGCGGTATGCGCAGGAGGTCTAGTAGAAGTTTCACGCGCCACGACATTATCATTCCGTTGCGCGATATTAAATCTGGCTTATTCGGCATATGTACCAGGAATTCAGCTTAAACCGGCCACAGCTGCTTTCTGTAATACCATTGGGTGCGGTGACGCTTTGGGAAAGTGCTAACCTTAATCTATCCTCCTGCCGGTCTTATAGCGGTTTGATCGATGTCAGCATTTTTTCTGCCAGTGAAAGTAGGCAAGAAAACGTTATACATCTGTCTGAAAAAAACATCTCGAACATTACTGACTGTCACTCGAAGAAGGGTTCACCGATTTTAATAACTTTTAGTAGTGATATTTTTGGCTGTTTTTGCCAGGTAGTGCAGAAACAGACATTGGGTGCGGTGGGAAATTAAACGGTCTTTTGAGGGTCAGTTGTGTCAGAAATAATCCTGTCAAAAATTATTAAAATCTGATAATTATAGTTTAAGTTACAATCAAAAATGTCCAGGATGTTTTTTCCGGACACGGTGTATGAATAGGCCTAAAATGTTGCGAATGCCGTCAATGTCGTCGTCATTATAATGCCGCTTGTCAAAACGCAAGAACGTTTACAGTAGTGTGGAAAGAACTAAGTCTATGCGAGTTCAGAAAGTTTACCGTTTATTTATAAGAAAACCCTCGCAGAGCTACAGAGCGTCACCAGCCATGTGGAATCACACAGTGTTAGCTGCCATCCGATACAGGTGAACGCGTACCGCCATGACTCTATCCATGTAGAAAGTTTGGTACTCGATTTACCTACCTCGGAGGGATGGAAGGCTGAGTTGTTCTAGGTGTTGGTTATATACCGACCGAGATGGCTTTACCTGTGCGCAGACAGTCATTCATTTGAGTACTGACCACTTGACAGTGACCCGGCCGGGAGTCGAACCCACGACCTCGTGATCGCAAGTCTAACATTTTAACCGTTACTCTATCAGGCCATCTAAAAGAAATATAGGCTTAAACAACACCTTCATAGCATATCCTATCGCATTATGACAGCAGTCAAGCGACTAGACAAAGTACGTAGTAATGTCACCTTGCATCAGATTCCAGAAATGAGCTCATCATACACAGAGTACAAGATCGACAACAACGTGTTCTTGGTCACATGCTACGAAACGCGCGGTCTCCGCATGCCAGTTCTTTTGGGCTATACCAGCCAAGTCATGGCACAACAAGATGTGGTTGCTCTCGACTAAACTACGTGCATGGACTATGTCGAGTGGTTGACCGGAATGAAGACTGACGAACTGGTGGAGGAGCCACAAGATCGTGAAGTTTGGCGAGAACTTGTGTGATCGCGTGTGTTGACTTACAACCACCCGACAAGAGAGAATTTGACCATAGCGGGCCTTAGATATACACGGTGTGTCATAAAAGGGATTCATTTTTCTTTCTTTCAGAATTCAGTCAAATGATGATCAATTTAAACGAAATTTTTACCACTTGTAGCTGAAAAATACTAATTTGAAATATTTTAGCAAAGTTTGGCTGTCGATTAAATATTTTTTGCTAGTCATGTCGTAATACTGACGTCATAATATGTCGTGAGTACAAGCTTGTTCGTCTCAACTGGTGCTGTCAGTTGCTGAATAGCTACCTTGCCTTGATGGTGAACTTTATCTGGTTCGCTAATGGCAAATTGTTGAAGTTTTACCATTGCTACCATAAAATTCGCCTAAAACAATCGTTTCAACGCATTTGTGGGGATAGCTTGACTTTTGCTGTTGATTGCAGCTTCCAGCAAAACAATGCACCAGCACAAAAAGGTTGCGAGATGGTTGAGTTTCTGGCTCGCGAGACACCTGATTTCAAGCCTCCATATTGCTTAGTGATGAACAATTTCACCGTGTATACGGCCGTCCCCATCCACAGACGATTGTAAGTTAGCGAAGTTTGCGCGTACCGCATATCACAATGCGACAGCGTGTATGTTATGACAGCGGGTTCACAATGCACGACCGGGTGCAGCAACAACAACAGGCGTCATCTGCAGGGGGCGACCCGGCACAACAACGTCAGCAACCATCCCATCATCATCATCATCATCAGCAGCAGCAGCAGCCGGACGGCAACAATAGGCCGCCGTCGTACGGTCGACACCACCGTAACAATAGCCGCACCGGCGCCCCCTCCGACCATCATCACAGGCAAACCAATCTACGTATACTAAACCATATAAATAAAAAAAACGTTCTTTAACATCTTTGTCACGTTTTTAACGTTTTTCCAACGTTTTTTAAGTTCATAAAATGTTTACTAATAACTTTGAGAAGCACTTTTGAAACCAGAGAAACGAAAAGCGGTGGTAGTTTACTTGTTAGTCTGGTTATGCTTGGTCTTATGACTCCAAAGTTAAATTGAAATTGAATAAAATTCTCTCTCTTTCATTAGTTTTAGCTGTACTGCACCTACAGCGTTAGGCATTAAGCAAAAAGTTGAACAAATTAATGCTAACGTTTTCGTTCAACATATTCTATTTTTGTCACGTTGCTTACGTTTTTAACGTTTTTAAAAACTTTTTTTCTTAAAACGTTTTTACATCTACGTACTAAACAGTCATCAATAGTAATAATAACACGGACCAAAACAGTGCGGCAAAAGGCGGAATCACGGTGGCAATCCGCGTAATTGTTCGTTTGTATTAGCCAGGTGGCAGCGTATGGCTGACAGGTTGGCTTCAGTTTAGAATTACATGTTTTGGCCGGGGATTCGAGCTTTTCTTTTCACTGGAAGTCAGGGGTCCACATCTAACACAATATCCACCACTGGACTCCACAGGTCTACCTGTTACGTGGCTTTAAGTCTGTCGAACAGTTTAAAGAATGGGCACAAATGTGACCGACAGACAGACAGACGACAGACCACGCTACCGAAAAATATGTAGCAACAGGCGGAGTCGCTTGCACTGCAAAAGAGATTCCGCCTAATATTAATCTTTGCCATCGTCACAATTGTTCGAACATTGGCTTTGGATATCAGTGGTCTGGTTTTTCAGGCATTTTATTTTTCAACAAGCTATATGGAACATTGCCAGATGTTTCAAGACACTCACGTGAAATTATGTATTTTTCCAACGAGTCTCTCTGGCGGTCTAGTGCTACAATTCAGTAACCTTCAAAAGTAGGCCTATCTTCTTGGTTTTTACCTAATTGGACCAACGCTGCTGCTCCAGCTAACTTGTTTTTTAAACTTTTCTAATCTCCTGTGATCGTTGCTACGGGAAGACATAAAGAAAATTACTAATCACATATAATCATAATGGCCAGTTTTCACCGAGCTATTTAAAAATAACAGTGGCTTCTTTTTTGGAACACAGTATAAGTCTCAATTTATTTCGCGCGCTTTGCTAGTTGTATATGCCCTGTCTTCCACTAGACAGCATTCTGAAATTAATGACTGTTTGGAGGATACCAGTGAAGATTTTCAGAACTACCATTGTTACACAATCCACATATTATAATGGTCATTTCTTACAATTTTAGGTCAGGGTTGATATTTTGTGTTTTGTTGGTTTTTATCTGTTTTTTTACGCGCGAAAGCAGTATGCTTCGCGCGTCTTTGCCATCGTCTGGGCGTCCGTCCGTCACACTCGTGAGCTGTATCAAAACGGTGCAAGCTAGGATCACGAAATCTTCACCGTGGACTGCCCCAAGGTCTCTAGTTTATCGTGACAAAATCTCGTGCCACTGGGTGCAGGGGTTCTCCTCGAACGAGGGCGTCAAAGAGGGGTACCCCCTAAAAAAAACGTCATTTTGCCGTTATTGGCTCGAATAATGTGAAAACGGTTGCAGATAGGTACATACATGCTGCTCATAATAACAAGCGCCGGTGACAGGCTTTTGGGATTTATCAACATCGATGACCTTGAACGACCTTGAACCCCTCAAAAAGGGGTTTTAGTGAATTTTTAGCAATTTTTGGATGCAGCGCACATTTCAACACTGAATTGCGACGAAATGGCTGGAGATAGACCAAGACAACCTGCGTATGAAATTTTCAGCATTCAGCGTGGATTTTAGCTGTCCAAGTCCCGACCCCCTAGGTTCAAGGAGGCCGGCGCAGGCGGGAGTCAAAGACAGCTACCCTCCTAAAAAGTGGTTATTTTACCGCAATTTTCTCGCGTTGCGTAAAAATGGTGGCAGATAGGTACATACATGCTGCTTATCATAACAAGCACTGGTGACAGGCTTTTTGGATTTATCAACATCGATGACCTTGAACGACCTTGAACCCTAAAAATATTGATTTTATGCGATTTTTTGGCGACTTTTGGCTGCAAAAGAGTGAATTGCGACGAAATGGATGGAGATAGACTACGATTACCTGCGAACAGGAACTGCTATAGGCTTTTGTGCGTCTCATGAACTTTGCTCAAATTACTTGTTCATATACTAAACGTATGATTTTTGCGAGGGTGCATATGTGCACTTTTGAATAATTGCGCACTGCCCATACCAAAATAACCAGAACTTTCCAGGTCACGAAAAATCGAGGAAAACTAGAAATTTGGGGCAAAGCCCAACGTGAGTCCGTCCGGCGCCCTAAGTCGGATTGGGGGGCAATTTAAAGGGCTCACATTCTTCTCATAGCAAAGTCACGTGGCCTGAACTCCAACGCATTCCAAATTTTAAGGGGGCGGTGCACCCCAAAATTTGTACGGATGTTATCAGCCCCACTTAGCACTACGTCACGTGGCAAAGTTTCATTAGGCTACTCCCTTTGGCTTTCAAGTTATAGTGGCTAATTTGCTACAATTAAGGCCAATTTTTGACCCCCCTTGAAAAAATTGTAAGTGGGCCCCCGTCCCGGTGGAGGGTGCACTAGTAAGCCTTGATCATTCTCTAGTGCGTGTAAAAATTTGGGGGCACAGCACCCCCTAGGGGTCGAAATATGATTTTCCGAAAAATGCGCTTTGGATGGGTACATTTCCACATCGAGATCTCCAAGGTTACTGGACCAAACTTCACCGGACTTGTTTCGCCTAATGTGGGACGAATCGCTGATGATTGAGTAACTCACCGATTTTGAATATCTTCATCCCTTCCGGAGATATTCGCCGCCGAACTTTAAAGTTGACTGAAATCAGGCCAAATTTTGCATGTTTTTGGCCCCTAAAATTTATTTGGGGAGGCTCCCTCAAAATTTTGGACTGGGATTATAAAACTGAACGCAGCTCCGAGTATCGTGCAAAATTTCGCGGCGATCGGCCCACGGAGCTCGGAGATTACGCGAGGGAAAAAAGAAAAATAAATTCCAGCAAAACATAAGCCCTCCCGAACTGTCGTTTCCGGGCGAACTAAAAACTCCGGAACTTTCCAGAATGCATGGGAACTCTGTTAAGAGACAAAAATGCTCAACACAATAAAAACGGTAACGTACATTATTACAAACAGATAAACTGTACAAATCAAGAAAGCATCGTCAATGCTGTAAAAACACTGTAGATATCTGCACGAACTTATCATAAGCTGACTGTCCAATGTGCACTGCTTTGCAGTGCAGCAATGTTTAATCGACATATCAGTTAATTAATAAGTCTCGAGCCTCAAAATGTGATCTGGTGGCAACAATTTTAATTACTTTCCCCGAGTCCCTAATATCTATTTTAACAAAAAAAATTGAGATGGCCTGGGCTATTGGGCGTCTCCTTGTCTACACCACAGTTCCAAGATGTTCTAAGCTTATCATTTCGAGTAGTCACTTAATAACCTAAAATTCTGAGTAATTCAATGTGACCCCATTATTTATCGGCATGACCCGTCAACTTCTAAGATCGGCTTGGCCAAGAAACTTTTATGCTCAATAGCCCCAATGTTTGTACAACCCCCTCCCTGGATTCCTCTCCTAACAATATCCACCAACAGCTTACAGGGCATGGGGGCACTAAAATAATAATGGACCATCAAAATTGTAATAGTAGGACATTAAATTGATGCACCAATTGACAGACCACAGTTTTCAGTGGCAAACTGTTCCAAATTCTGCGGGCCAGTTTGCCAAATTCTGTGGTGTCCCAATTATAAAGCAAACTGAGAACATTTTGGACTATTAAAAGTTGCAAATGTTAAAAAATCATTGATTATGCTATACCTCATCAGTGGGAAAATAATTTTCATTGCGGTTGCAGTGTGGTTTTGCCAAAGATTGGCAGTTTTGTCTGAAAGTATTGCAAACTCAAATTTACATAGAAAAATAAAAACAATCACCGACCAGTAATGAATGAAGCTAAATTACGTAAAAATGTTTTTAAAAATCGGCGGAAACGGGCAAATTATTCTTCTTGGTTCAAAATTCCACAGCGGTGTCTACAGATGTGCTGATTGCAAATAAAACACTGTCTACACAAAGGATCAGCCAGTGTGTTGGCTTGAAGATAAAGTGTCCGTAGCAGAGCGTACAGAATTCATCTCATCAGCCAATGCATCAAGAACGTCCAGCAACAGTTGCTGACTCAAAGTACGCATTTGTGGCAGTTTAACAACCTACAACAACAAAAACGACTACTAATACAACAACTACAACAATTACAACAACTACTACTAGTACTACTACATCTCATCAGCCAGTGCATCAAGAACATTCAGCAATAGTTGCTGACTCAAAGTACACATTTGTGGCAGTTTATCCACCTGCAACAATGACAGATACTACTACAACAAACACGACAACAACTATACTACAACAACCAGTAGCGCTGGTTTGTTTAATCGACCTAATTTCCAGAATTTCTCAGTTCAGGCTGTGTCTTCAAAGCAGAAAAATTCTAATTCATAGCAAAAAAAGTTCACAGGCCACACACCTTTGTCACTGCCAAATATGCCAACATAACAGTGAAAAATAAACAACACGAGCGATTTTATACCCCCCCAAAATCTAGATGGCTTAAGTTCCCCCTCCTTACCTTTCCTTCCTCCCTAATTTTTTTGCCAACTACTAGCCAGAGATTCTGTGGGAGCGATGTTGACTCCCCTAGTGGGTAAAACCGCCGCCAAATGGTTTGTGGTGCATTTTGAGCTAAAACAGCGCTTCTTGTGATAATAATTATGTGTACAACCTTAACAAAACTTCCGCCTTTAATTTTTAAACTAAGCACAGACTGCACCGACCAGGTACAAGGATAGAAGCCCTTGTATGCAACTACTAAAAATAATCACTTTCACGATTTATATCACTCTGAGTAGCTAGACAAAAACTCAGCAGTTACTCTGTGATGGGCTGGCTCCCTGAAATAAAACTTCTGAGAATACAGCTAACAATAAGCAGATTTGACATCTCATGAAACGCACTGAACTATGGGAAGGGTCAGAGGTCACCGTTTGTAAACAAACGAAACAGCTGTGAGAGCGCTCGCGCAGAATTAGTTTCTAGCCTTGTTTTCTAACTTTTCTATTTAGAAAGAATTCATAATGTGATTAATTTTTTATAATCATCGAATACTTTAATCAAAATTAACATTTTGACACGTTAATTGCGTATTTTAATCGCGTTTACTGCGATTGCGCCTAATCGCCTTTATGTCCTACATGCAAGAAAAGCAATGTGAGACCTAAACGTTCGACCTTCATCAATCAGCAGCACGAGAAGTAATTTAGCCTTTGCAGACAAATTCCTCTAGCCTAAGTTCCCTTCCAATTTCTTTGAGTGCTAGTAATTTGTAAAGTGCCGTTCGTAAAACAGCCGTAACTGCCACAGCGCAACCCATATGCTTATGTGGCACATACCAGGAGTCCGGGACCAGGTAGTAGACTATACCGTACGGTAGTTTTTTTTATTTCGGCAGGCCATATCATTCAAAAGTTGCTTTGTTCGTTAAGCCAGTGTTTTGCCTAACCAAATAATCATTTTTTTTCGTAAACTTCTGATATATTTTCCTTCCACTGTTGCAGTGTAATTATCTCCATTGCTCCAGCCAAATCGCACGTGCGATCTGTTTATAAACGCTGACCTCTGACCCGCAGCACTACGCCCACCTCGCGCATGTGCAGTGCCAGAGTATGATTCGGCTTATCATTCGTTTTCATTCACATAATTAACGTAAAAAATGGGTTTTCAACATAAGACAAAATAAGGCAGAAAACTATTAGCGACAAGGTAAGCTGACCTTTGGAAAGTTGGCCACAATGATATCAAGAGCTCTCTTCTTCATATCAAGAGCCTGGATGCGATCAGCTGCCTCCAATATCTGCAACGCATAATAACAGTATTGCAGCAGTAGTAATACACTGTGACACCAGAGCAGCCAAGTTATCATACCATCAATGCAAATTATAATTCCCCTCCCTCCTTCCCTCCATTCCCTTCCTCTTTTCTTTCTCCCTCCTACTTCTCCCTGCCTCCACTCCCCTTTTCTCGCCTTCCCTCTACCTCTCTTCCCTTACATTCCCCTCTCCCTCTCCCCCCCGTTCTCCAATGGACAGCATTATCACATTGATGTCTGTCTGGAGGATAACAGGGAAGATCATTAGAACTACCATTATGTTAATTACATATGCACGCATATAATGGAGTTCTTACAATTTTGGGTTTAGCTTGTTTTTTTTGTATTTTGTGTTTCTGTAAAGGTTAAACTTACTGTATCGTTATTATGTGTTTGTGTGCATTCTGCCTGGCAAGGCCGTCCCCGAAATGACCTATACTGTGTCAGGTAAGACGTTAAACCCTACTCACTCACTCACTCACCCCCCTCTCCCTTCCCTTTCCATCCCCTCTCTTGCCTTAAAAGTAGGACCCCCTAGATTCAGCTACAGAGTATGGGGAGCCCCGTGAGCTCCTTCGGAATGGTCTATGGCAGATCGTCAGCCAAAATCGATTTCAATGCATTACTTAAACGACGACATCTGCGACACAAAACCACCATACACAGTATGTAGTCAAATCAACAGTCTCTGGCTTGATCCGACACTTTGACTTGATTAGTTTCCGCCGTTTGCTCGTTCATTCATTTGCTTTTGTTTTTGCTGTTTTTTTGATGAAATAAAGCTGAATATATAATAATAACTAGAAAGCAGTCAATAGCCTGCAGGTACCTCCGCCAAGGCAATGTTATTCGCTAGGTCGTGTCACCATATTCACTTTTCCAGCAGTTTCGCTTATGCCCCCTTTGACACAATGGTAACAAAAACTTCAGTGATCCAGAATCCGGGATTCCTGCCGGATCACCCCCAAAATTTAATCACTTGTAGTTTATGCCATGCCCGACATACCCTCAAAATTTCAGAAAGATCCGTCCATAACTTTTTGAGTTATCTTGCTAACTCACAGACAAACAAACAAAAACTGGCAAAAACATTACCTCCTTGGTGGAGGTAATAATAATCAGATATGATGTAAGTAAGAAAGTCAATAAGCGTGACCTGAATGACGTTCTGTGGTGAAACGTTCATCTCCAGATTGTGCTTGCAGTACGCCTACAGACGAGCAACATGGAGGCAGACATTACTGCTGATTGGTTGATGGCAAAATCATTTGAAGAAATAAAATAATACATAAATGAACAGCAAATCAGCAAGTAAGTAAATGAATAAATAAATGAATCTGAATCTCACTCGATCAATGAACAGACGAATAAACATCTGCCCCATTCCACTTCTAACAAACAAAACTGTAGTCATTCACCGGGCCAACAGTGAACAGCATGCCAATTTTCAGCTCACAATAATCACCACACATCACAAATGCATATACAAGTAGCGGACAGCTGCTAAAAAGAGTATAATTTCAGCATAAAATCCAAACAAAAAAGTGATCACATCACGAACATGAACGATGAATAATATGAACGATGACAATAGCTACTACTAATAGTCACCTGCAGCCTGTTGTTGGTAAATCCATAGTAGTAAGGAGCAGAAAATAGATAAAGTGAATCTTCGGGTGGCATGGTAACGTCCCCGTAGTAGATGTATCTCAGTAGACTGTCGAATGCCTGCCGTGATGGAACCATTTCGCCGATCGATATCTAACAAACATTACGTACACACAAAACACGCAGGACTGGTAACAACCAAAAACTAACAATTAATTCATTATTAATTCTGATTAAAATTAACCGCTATAACTTTTGAAAAAATGCACTCATTTGTTGGATGAATTTGAAAAGACTGTTCAGCACTGAGCACAGTTTTAGTCAGTCCTGTAGAAAGACTTTAAAATGTTTATGTTTTCCAGAGAAAAAAAGAGTTATTTTTTCAGACGCTAGTTATCTTATGTTTTGCAATACCTTGTTGGCGATGAGACTAATTGAAATTGGTTATAATTTCATCAATGTGCGTTAAAATGTTTCAATGAATGTTTTCCACAACTGTAGTAAAATGTCAAGTCTTTCCAGAGTAATAAAGCCTATACGATAACACTGATCTATGTTTCCTTAGCCCTCACTCAGCCAGACACCAGCTTACACTGCAAGACCACGGATATGAAGCAAGTGTATCTTCCAATGTGTTGGTTTACGTCCCAGCTTTTGCTGAAACTAGTACTCACGACACCAACTCACAACGAGATGCATAGAAGCACTTTACAATCTCCGGTCAAATGGCAGATGATTGGCACGAGCTAATGATACCACAGTGCAGTATGCGGCCATCCGTTGCCCGTTTCAGCGAGCAACACTTGAGCCACAGTTTGCAGCTAGCAGACATACTACAGCTCCGAGGACCAGTCAGCCAGAGTAAGTCTTCACCCCACAGCCCATCATTTTCCAACCCGCTGAGAATAATGGTTAATGGTTAAACGGTTAAATGCTATAGCTCTTTATAGGAAACCTATTTCAGAGCTACAGAGCGTCACCCGCCATATGGAATCACACAGAGTTACGATATTACCTGCTACGAACACAGGTGAACGTGCCCCGCCTTAACCCCTGCCAGATAGGCTGCTACTCGATTTACCTACCCCGGAAGGATGGAAGGCTGAGTTGGCCTAGGCGGCCGGTTACATACTGAGATGGTTTACCAGCCTGCAGGCAGTCACCCATCCAAGTAGTAACCCGGCCCGGCGTAGAGTAACTTCGTTGATCGGATGAAACGCTTTACCGCTACGCCAGGCCACCAACCCAGTAAGAGACTGACCTCAGCATACAGTAGATTAGCAACTTGCTACTACTACTACTACTACTGCTAGAACTAACCTTGACACAGCCGTCCTCTGGCATGAAAGACCGGAACATGGCTTCAAAGTAGCTACAACGAGCTGCCAGTACAGCCTTGTGAGCCAAGATACGAACATTATCCAGTAGCAGAGTTATGTCACAGAACTCACTACCAGATTGATTTAGGAAAGACTCCATATCTCTCTCCAATGTATTACCTGTAAACGGAAAACATCAGATAAAATTTTTTAAAAGGCAGACTGTTCATAGCTCTAACGATAACCGACTGCACAGCTATGGAGCATCACCTGCCATATAGGATCATGGAGTGTGAGCTGCCACACAACACGGGTGAACGTGCCCTGCCTTAACATCAACCAGACAGGCCAGTACTTGATTAACCTACCCCAGAGGGATGAAAGATTGAGTTGGCCTTGGTGTTGGTTATACACCAAGATGATATACCTGTCTACAGACAGTCAACCATCCAAGTTAATAATTAGTAACTTGATGGCAACCCGACCAGGGGCCTAATTCACAAAACACAGTAAAACAACCATAAAATTGTCATAAAATCTTCACAACTTCATCGTATCTTTGTCACAAATCAACAAGTTACGATGTCATAAACGTTGTATACAAATTTTGGAAGCTGATTTTACAAGTGCGCAACTCTCATGCAATTTTGTCATAATTGCGTAGTCACTAAAATTAGCCAGCCAATCAACCACCATTACGTTGACCTCAACCACGACCTTAACCAATTGCAATGCAGTGTCACTGAGCTGGCGGCGCACGGCGCTGATCGTCTGCTTCTGCCGTTGCCAATGGTTACCAATGTAAACAAGATAATGTTCATACGAACACGGAGTCTGTCCAATGCATTCCGATAGTTTACAGTATATGGCCGTATAAATATAATCAGTGAGCTGTTTAGACTGGTAAAAAAAATCAAACAGTTTAATTTCAATTCAAATTGTACAGCAGCAATGATTATTTCATCCTTTTCTATTATTTTAACTAAACAGTAGACATTGTCAGTCACGAGACCATTCGATTCATCACCAGGACTTTACTATTTAAATGGTCCATTGTCACCATGCGTCTATCTTGCACTGTTATGGAGATATGGCGCCTCAAATATTGGATGCACAGACGTGGACACAGAAAGAAAGATGGAAAAAAAGAAAGGAGAAAGGGAAAAAAGGGAAAGAGAAAGTGGTAAGGAAGAGAAAAGGGCAAAAAAGAAATGGAAGGTAAAGGGAAGGGAAATGAAAATGGGAAGAAAAGGAAAAAAAGGCAAGGGGAGAGGGTAAAGGAAATGGGAAGAGAAAGGAAAAGGGGATGGGACAGAGAAGAAAAAAATAGGGGAAAAAGAAGGGAAAGGGGAAGAGAAGGGAAAAGGTAAGGTAAAGGGAAGGGAAAGCGGAAGGCAAAGAGAAGGGTTTATGATTATATCACTCATGGTCTGAAAGCATAGAGATTGCTTCTGGATCAGGTCCTCCAGAAAAACATGTACCATTTCTACACATGAGAGCTAGCACAGCTAGCTATAGTGCGTATTAGCTATCATAATTCTGTCTTGGTGTCTGTCTGTCCGTCTGTCTGACACAGCCTCATACCGATTGGAGCCGGGTAAGATAGAGACTTCGGGTTTTTACCATGTGATAGCTTAGAGTCTCTAGTATTTCGTGACAGAATTTCATGCCGCTGGGTGAAGGGGGTCCCGACAAACGAGGGGGCAAAACAGGGGCGCCCCCTTAAAAAGACGTTATTCTACCGTTATTGGCTCGTCTAACATGAAAATGGTTGCAAATAGGAACAAACATGCTGCTTATCATAACAAGCACTAGTGACTAGCTTGTTAGGGGTGTCAACATTGATAACCTTGAATAACCGTGAACCCCCAAAATAGGAAATTTTACGAAATTTTTCACAATTTTGGGCTGCAACACACATTTCAAGAGTGAAATGTGCCGAAATGGCTGGAGATAGATCAAAACAACCTGCATATGAAATTTTCAACATTGAATGTAAATCTTAACAGTCCAAGTCCAACCCCCTACGTTTAATCTCAAGCATGTGCACGAGGGTGTCAAAGACGGTTAGGGGTTTTAGTGATTTTTTTGCAATTTTCAGCTGCAGAAGATTAAATTGCGACGAAATGGATGAAAATAGACAAAGACAACCTGCAAACAGGAACTGCTATAAACTTCCGCGCATCTCATGAGCATTGGCTCAGATTTCTTGTTTGCACTTTTGCATGTCTGATGCTTCTCCTGTTGCCCGAGCAACAGTATCAAAACACTGCTGCTAATATTATTAAAACTACAACAGCAAGAACTACTACCATCACCAGTACTAGGCTACTACTACTACTACTACTATTACTATTACTACAACTTCTACTACTATTACGTACAGTTAAGAATGTCAAACTGAGGCAGTGGTTCTGAGAGTGGTCTCTGATGAGGCATCTGTCGACGTCGAATGATTTCAACCATTAGCGACTGGTCGATTGTCTCAAACTCTTGACTCATTATGATCTGACTGTAGTTGCTCTCTTTGATGATAAACTTCAGACAGTACTCCTACAATGAGCACTGTACTAGTTGGAGGCGTGGCATAGCAATAACACAATTCATCCGATCATCAAAGCTACTCTACGAAGGGCCCAGTTAGTACTTGGATGGGTGACTGTCTACAGTACGAAGCCAAGCCAACTAGGTTGACTCAGCCTTCTACCCTCCGCAGGATGGTAAAATGAGTACTGGCGGTGGTTACGGTCATCGCTAGGGAAGAAACGACGAGTTCTGCATAACAGTACTTAGGCCCTGTGGCCAGGACTGCTGATATACTGTCTCATTCGCTTAAAGGTGCTAGCTGTTAATTAAAGCTGACCATCCGGCTGACTTGGGTTGTATGCGAGCTTAAGGCTTGTTCACATAAACACGTGTACGAGTCCGGCACTGTATGGGTTCCCGTATACGAGTTCCGGCAAACATGAGTTTGCTTGTATTTCAATGGCGGCCATTCACATACATATGAGTACGAGTTATCTGCAAACTTCACCCGTACGAGTAATTTCTGTGCAGGTCGTGTTTTTATCCAACTCGTAAAAAGTAAACTACTTGTAAACAGCATTAATATAATTTCTAAAAACTGTGGCGCATATTTGACATCAGAACTGCCATCATCGTAAAACTGTTCATCGTTAGAGATGTGCAGTTTGCAAAAAATAGTAAGTTTGTAGTGGAATATTGTTGTCTTAATGGCGAAACATTTCCTCGATTCGATTTCACTGCGAATTTTCAATATGGCCGACATGCATCGAGTTATGTGCTTGTACAAGTGACCGTGAATGCTCCACTCGTACAAGTGAAGCTTATACTGGCTGTAAACAGAAAGCCGGACTCGTACTCGTACTCGTAACTGCTATAGGCTTTCGCGTGTCTCGTGAGCATTAGCTCAAATTTCTTGTACAATTGCAGCCATAAGAAATGCCCAAAACAATCATGTTCACACGCACTAAGAGAGAGTTTAACTTCTTCCACTTTCCAGCAAAATAATGCCTCCGGACTTTGCATGGAGCTGCAACAGCGTATAACTTTTCATTGGTAAACCAAATGAAGTTCACCATCAAAGCAGAGTAGCTATGCAGCAACTAACAGCATGGGTAAGGCAAGCAAGCTTGTTGTCACTACTACTACTACTACTACTACTATTGCTCACTCGAACAAAGTCGAGTCCTAACTTAGCAGCATTTTGAAGCGCCACGAGGACGTTACGAACACCGATGCACAATTCCAGGTACTGAACACACAGCTGCTCCAGACGATTCATTTGTAACTACAACACCACACAGACACAGTGTAGTAGTAGTAGTCATAGTTGTGGTCGTAGTATTACACATATCTCAAGGTTATGACACAATTAGTTACTATCAAATCAAGAAATTTGAGCTAATGCTCACGAGATGCACGAAAGCCTATAGCAGTTCCGGTTCAGTATATTAGCTGAAAATCGAGGTGTTCACGCTAAGTTAATATACAAAATACCAAATTCTCTATCTGGATCGCATAACGATATTTCCGTGCAGCTGCTGGTGAAAACTTGGAAATCCTAGTTTGCACCGCTTTTGACTGATCCACCCGTGTGATGGACGGATGAACAGACAGACAAACAGATGGACAGAATTGCGATGGCTAAGATGCGATGAAAGCACTAGCTGCTTTCGCACGCAAAAATATAACAAGTCAATCAATCAGCGATGGTTAGTGCTGCGCGTTGTAAATCGATTCCCGAGCTGGCAGCACCATCGAACAAAATATCACAAATTATGCTGTAGTTCTAATTATCTTCCCTGTTATCCTCCAGACAGTCATTAATTTTAGGACACTGTCAATTAGAAGACAGGAGGGCACACCACTAGAAAAAAATGAAAGAAATAAAAAAGCAAAAACACACACCTGCAACGCCTGCCCATAAACGTCCATCATCAACAATATCACTTCATTACTGTTGGGCTCTTGACCTGTGTACAAATCACATATCCATTCAACATTGTCTTTACTTACTTTCAGGACACACAAACCAGTTCAATTTGCTAATCCGAACGCATTTTCAAAAAAAAGCCTTCCAGAGAGCTTCAGAATTTGGCCTTCATTTTGTTTACACAAATCAGAGAGCAAAAAACTCGAAATTCAGCTTGCACAACGGGGAAATTGAATTCAGCATGCGCAAATTATTAAAAGGTCAGATACATAGCTTATAACAGAAATGCTGTCAAATTTTTCAGAAATTCTTCATAACGATGCTCCCCCCCATCATTGCAAAGATCCGGATCCAACCTAATAACTGTCTAGACCAATATTTGAGATTCTATTTGCTACTGATCTTAAAATTCCAAGCCTTGTTCTTAAAAATTAAAGGCGTGTATACTCTACCTTTCTTTGTAAGATAACCCGTCACAGAGATCACAGAGCTACGGAGCATCACCTGACATATGAGATCACACTGTCACCTGCCACTTGACACAAGTAAACGTTCCCCACCATGATACCAGCAAAACAGGCCGGTACTCGACTTACCTACCCTGCAGTGATAGAAAGCTGAGTTTACCCGAGACTCGCGACTTTAAGTGTTCCAAAAGTCTTGCTCTGAAACCTCTGAACACTGACCTTGATCAACAGAGATTTGAATTGAAAATCCAAACCTAATACTATGAAGTCTGTACATGATCACATGTTCAACAGACACACAATGCAGCCGGTGTAGATGTAAGATTAAATGGGTTTAAACACTGCTACAACTACAACTACCACCATTACTAAAGTACTAGTACTGCTAACACTACTACTACTAGTACTACTATGATCTTCTTTTACAAAAACACTGTAGTCAGTGTAGACATGTAGATGTAAGGCAAGACAAGTTCAAATACTACTAAAACTGCTGCTACTGCTATTAGTACTATGACTGCGACTATGACTAAAAACTACTACTACTAATGCTACTGCTACTACTGCTAATGCTACTGCTGCTGCTGCTGCTGCTACTGCTACTACTGCTACTGCTACTGCTGCTACTACTACTGCTACTGCTGCTACTGCTACTACTGCTACTGCTACTGCTGCTACTACTACTGCTACTGCTACTGCTGCTACTGCTACTA
>Ga0209367_1003364_pt1 | contig 21741 bp, 11 predicted proteins | sample WorMetLIZISLAND2_FD_187412 | JGI IMG/M metagenome (GOLD analysis project Ga0209367, IMG submission 187412) | Marine gutless worms symbiont microbial communities from Max Planck institute for Marine Microbiology, Germany - Olavius geniculatus... ...
GATAGACCCCAGAAGGTTCCTTTGAAACTGGGATCCCAGCAGAAGCGAACGACCTGGCAACAATGTCATTAAGGGCATGATGGCGCTGGGTTCGTCCCGAAGCGTGTTTGCAAACAAAAGCGTGCTGGCCCCAGGTGTCTACGGCTTCTCCGCAAGGACAGGAGTGTGGAACGCAGACGCCCAAGCCCAAAAAGGTAAAGTCTACACAACGTGTTTCCAAGACCTGATGTGGCGATGCGATCGATTAATGCATAAAACAAGTAAGTAAGAAAGTAACTGGCATAAAGTGTCGACACGTCTAACAACACCTACAGCACTATGTGCCAAATCCAATCGCACAAAGTAGGGATGAGTCAATATCGATTGTCGATATAATCGTATGCTTGAATGACAGGCCAAGGACTTTTCGATTGCAAATTTGCGATAATGATTTGATGGTTTTTGTGTGGGGCGATTCTGTTGAAGCTAATCTGTATCTGACCCAACGTGCTTGTTAATGTCGTATGCCGATGACAATTTCTTATTGCTGGCATATAGCAACATGCACATTTTCTTATTTTTAGCAGTCACACTGCCAAAGATTGTTTTGAGGCCAGTAATTTATTAGCTGTGGAGTTTTTGTAGGTTGTGGACAATTAATTGTCAGTGTGTGTATAAACAATTTGGTGGCTACAGCAATTAAAACATTATAAAAGTTGAGCAGTAGAGTCAACCGGACTTGAGTTTATCTGGTAGATTGATTACATATTTATTATTTAGCTTATTTATAAATACCACATTAACTGTGCCAGTTACGTAAAATGTGATACTGATAATTGTAAAAAAATTGAAAGCTCTTGCAAATAAATATTGTGCTTTGAATTTAGATTTTAACTCAAGTAGTATTGCAGTGTATTATTCATTCATTCATTCATTCATTCATTCAAAGCTTAATTAAAAACAAGAAAAAACGCTGTTACACAATAAAAAACGAGCGAAGCTCAGTAAAACGATACGAAGACTATTAGGTCTATACTAGACGGTTTGCACAAGCAAAGTAATTATAAAATATAAAAATCATTTTAGTATCACCATCACAGCAAATAGTTTGTGATCACAATATTTAGAACTAGAAATACGTCCTGTGGAACGAGGCATAGGCCTATGTCCCATTGCCACGCTATATAGCGTAGCAGCTGCGTATAGGGGGGCAGGTGCAAACAGGGTGCAATTATCTTTCACGAGGGCCGAATTATAGTCAATTTTTGTCCCAAAATTCGTTGCCATGGCAACAGGGGTCGGTAAAAAAATTCATATGACACCATCGGATAGTGCGGGCCCGAAAATAAGGAGTAGGTGAAAACAGCTAGCAATTATCTTTAACGGGGGCCGAGTTAGTCAATTTTGTCCCAAAATTCGTTGCCATAGCAACAGGGGTCGGCAGGGGAAAAAATAAGGGCAGGTGCAAACAGTGCGCAATTATCTTTTACGGGGACCGGGTTATACCGCTTTGAAGTCTCCATTGGCTGCAATGCAAAATTTTGCAACTTTTGAATGGTTGCTATGGCAACAGGGGTCGTTAGGGGGTAAATTTAAATGACACCGTTAGATTGCCCGACCCCGAAAATAGGGGGTAGATAAACACAGCGCGCAATTATCTTTTACGGGGACCAAGTTATACCGCTCTGAAGTCCCCATAGGCCGTAATGCAAATTTTTAAAAATTGGGGTAAAATAGGGGAAGGAGTTATCAGATTTTTTTTATCCCAAACAAACTCGATCTTACTTTTCGGGCCCCGAATCACTGTGCAAAATTTCATCAAAATCGAATCAAAATTGTAGCTGTAGGAGCGTTTACAGACAGACTGACAGAATGACAGAATGACAGACAGGCGCAAGTGATTTTTACGCGCGAAAGCAGAATGCTTCGCGCGTCTTTGCCATCGTCTAGGCGTCCGTCCGTCCGTCCATCTGTCACACTCGTGATCTGTATCAAAACGGTGCAAGCTAGGATCACGAAATCTTCACTGTGGGCTGCCCCATGGTCTCTATTTTATCGTGACAAAATTTCGTGCCACTGGGTGCAGGGGTTCCCCTCGAACGAGGGCGTCAAAGAGGGATACCCCCTTTAAAAAGATGTCATTTTGCCCTTATTGGCTCGAATAATGTGAAAACGGTTGCAGATAGGTACATACATGCTGCTTATCATAACAAGCACTGGTGACAGACTTTTTGGATTTATTGACATCGATGACCTTGAACGACCTTGAACTCCTCAAAAAGAGGTTTATAGTGAATTTTTCGCAATTTTTGGATGCAACGCACATTTCAACAATGAATTGCGACGAAATGGCTGGAGATAGACCAAGACAACCTGCGTGTGAAATTTTCAGCATTCAACGTAGATTTTAGCAGTTCAAGTCCCGACCCCCTAGGTTCAAGGAGGCCGGTGCAGGTGCAGGCGGGCGTCAAAGACAGCTACCCTCCTAAAAAGTGGTTATTTTACCGCAATTATCTCGTGTAGCGTGAACACGGTTGCACATAGGCACAGACATGCTGCTTATCATAACACGCACTGGTGACAAATTTTTTAAATTTATCAACATCGATGACCTTGAACGACCTTGAACCTTCCCAAAAGGGGTTTTTAGTGAATCTTTTGCACAATTTTGCGCTGCGACACGCATTTCAAGAGTGAATTTCGCCAAAATGGCTGGCGATAGACCAAGACAACCTGCATATGAAATTTTCAGCATAAAATGTAGATTTTAGCAGTCCAAGTCAGGGCCTTCTAGATTCAAACAGGCCTGCGCACGTGGGTGTCAACTAGAGGTACCCCTGTAGAAAGTGGTTATTTATACTCTGTTGGCTTGTCTAGCGTGTAAATGGTTGCAGATAGGCACAGCCATGCTGCTTATTATAACAAGCACTGATGAGGAGCTTTTTATGAATGTCAACATCGATAACCTTAATGACCACGAACCCTAAAATATTGATTTAACGTGATTTTTTGGCGATTTTTTGCTGCAAAAGAGTGAATTACGACGAAATGGATGGAGATAGATTAAGATTACATGCGAACAGGAACTGCTATAGGCTTTCGCGCGTCTCACGAGCTTTGCTCAAATTTCTTGTATAATCTGTCCCATGCTATGCTATAGCAATGGGACAGATAAAAAATATCGTATCGATATCGTATCGAAATTATAATTGTGATATTGGCCCATCACTACCTGACAGTGCAGTTCGCCGGAACCGGCAGCAGACGTCATATACGACGTCATTTATGACGGTGTTGGTTCCTGTCGCTGTTTATTGTACTTTAACTTTAAAAACTGTCAAGATTACGTTTGTTAAGTGGCAATGTAGTGATTGCGTCGAGACTATGTAATGACATGGCGTGATTTTGTGTGTATCTAAACGACAGTTCGCGCGAGATTTACGCAATTCAGGTGGAGATGGCGTAACGGACATTTAACTCTGGACGATAATGGCGGAATTACTTCCAGTTATCGAGAATCACAAAACGGATGAAAGCAATTTAATAGTACGTATTCTGTGGTTTTTACGCGCGAAAGCAGCTACTGCTTTCAGCGCGTCTTAGCCATCGTAATTATGTCCGTCCGTCCGTCTGTCTCTCTGTCTGTCACACGGGTGGATCAGTCAAAAACGGTGCAAGCTAGGATTACGAAATCTTTACCGTCGGCTGCCTGGGAGACTCTAGTTTCAGGAACCGTAAAGCTTTTCCATAAATTCGAAGGGGGTCACCCCGAACGAGGGCGCTAAATGAGAGGGGGTGAGCAAAATTTGTGATTTTTGGCCAATAAGTCGCTGTATCTCAGTAACGGTGCGAGATAGGGCCTAGGTTAGGCCTACTATTAATCACTAATATGAAGTCGTACACTGGCTTTCGATTGGCACCGAATTCAGTGACCTTGAATGATCTTGAACGCCACAATAGGGGGTTTACGGATTTTTTGGCGATTTTGGGCTGCGACACAAGTCTATATCATTCACAAGGAGGCGCCACGCTACTATCGTTATGTGATCCAAATAGAGAATTTGGTATTTGTATATTAACTTAGCGTGAACGCCCCAATTTTCAGCTAAACTACTGAACCGGAACTAATATAGGCTTCCGCTCGTCTCGTGAGCATTAGCTCAAATTTTTGTTAGAACACGTGTCCGCTAAGCTTATTGTAACACTGGCCTTACTATTCAGAGCCATCGAAATGCTCTATATGACTTAGAAGTCTTAGGTGACACTATAGGCTAATGTAACACAAAGTTAGAGCATCTCTATGGCTGAGCTGCAGAAATATAGTGGCTTTTTCAAATCTTTAACTTTATGGTGGGGAACTTTTGCGGTAGTTCCACTATGTGTTTAGCATTACAGGGCATTAAAAAGTTTCCACGTTTGATCTAGTTAGCAAATAAGTGAAAATAGAGAAAAAAATGGCATGAGGCTGCTATGCCATTCATCCAGAATAAAGCTGTGTTCGTGTGCGTAGCAGTATAACTTATAATAACCGGTAAGTAGAGTAAGTAAGTTATTAATTAGAACGTGAATTTATAATTTTATATAGTGCATAACGTTAAAACTAACATCTAATTAATCTTTGTGGGTTGTTGGGAAGGCAAAGCGGTAGTGCGAACAAGTGTAGTAAGTACTGTTCCGTATTCCGTATTGTGTACCGTTATCAACAGGTGGCATTGAGAATTCGTCCTATGAATGAAGATGAGATACTGCAAGGAGCGACTCCCATTGCACACCGCGTTGACGACAACGTAAGTGATGTTGTCTCCTTATTCACATTCAACTCCGCCGCAAGCGTGACAGGGTTTGCGTCTGTTTGCCAGCTTACGAACGCATTGTGATCAGATTTAGTGGAGGGTTTAGCAATGACCCAGGGGCAACTGATTAGGTTTCGACAACGATCAGTTTCGTTTCTGAATTGCGGAATGGGATCGTCATTCAGGATTCTTTACCATTAGGAGATAGCAGCTGCATCAAGCTTTTTAAAATTTGCCACAGGAGTGCCGTATAGAAGATACAACGATTTGCATCAATTTAGTATGGCAAGGACATGCGAAATGTGGCAGAAAATGTGCTCGTAATAACGGTCAGTGGTCACGGCCGCCCTTCCGTGTGTATCAGCATTTCAGCAGAAACACGCAGCTGCAAGACAGCAGTTGTGGTCTAATGAATAGCTTAGGCTCTAGCTGTGCGTGTTTCAGCATTAACGCCTTGGATTGCATGCATTGCCATCTCCTGACCACGCATTTCCGTCGACCTAATGAGTGATCGTGGGCAGCGCTAATCGCCTGTAAAATTTTCCATTGAACGTGTGTTTATTTAGCCGAGTTTTTTTGCATGCGCAGTAAAATGCCAGCAGGCATGTCAGCTGGTCGTCACGACGTCATGATAGTTACCTTGCTGTAGAAAATCAATTGGTTGCTCTGTCAAAACTCGATAGGCCCTCTAGTGTGTCCGGCAAAGCGCGTCCTGTAAGATTAGATTTAATAAAACGCAATCTGGCGGTTGAAACGCAGTTGCAAAACATTGTAGTTAAATATGAATCACCAAATCATTAGGCTTAAAAAGTATCTCGCAAATAAATACAAACACATAAAAAAATAACCACCAAGAACATACCATTATTTGAATTTTGTAGAAATGCAATATCATGGTGCAAAGTTTTGTGTCTAGCGACGTAGCTTTTCAAGGCCTATGCATACGTCAGTAATATGCCTAATGAGATGGACGTTTAGAATCATTAGTTTGTCTGAATTATAGGCCTACGTTTCGTGTGTAACCGATATAGTGCAAACGATCTAACTCTGTGTATGCCGTCACTGATGTATAATGAGTGCCTCTAGTCGTGAGTAAGAGACAGATGCTGTTACATTACATCGTACTGATCGTCATCTCATCTTTGACATTTCTATCGTAAAGGTCAATGCTTGTCCTTCACTTCTTTTTCTTACTATAATACTATATAATATCAAACGGCGTTCAATAAGACGCATAAACTAACAGTGTGTAGCATATACCATTACCAAGACGAATTTTTGCGCAAACAAAAACTGCGCGTACGTGTATATATTTCGCTATAGTTTTAGGCGGCACAGCTGAAAACACTAGCGTGGTCTGTCGGTCTGTCTGTTTGTGTCCGTCTGTCACACTCATGCGCCCTGCTAAAGCAACTCGCTTCAATTCCTGGCTATACAATTTGCTATAGGCTATGAGTCTGCGTATATACAAATTACAATGGTCGCTAAGTTATTATAATATCTGAATCTAACGTTGCTTGTTCGTGTATGCAATCGTTTTGGATCTGTTCTGACTTGTAGACGTGCGAAAGCCAATCGCTAGCAGATAGGCTATGCACGTTCATTGCTGTACTGTGCAACGTTAGCATGCATGAGCTGGGGGCTGCACAGTGTAGGCTACACCGCATTTTTACACACGTCTGTCTATCAAAAATACAGCTACAACAGGAACTGCATAGGCTGTAACGCGTCTTTTTTAGCGCCAGCTGGGCTTTCTTGTTTTTCATATTATGTCGCGCATGTATGTAAAATTTCCAGTGCCCCATTACATAAGAAGTCTAATAGACCATGGACATGGGTAACAACGTCAGATATTACTTGTACATTGTCATGTCTTTGTGATAGTGGTGTCTCTCGGGGTCTCTGTCCTGGATGTAGACGTGTCTGCTGGCAGTTGACTGCACTGCTGTTTACGTCAGTGCAATTAACTGTGGCTGATCGAGGGTTATTGAAGGTCATTTGGCAGCGAACAGCCACGAATCAATCAGTCCACGAAGCTGATCACCTATCGTTCCTGCTATACAGTTTCTTGCAGCAGCAGTAACACCGGCGTAGTTCATTAATATTTCCTGACGGCTTCTTGCTCGATGACGCCTGTCGGCACTCGGTCCGTTCGCACTCAGTTGGCAATGTGCTGCAACTACTCACAGCTATATAAACCGCTGTTATATGTGGCCGTCAGAGCCGGCGGAAGGGACCCCGTACTCATTAAGATGTCAGCGTTACATCACGACTAGCAAAGAATATTTAATCAACTTGTTTTAATATTTCGAATTAGTATATCTTCACCTACAACTGGTAAAAATTTCATGTAAATTGCTCGTAATTTGAGTAAATTATGAAAAAAAACAAAAGGGGTCCTTTTTATGAAACACCGTGTATATTAACTTAGCGTAAACACTCAAATTTTCAGCTAAACTACTGAACCGGAACTGCTATAGGCTTTCGCGCGTCTCGTGAGCATTAGCTCAAATTTCTTGTTTTGAAAAGACAACACAAATTGTATCTGATTTTTTGCGTTGCAATTTTTTTCAAGTGGGCAAATTTGCGACTTTCAGTGAACGTCCAAAAGCCAAAAGTGTTCCAGCTTCAGGGGGGCTTCGCCTCGCCCCTGACGCCCTGACCCCCTGACCAGGGGCTCTGCCCCTAGACCCCGCTGGGCCCCCAGGCTCCTTATTTAGGGGCCTTACACTTGTATTTGGGCGGGGGCCTCCAACTCTCTTAGGCCGGCACTGGCGGCCGTCTTACTAGGTCTACACGTTACGCGTTTTGCCTGTCCGTTTGCCCGTACGAGCTCTTAACTCTAAAACAAAACAAAAAAAACGTAAGTTTAAAAGATAATAACTGTGTCAGTATTGGCAGAAAGTAAACGCGCATAGCATGTTGGATAGGCCTATTTCGTTTTTCATTTTCCTAAAGTTTTAGACGGTCTGATTTCACGCACACACACACCGGTTAGCCTACTCCTGTCCTGACAACTTCCAGTTCCATGGATATATTTCTGCAATCCATGTTTGGTTTTCGGGTAGGGGTTTCGAGTCGGCAGATCGAACGGTTCTAGTCGGTGTTTACAGTATCGGCGAATGGGCGAGGAATAGCCTACATTTTGTAGATTGACTAAAATCTGAAATAATTCCTGTTTTTCACACTTATGTCTTAGTGGACTTGACGTACAGTGTATGTCATTGCTGCATGTCGGCTAGCTGCAGGACACATTGCGAGATGTGGATTTGACCTCGGTTGAGTTGAGCTCATTCATTAATTACCCTACGTCCGTGTACTGAAGTCAATTTAGTTGGCAAATTGGCATTAATATTTCAACGCTGCACCGCCACTGCTACTTACAGTCGTTAATTAGCACCGCGTATATACGTAAGTCAGCAATTTGCTCTGCAGGCGCGTACTGATTACCATTCTGTTACTGGCGAACACCCAAACTCCGACGACCGATGTCATGAAAACACGAGCTGACTCTCGAACGATGTATTGGAGGTAAGTGAGTAAGTAAGTGAACTATTAATTGTTCCTATTCTTTTTTGATTATAATTTATCGGTAAATTAAAAAAACGTCACAAACACAGATACATAGGCTACGCATCACAAAAATATAGGCTACGGTTTATTTGGCCATGAGAACGTTCGCCTTCTCGAGGAAGGGGAAGTCCGGTGGCCTTTACTTGTGATTGTTGACGGATGAAGCCGTTGAATTATTACTGACGCGGTTACTGTCCGCAGTAACGACGACAGTATGGTTTTTTTGCATCGTCGCTAAGTTGTTTTTGTTTGTTTTTTTTCTCTGTTAACACGATAACTCATAAATAGGCTCATGAACTTAGCTTGATGAAATTTTGCACAAACATGCACATCGACAGCCGCAAAAACTGTTGAATTTCACGATCATAGGCTAAAGGTCAAGGTCACAGGACCGGATTTCGGATACTTTAACATTGCGGCATAGAGCCTTGCTGCTACTGGCTGATGCTAGGCATGATAGCTATTGGCCGACGCTGACATCGTTGCTATAAATATCGCAGCATGCCACGGCCCACAGGGGCTACCGCGGACAGCCTTAGCCTTGCGCGAGGCTTGACAATCTAGTTGAGAATACGGCAGTAAGCGTTGCATAATTATAGCCTTTGTGCACAAAACAGGAACATGGCGGCAGTCCAAAAAGTGTATTCGATATAGTCTTACATGGCATTCTATTGTCTCCTAGCGTTGGTTTCTAGTCTCGATACACAGAAGTGGTTGTCATGCATGTGCTGCCATGCGACGCTTAGTTACTGTATTGGTGTATAGATCGATCATTAGCACAACAACACGCAGACTTTTTGTCGCTAGGTCTGCCTGTCACAACGTGCCGCTTGTCGCAACAGCATTAGTTGATTAGTCGACGATTAAATCATTTTTTATTTTACGTATACGTGCGTATTTTGAAGCCCACCTGAAAAAATGAACTCCAAAAAACCTAAGATTTTAGCTTTTTAAAAATAACCTTAAAAACCTCAAAAGTTTAATTTGTAGAATTTTACAGTTTTGTGTTTGTTGTAAAATTTATTACCTTTTATATTTTATTTAATTTTTAATCGTGATTTTCGTGTTATCGTCAATCATGTCTTTATTTTTTACTCACAAGAAAGCGTATAAAATGTTTTTCTGGGTCGTAAGTTTGTGTACGGTGTTTATTGGACATAATACAAGAAAAACCTTAAAGAACTTAAACAGCTAAAAACCTAATTTAAAAAAAAATTGATTTTTTCACCCAGGGGTTGCAGTCTTGTTTTAACACAGACAGACACGTCAGCAGCGGCCGATAATTCATTGCAAAGCGTTTGGCATGTCGCCGTCGTCGTCGTTGTTATAGCGACGATAACAACAACTACTCCAAACTGTGTGGCTGTCAGCCGTGGGCAATTGATTTATCTGTCCGCGAATATAGCCATGGATGACTATGACTTGTTCGATACTTGCCTAACTTAGGCCTAACTAACCTGATGTATACTGCAAAAATACAAGTCAATTGTTTGCCTGTCCGAATGAGGCATATCTGTACAGAAACTCTTTATTTCCGGATTTAAATTGCCACAAGTTATCTCATCGTACTTTGGAGTTTCCCACTTATGCAAAAAACTCGTATATCATTAAAACCCGTTCATACTGGCCTATAGCTTTACGAGTAAACTTCCAAGTCTGCAACAATTCGCAAAGTCTACTATGCAAAAAAGTATCGTCAATAATATATGTCGATTTTTCCACAGTTTTGGGGAATTTCTTTTATGGGAAACAGAGCTTTGCAGCAATGGAGAAGCGAAGACATTCCAAAAACGACATGCATATTATCTTTGCATCAGCAATCGCAAAAAGTTAGTTTCTCTGTTACCACGATAACTCATGAATCATTGCACTTAGCTAGCTTGATAAATTTTGCATGAACATGTACTTTGAGAACCCCTAAAACTGCTAAATTTTAAGGTCATAGGTCAAAGGCTAATGTCACAAGTGTTTGTTGTGTCTTCTTGTGTGCGTGACACTGTGCCTACCGCGGGCAGTACTTAGCCATTATTCAGACCTGGCAGTGTAGTTGTGAATGTGTGTTGTCAGCTGGTAGTGTTAATGGACCCTGCAGTGGATGAGAACGATGATGTGTTGCGTCAGAACAGATCGCGAGAGAAACAATTTATGTTCGACTTGGCGCTCGACGGCACCGCCACACAGGTATATGACCTTTAAAGGCGCGTTCAGAGCGACGTAACTGAACTGAACTGAACTGACATGGTTTAGTTTTTGACGAACTGACCAATGGGTAAGCAGTGATGCATTACAGTAGGCATCGTCTAACGACGTCGTTGGCCTTCGTGATTACGTTCACGTACGCGTGTGCCTGTTTACGTAGCAGCATTTGCTGGTACTCATTGCGCCTACCCACGTAGGGATGGCTAGGCTGAGTTAGTTTGAGTGGCTTGTTGCTTACAAAGATGGTTTACCCGTTTGCCGACAGTCGGTGCGTCGGTCCCCCCTTCAAGTGCTAACCGAGCCCCGCCAGAAAATGTCACTCTGCTGTCTGACATTTTGTGGTCTGTGTTGCTTCCTTTTTGTAGGACTCCTGTTTGGCCGGACATGCTGAACAGGCCAGAACATGCCTCCCTTGGCACTGCAGTACAAAATATTGGTGTGTACGCAACTAATGTACTCTGTGTTTCACATGACGATTGCTGTTGTGCTGCACTGTGTGTTACCAGCAAGAGATCTATGAGAAGACTTGCAAGTTTCTCATTCCAGGCGTCATCAACGGATTCAACGCTACGGTCTTCGCTTATGGCGCTACCGGTTAGCAAGCAGCGCTCTCACGCACTTATAATACGCATAGTTTTATCGTCTGTACCGATTCGCTACGACTTTTTTTCTGTATTTCGTTTCTTTGTGTGTTTTATTGTGCAGCTTTCGTCATAGGCCACGTTACGACTTTTGCTCCTCCGTCCGTTTTTTCATCTGTCTGTCCGCCTCTATGTCTATCCCGTGCAGACTTTTAAATCGAAAACTTAAAGGCGTAGAAAAAAGGCGGGAACGTTTTTCAGGGCATGAGTAATCTGTGTGCCGTTTTTTCTTGTTCAAAAAGTCAAAGGACATGAGAATCAAGATTAAGATCAAAATTACGATGGCGTATAGGTAATCACAGTGCTGTGCATTAGCCTACGTTCGGCAGGTGGCAGCACTGTTTTCGGCGGAGGATTGGGATTTCTGGTCTCTTCTGTAGTGTTGCTGTGTTGGTTGATGTTGTTTCCATCAGGAGCCGGTAAGACGTACACAATGCTCGGCAGAGACGACCATCCTGGCATAATGGCACACGCGCTCTCCGAGCTCTTTACTCAGATGAAACGTGGCAAAGATGATCACGTCTACAAAGTTACCATGTCCTATCTCGAGGTGCCATTCATAAACCCTGTATGATTACTGCTTTAATGGGGGTTCGTAGTACGTATGGCCGTCGGGCTTATCCGGTTGTTGGTCCGACGGCCTGGAACTCACTGCCAGCTGATGAACTCGGACATCCAGCTTGTGATGATGTTGAAAGCTTCAAACAGTGCTTTAAAACAATCTCGTTCAGTTTTTACTGTTGTGACTAGCGCGTTAGAGGTTAATTTTAACGTTATGCACTATATAAACTCATGTTTTACTTTACTTTACTTTACTTTACTTCGCAAGAGTGCAATGCAGATGACAATTAGGGTTTTTAAAACATTTTGTATTGGGCCTACTGCAGTGTTGTACTGCAGTTGTGCCAATGGAATAACTAATAGTTTTAGGCCATAGTTGCGTCGTCCAAAACAGAATAGATTTGCAAATAAATGCTTTACGTGACATCTTAATGGAGCTGAAAACTGATGGCTGTAGGGGTGGGCTAGACTGGAGTTTTCCTCCAATATTAGTTGTTGTCTTGAGGCGCCATCTCATGTGTCTCGATTGTGTTGGCGTGGTGATGTAGATATACAATGAGATGATTCGTGACTTGCTGAACCCGGGCAGTGGCTTCCTCGAGCTGCGTGAAGATCAGAAAGGTGTTCAAGTTGCCGGGTTGTCTGAACACTCCGCTCTTAGCACCGACCAAGTCAGTCCGTAGATCAGTGTTTTGTTGATTATCTCCGCCAAGTGAACGTACTGAACGCATGACATTATGTGTTCATCGTATTTTCTGTCGTTCTTGTGTCTGTCTGTGAGCATCGGCGTGACGTCATGATAACAATGACGTCATTACGTCACCTGCAGATTGTTTGTCGTCAGGCGACGTCACCAGCAGCAACGCAGGAAGTAGTTATAGCTATATTATGGACTATTAATTAAAAAAATAATTTTCGTTAAAAATGATTATTCTAAGTTTCTAACTAACAGATTCACAAAAATGTGTTTAAATTACTTTTTTGTAAATAAATTCATATGGCAGTGATAACGTATGCACTCTCACTAGCGCTTTCTAGAAACATTTTGTTACAATAAAGCAAGGCAGACAACAGTACGTTGTTTGGTTTTTATTTATCTAAAAATTAAAAAAAAACTGTTCTGTAATACTTGTAGTTTCTGTACGATAATGATGGTGTTGTTGAGAGGGTGACAACTCTGGCCCCACTTTAACGGCAGGGAAAAGTTAGCAGAAGGGAAGGGGAAGTAAAGGGAGAAAAAAGGAAAGTGATGGGGATAAGAGCGTAAAAGATACGAAGGGGGGAATGGAAATCGCTCACCCACTACCGTATAATTTCGGCTTAGACATTTTTCTGTGTTTTGTGTTGTGAAGGTAATGTCGATACTGAAGGGCGGTAACAAGGAGCGTACTCAGGAGCCGACGGCCGCCAACAAAACGTCGTCGCGTTCGCACGCCGTGCTCATTGTCTCAGTCAAACAACGACAGCGCGTCCCCGGCATCCACCAGCAGGTGCGCGTAGGCAAACTGTTTCTGATCGACCTGGCCGGTTCGGAGCGCGCTGCCAACACGCAGAACCGCGGCAAGAGAATGGTCGAAGGAGCGCATATCAACCGCAGCCTACTGGCACTGGGCAACTGCATCAACGCTCTTAGTACGTACCTACAGCATCACTGTAATCTAGCTAGACAAGTAACGCAGCTGTTACTAGGGAAAGCCGACCGTGCCGCTTGTGTCTGAAGGCTGCAGCGTCCGACTTCTGGTTGGGGATAGAAATCAATTACCCTGAGGTAACTGCAGTTCCATAGACGCTATGTTAACGCTGCTCTGAAGCTCTGCTGTCATCACTAGTGTAACAGATATCACGTGAGGTCATCTTGCCAGGCGTTTATCGTACTGATTGCAAATAAATTTCAGCCCGTTTGGGGAATGAGGTTTGTAGTGGTGTTAGACTTGGTACCACAGGTAGCCTTTAGGCAACCCTGTTTACTTGTTCAGACAGTTTTTCGATGAGACGTACCGTTTAGCCACAGTACATGCGTTACAGACAACAGACAACAGACACAAACTGTGTCGACATATTGTGCGCCGACCATTTGACCTTTAACCTTTCAAGCGCCCTTAGTGAAAGAAGCCGTTAAGTGATTGAAGAAATAATCGATTGATTTGCACGCCGTGATCTTTTCTACGCAACATTTGTATATGAATCATTTGGCTACTTTCAGTACCTTGATTACTTTACTTTAGGCCTACTAATTTATCTGCTAGAACTTTGTTGTAGGTGACAAGCACCCGGGCGGTAGGTACGTGAACTATCGAGACAGCAAGCTGACGCGCCTGTTGAAGGATGCGCTAAGTGGTAACTGTAAGACCGTGATGATCGCTCACATCAGTCCAGCAAGCTTCAACTTCGAGGAGTCTCGCAACACTCTGAGCTACGCCGACCGAGCCAAGAACATTCGCACCAAGGTCTGTTTTGTCTTTATCATTTTTTAATTGCGCTACAATTTATGGTAAATAAAGATGTATTTTTGCTCGGTGGCGTAGCACTTAGAATGTTGGACGTACTATCGAAAGGTCGTGGGCTCGACTTTCGGTCGGGTTGCTACCGTGTGATTACTACCGAGATGAGACAGATAACCACTTTGAGCATATAACAGACACTAAGGTCAACTCAGCCTTCTATCCCTCTGGTATAGGTAAATCAAGTATCGGCCTGTGTGGCGGGAGTTAAGGTTGGGCACGTTCACCTGTCACTGTGTGATCCGATATGGCAGGTGACGCTCCATAGCTCTGGTCATCCTGCACTGCACTGTCTGGCTGCAGTAAGTACCCTATATTGCTACTAGTGCAGCCAGATAGTTCAGTGCAAGGTGACCTGAGCTACGGAGCGTCGCCTGCCATATCGGATCACACAGTAACACAGGTATAGGCGTGCGGTGTGATGTACAGGTGCGTCAGAACGTGTTGGATATGACGCTGCACATCGCGCAGTATTCCAGCATTATTGCTGATCTGAGAGATGAAATTCGGCGTCTCAGACAGAAGGTTGACCATCATCAGCCAGGATCACGCAAACAGTCCATCATCGCCTCAACCACCGCAGGTAATAATACCACTGCCAACATGTATGCGGCCATCCGTATAACGTCCACAGTGTGCACTGTGCTTAGTATGCATTGGGCGCTGTAGTCGCTCGACGCCGGTGAGCCGCCCGCCGCACCGCCGCCGTAAGTAAGCATTTATGCGTACGTGAGATGTGAGATGTGGAGCGTCACCTGTCTGTTTCGTAATAAAAATGATGTTTTTGACGCCTGATAACATTAGCCTTATTGATCTGAAATGAGTGAGTGAGTGAATAGTGTAACTTAGTATTTCGTCCGACGGTCCGACACAGTATAAGTCATTTCAAGGACGGCCTTTTATTGAGCTGAAAGTTGGCACATCAATCATTGTCATCAGAAACGTTTACACCAATTTTTATGTCGTTTTTAGCCGACCGTACTTAAGTAGCGGTCGAGCTATTGGCGTGGTTGTCGTCGTCTGTCCGTCTGTCTGTCCGTCTGTCCGTTTGTAACGGATGTACCTTGGCTAACGGGTAGGTGGTATGGGAAAACCTTTTGTACGAATAATTAGCCATGTGCGTGAAACTCGAGCATGCAAAATCTCAGCGACCTACTCCACGGGGAAAATTTTCAAATTGAGGGTTGAATAAAGGGAGGGGGTAAGAAAAATGTGCGTTTTTCAACGGAAAACTGGTGTTTCTAGTTGGGAACTAATACAAGACGGACGGACGAACGGACGGACAAGATCTATTGGCCGATCAGTTGATAATTTCCAACAGTATTTTTATTGTTGATGAGCAAATAAAACAGTTGTTTGTTCGTACGGTTGGTTTGTGGGTGTATGTATAGCGGCGGAGTTAGTGGTCGGTGATTACGAGAGCGATTTCACGCGACTTAAGAACGAGCTTCTCTCAGCCTTACAGACGCAAACCAATCTTAGGTAGGCACTAGGCATAGGCTATTGTATAGGCCAGTTAGACCAACCAGTATAGTTAGTAGCCTTCTCTATTTTATTTGTGTTTGTAGTCTGTCTCTCTGAGCTACTGTTTTATATTAACAACAGCGGCTAACGTGAACAGCATTTTATCACTAAACGGAACATACTAATATCGGGCAACAACTTTTCGATCGTCTGAGTTTTGAATAACGGTTTGCTTTAGTCTGTTCTTTGTCAGGCGTCTTTTTAAACATTTTAAACCAAGACAACACTGTGGTAAAACAATGATCCGTGTGACACCAGAATGTGTTATATGTGATGTACGGAACGTTAATTTTGTGACTGGTTTGACTAAATCTCACTGGTTTAGTAGCTACTCATCGACCACGATCGCATTTTTTTTAGTTCATGCGTGCTTCGTACGAACGTCTGTGCTTCTGTTGGTGCAATTTCTGAACACTGATATTTCGCAAAGTGGATCGACAGCTTTTTGGTGCGGTGGGAATTTTGATGATCATCTTGTTGCAAATATTTTACCGACTCTGTATCAGTGAAATAATTCCGAAAATCGGTCAATACCTGGCGAAGACATGGACAAGAGTTTGGAGGCAAGTTTTTTGAGTCACGATGTAGTTTGAGTGTAGTGCAGTTATATAATTTAGCAGTATAATTAGTTAACCAGTGGACTATATTGTGTGCGTAGACAAGAGCTGTTGGAGATGGTAAACAGTGAATCAGCTAACAATGTTGAAGCTATGCGTCTTGACCTCTTCGTCAACAGGTTAGCATTGCTTGTCTGTAGAATTAACAAGTATAGCTCTAACTTTGCTATAAAACATTAGGCTAACCATAAAAATATGTAAAGTCCTTTCCCAGCCATAAGACCCACAGGGCGGCGTTGATCTTCGTTTTCTTTCCGCTCAGCTGGACACCAGCTTACACTGTAAAATTTTGGAGACAGTGCATCGCGCGGTGTGCCTGTTTACGTCCCAGCTTTCGCTGGTACTTATTGCATTTATCCACCGAGGGATGGCTAGGCTGAGTTGATCTGGGTGGCTGGTTACACATCGAGATGGTCATTCATCAAACTTTTAACCAGGTCCGTCGAGAGCCACAGCGGGGCCCGGAGAAACATTCTCACAGGGCCCCCAAACATTTTCACGGGGCCTCTCTGGGGAGAAAATTTTTTTTTCAGAATGGTACATTCTGGCGTACTTTATATTTCTGGCCGACGGTGGGACCCCCAAACGTCGTGGGGCCCGGCGTAGCTTACCCCCTCACCGCACCCTCTCGACGGGCCTGCTTCTAACCGGACCAACTACTCTTCATCCCCTCGAGTACAGGTAGTTTGGCTGGAGTTGTGGCAGGGCACCTTCACCTGTGTCGAGTTGGTGTGATCCCTTACGGCAGGTGACGCTCCGTAGCTTTGAGATGGGTTTCCTTTTTTAGAACACGATCCGATGTTTCAGCCTAATGTTCAGCAGTATAACACGTTGTAGGTCTAGCTGTGTGTGTTGTGTCTAGTCAGTCAGTTTATATTATAACTAATGCCATCGCGTGCCTTATATGTATACAGACTGGAACACGAGCAGCTCTGTCCTGCCTTGCAGCGTGATGACATTATCGGTAAATTATGTTTATTTACCTATTTACTTATATATTGTTTATTGTATTGGATGCAGCGTGCTTTGTAGAATTTTGCCATATGTAATCTTTCCTAAAAATTTTTGGCAAATCCGTTCATAACTTTTCCGTAATCCTGCTAACAAATTTTTTGCCCTATCTTGCATTGGTAGAAAAATCGAAAATTTGGTCCTTTAGTTCTGGTCTTGAGCTTTGACCTATGACCTTGAAATTCAGTAAGATTTTAGAGGTTGTCGAGACATGTATTGGTGCAAAATGTCATCGAGCTAAGTGCAGTGATTTAACAGAGAAACAGGGAAACGAAAAAAAACCTGGCGACGATGCTGAAAACAATACTGCTGTCGCTACCGCGGACAGTAATAATGATGGTGTGGTAATTCCAGATGAGAAGGACAGCAGTGAGAGTATGGACGTGAATCAGTTGAGAGATGAACTGGAAGCTGTGCAGAAGCAACGTTCACAGTCGGAGAAGAAACGCGTCGCTATTGACAGGCAACTTGTCGACGCCGCTAACAACATCAAGAAGATCCAGCAGGTTAGTTGTCTACTCTTACCTAGTTCACACTTGCTCTGACTGACTTGTCTGTCGTGCAGGGGACGCTGAAAATGCGCGACATGAAAATGTGGCACAAAGAAAAGTATGGAACGCCGTATGTCGACTGACTTTTGAGTCACTGGGTTGTGACGGATCAGCCGAGCTTGTCGACGATCTGCACTTCTCCCTCGGTGTAACTTTTACGTTGGTCAAAGTGCATAAACGCAATAAATGCTAATGTTATTTTACTTTGAGTGGTAGAACTACTTCGATTTTATCACAGGCAACCGGGCGAAAAAAAATCCCCACCATTAAGATCTTACGAATTTGCGTGCTTTAGTCGGGAATAAGTTGACCAGCGTTTACAGGAAAGGAAGAAAATAAACGTATTGCATCAGATTTTATACGGCCCTGTTGTAGTGCACATATTAGTTATTGGAGCCTGCATACCCGGACATTTTCCCCACGTATGGCGCTGCCGAGTGTAAGTTGTATTTCATGTAAGTATCAATCGCTGACATATAGCAAATATCCAAATGTATTAATGTCTCACATAGAGCAACATATACAGCATATTAGAAAGTGTAATAGTTATGAATAAATATGCACAGTTATATACAGCAAGTCTTTTGATATATCAATTTAAATGTCGTTGAAATAAGGCGATATTTATACAGCTAATGTCCAAAAGGAGAAATAGTGTTATAGTCACTGTCACTTTCACTGGAAGCGGACTGTGCGCGCGATCGCACGCAAGGCCTCTTTCACCGTCTTCCAGTCAACACGTCTTGCTGCACAGATGGTGTGCAGTTGACGCTGCAGAATCTGGGTAGACATCTTCAGATGCTTTGCCGGCGGCTGGCCACGTGCATTCTGCAGCAGTGAGGTCGACGCCGCGGCCGCATTTTGCTGCAGTGACTCGATGGCGCACCACACCTCGGGTGTATACGCCTTGTCCGGTGGTCGCCGTTCAGCGTGGCGACATGCAAGTTCCAGGTGGACAACGGGATCAGCGGCGGCAGCGGACGCAGCGTGATGCGCGGAATGGAGGCGCCGCCGCCGTCGTCGTCAGCCGCTGCAGCAGGTCGCTAGCAGCGTCTGTAGCTTGTCGGTCTCTTCCACGTCTGTAACCCAGTCGTGCAGCACCTGCATGCCGTCGACGACGTCAGACTCGGGGAGGAAAGCCACGCACGCGCTCGTCATACATAAAGGAAGGGGGAAATGTTCAGGTATGCAAAAAAGCAGGGGGGAACGTCCGAGGGGGGAATGTCGGTCTCTCGTTTAACAGCATGGTCTAATGCTATTGTATATGTATAGGAGCTACGTCAGTTGTGTGAGAGTCAAGCGTTATCCGCTGATCAGCTGGACCTAGTACAACTGCTCGACAAACTCCACGCTTTACAGGTTATACTTTCCGTCTAATAAACGCTTGTAAACGTTTTAAAATACTTTTATACAGTTTTTATACATGTATGCTAATGTGTAGATGAACTCCAAATCAGGTTGGAGCTTCGCGTATGATGCTTGATCGAACGCCAGAAGAAACCAAAACGTTGGAGCTTATACAATACAATAAAATATTCTTTTAATACAGTTGTGTACAGACCGCTGGGAATGTCACATACAAATAAAAATATAGCGAACAAACAAGTGCGACGCAGGATAGAACTATGACTAATGATTATGGTCATAGTGATGGAATACAATAATTTTTTTAACACAACAACTGCGGTAATCTGAAAACTGCAGGCTGGTGGCGCAGTGAAATAAAATAAACGACTGCAGAATTTGAAAGATTATTAAAATAACGTGTGTTGTAGGTGGACAACTCAGAGCTACAATGTCAGCTGGTGGCCGCACGGCTGGACGTTCGACGTCGTGATCTGCTGATAGACTGTCAGCATCATCACGACAGCGTGGCGGCGACTGTCATCAGTCGACAGCGACGACTTATAGACGACAACGCCATCTACCGGCCCACCGACCTACAAATGCTGGACGATGTGTGTGATAAACAGACTCAGCAGATACACAACCTGCGCAACAGCGGCGCCTTTCTGCCGGCCATCTCTAGCAACAAGGTCTGAACCACTACGAAGAGTTTTTAGCCGGTGTCTAGCTGTGTTTAAACATTGAAAAAAATATCAGCAATTGACATCGAAAACCGGCAGAAATATCCGTCAAAACGTAACTCCCAGAATCGATCGAACTTCTGTTGCACAAGTAAGTTTTGCACATTATGTAGTGAATACACGAGGCGATCGTCGCAGTGATCGATCGCCGCAAGGATCGCCTCGTGTATTCACTACAGGCGATCGGTCGCCGCGACTATGCAAATTAGCACCAGTCACAGCGCAACGTTTGGCAGGAATATGTACTGTGTTATTACGCTGTTGATGACGTCACACTGTTTACGTTGAAAATGGAGTCCGACGATGATAATGTCAATGTTAATTTGTTTAATTCGTCAAAAGGTAACTCATTACCAGCTTTGAGTTTCAGCTTCAAGATGTACTGTTTTGAAACTTCTGCGACCTGGTCATTTTGTTTTTATGCCAATCCAGCCACTGGCTGCCATATGCAATAAATCGTACATTATAATGGCCGTCTAGGCCCCAGAAATGAAGCTTATTTTTGATCGATACAATTTGCATAGCGGCGACGATCCGCAAACGGGTTGTTTAAACGATCGCCTATTCAATTGCGGCGATCGTCGCCGCGAAGATCGCCTCGTGTAAACACTACGTTACTCGAGTTGAAGTCGTTCTTTGCTAGTAAATCGTAGGTCAGTGGTTAGCAGTAAGACATATAATTACGACGGCCACCAACAAGAAAAAGATATGTGCTATAACAGCGGTTTACGTGCGATTAATATATTATGATTGCGAGATTAACACGATTATCTGTATAAAGAATGTTATTTGTGTGGTGTTAGAATTTGGTTCGTCAAGGTGCAGTCGACGAGCGGCATACTAACAACTTATCTTCACCCCATGACACGTTAGTCATATTTTACTCGCTACACTTTTGTATTTAAATATTTAACAGTAATGCTTACGAATTTGAACATTTTGAACACTTAATGTAAAGATGCTTTAATATTGACAGCACAACGCTATAGCGGTAGTCTGTTAAAGTGATGACACACTGGCCAGTTTAGGCGCCTGTTTCTGGTACCAGTTGACTGGTACCAGAAACTGGTCAGTCTGTCATACTTTTCTGGTGCCAGAAACCGGCATTGGATAGAGCACGTTCAATTTCGTGCCGGAAACCAGCGGGAAAGCTGAACTGTGATTGGTCAGTCTGAGCAGATGATAGCATTGCACGTTTGTTTGTAAACAAAAATAAAAGATGAAGTGGAGTGACGAAAGTTTTTTCAACTCATACTACTACTACTACTACTTGGTCGCCTGTTGGCGACCAACCACGTGTCCGTGCCAGATGTCCCTATCCCTCATCAGTGTGGCCAGCTTTGCCGCGTCTCGCGCACCCGTGTCCCTCTTCAGGGTGTCCACGTATGTTGCCTAGGGTCTTCCCCGTCCTCTGCGACCGTGGCTGGGCTCCCATAGCACTAGAGGTTGTGCGCTGAGTTCTGAGTGGCGGATGCAGTGGCCTGCAAGCTGTAGTCTTCTGGCGGCAGTTATGTTGCTGACATGAGGGAGGTCTCCATATAGGACCTCGTTGGGAGTGTGGCTGGACCAGTGAGTGTTGAGGGCCTTACGCAGCATTCTGGTGTATGTTCCGTCCAGTGAGTGCTCCATGGCCTCTGTGAGTGCCCAGGCTTCGCATCCGTATAAGAGGATGGACTCGACAGTCCCTTTGAAGAAGCGAACTTT
>Ga0209367_1003365_pt1 | contig 21739 bp, 10 predicted proteins | sample WorMetLIZISLAND2_FD_187412 | JGI IMG/M metagenome (GOLD analysis project Ga0209367, IMG submission 187412) | Marine gutless worms symbiont microbial communities from Max Planck institute for Marine Microbiology, Germany - Olavius geniculatus... ...
AAGTTACTCTACGCCGGGCCCGGTTAGTACTGCGATGGGTGACTACTGAACCGGAACTGCTATAGGCTTTCGCGCGTCTCGTGAGCATTAGCTCAAATTTCTTGTTAATATTTCGGCCCATTAGCGAACAAAAGCACTAAAACGCTTTTTTCGTTTGTTGGCAGCAATGTCGATAGTGTCTGCACCAGACCAATCCAAACCTTACCGGTCGCTTCTTGAATTCATCAACATTTCTAAAGTTTACCTGGTAGACACTCTGCTACATAACAGTTGAACTTTGTATTCGACCAACAGTGGCCCACAGATCCGGAGATATGAAATTTAATAAGCTTTTTCGTTCACTTTAATGCAAATTTTGCTTGTTTGGCTTTTCCCAGGTAGTGCAGTAGCATACACTGGGTAAGGTGGAAACTTAAAGAGCCATTTGATTACGAGTTGTGTCAAAATATTTGTATCCAAAATTATTAAAATATGATGATTCTTTTTCAAGTGACACCCGATAATGTTTGACATGTTTTTGACGTTTTTGTTTATCTCAACTCATATACTGCTTGTTCTGCATTTCTCAGGTAATGCAGAAGCAGACGTTGGGTGAGACGGAAAATAGAAAGTTCGTCTGATGGCAAACTGTGTCTGAAATATAGATTCCAAAAATTATTACAATTGCATAATTCTTGTTAACTTACAGTCATATGCCGGAGATTTTTTTATTGGGACACAGTGTAGATACCATACAGAACAGAAAAATTCTGGGAGTAAAAATTATCTTTATACAGGGTGGGCCAAAAAACCAGACCTGTTTGAACTTTGGTAACTTTGCAAAGGTTAATGGTATCAATACGTGTAATGTATCAAAAGTTCTAAAATTTTATATAAAAACTCACAACTTGCACAGCACAGCATTTAAGTATTTTTTGCCTTATTTGCATAAATTTTTACCACCCCTGAAATTCAGCTATATTAGACTGTAACGTATGGATTTGGCATGGATTTTTAAGGTTATGTAACTTAACGATGTTTACTGGTTGAAAGGCGTGTGATATGTCAAAAGTTTTGGAATTGCGTATAGAATAAGCGTATAACTTGCATATCTGTCCATTTAAATACTCTTTGTCTGATTCAGTTATATTTGTGGCATGCCCTTAATCATGCTAAATTGACAGTAACGCCTGGATGTAAGTTGATTTTTTAATCAGCATGTACAGTAAAATAACAACGATCAATAACGCACACATTTAGGTTAGATGAAATGTGACATTCGCAGTAGGGCACCCTTTGCAATTTTGCATCTTCCATAGCCATCGTTAGTTTTTTGGCAGCTGAACGATCGCTGGAGTAAACGTGTTCACGATCAGCTGAGCCCAGCATTCGTTTAACATACGTTTCAGCTGGTCATTTTTGGAAATTTTGTGACCATACAATCTGATGCAATGCCCCCACACCGAATAACAAACAGATTTAAAATCCGGACTTGGCAGCAAATTTTTGACTTCAATAAACTCGGACACATGGGAGCGCAGACAAACGCCTGGTTTCGGGGGAAATAATGATTTATGCAAACTAGGCAAAGAATATTTAAATGATCTGCTATGCAAATTACGCGCTTTTTTAGAGCATTCTGAAACTTTTGACATATTACACGCCTTTCTATTACTAATCGTTGCGAAATTTTTGATGTTCAAACAGGTACGGTTTTTTGGCCCACCCTGGGCGTACGTCATTATTTAACAAAATCGGTGGTACAAAATCGTGTCTGCATAAATGGTAGGCCTAGTTAAAGTAGCATTCTGCTTGTTTTAGATTGTCGAAACAAGACTGTCGACATCGGGTTTATTCTTGACAATACAGGCAGCATCAACCTTCTTGATGAAAACAACTGGGAACGTGATGTTCTGGGGTTCGTCACAGCGTTCGTACGTCGGTTTGCCGTCTCTGAAACGAACGTTCGCTTCGGTGTGGTTGATTTTTACGACGAAGCGCAACTACGAATTTCTATGGGCACATACACCGACATTAGTGCTCTTTTGCCAGCTATCAGAGCGCTTCCACATGTAGGTGGTAGAACAAATATCGCAGACGGATTGCGTGTAGCGCGAGAGAATTTATTTAACTACGCATCTCGCGCTAATTCACAGAAAATAGCCATTCTTGTTAGCGATGGATTAGCGAATGAAGAACCGGATAACACACTTGATCAAGCCGACTTTCTCAAGCAAACTGGAGTTGAAATTTTCACTGTGGCAATTGGCATAAGAGCTGATCGAGAAGAACTGAAACAAATTGCATCATTGCCCGACGAAACGCATAACTTCTACGTCGTCGACTCTGACCGAAAATATAATTATGCCCGTTTAGACGCAGTTGTAGAGCCACTGTCTAAAGCTATATGCGACCTGGAGATAGACCAGACTACAAGTACGACTTTGATCACAACTCCGACAACTACCAGTCGCAAAACAACCCCGACTACGACCACGATAAAACCACCGACACCGATGACACCAACCACGACAACGACCAGTACAGCAACACCAATAACTCCAACGTCAACTGATACAGCGACTCCGGTAACGCCAATAACACCTGATACGGCGTCGCCGGTAACGCCAAGGACGCCCGATACTGCGACGCCGGTAACACCAATAACACCGGATACGGCATCGCCGGTAACGCCAAGAACACCCGATACAGCGACGCCGATGACGCCAAGGACGCTCGATACTGCGAGGCCGGTAACATCAACAACACCGGATACGGCGTCGCCGGTGACGCCAAGGACGCCCGATACTGCGACGCCGGTAATACCAATAACACCGGATACGGCATCGCCGGTAACGCCAAGAACACCCGATACAGCGACGCCGATAACGCCAAGGACGCCCGATACAGCGACGCCGATAACGCCAATCACGCCCGATACGGCGACGCCCGTAACTCCAAGAACACCCGATACAGCGACGCCGGTAACGCCAATAACACGGGATACGGCGACGCCGATAACGCCAAGGACGCCTGATACGGCGTCACCGGTAACGCCAAGAACACCCGATACAGCGACGCCGGTAACGCCAATAACACGGGATACGGCGACGCCGATAACGCCAAGGACGCCTGATACGGCGTCACCGGTAACGCCAAGAACACCCGATACAGCGACGCCGATAACGCCAATAACACGGGATACGGCGTCACCGGTAACGCCAATAACACGGGATACGGCGTCGCCGGTGACGCCAAGAACACCCGATACAGCGACGCCGATAACGCCAAGGACGCCCGATACGGCGTCACCGGTAACGCCAATAACACGGGATACGGCGACGCCGATGACGCCAAGGACGCCCGATACTGCGAGGCCGGTAACACCAATAACACCGGATACGGCGTCGCCGGTGACGCCAAGAACACCCGATACAGCGACGCCGATAACGCCAAGGACGCCCGATACGGCGTCACCGGTAACGCCAATAACACGGGATACGGCGTTGCCGGTGACGCCAAGAACACCCGATACAGCGACGCCGATAACGCCAAGGATGCCCTATACAGCGTCACCGGTAACGCCAAGGACACCGGATACGGCGTCACCAGTAACGCCAAGAACAATTGGTACGCCAATATATGCTACAACAATCGCCGGTACAGGAACAACACGGAGACCAGGTAACTGATGCCTTAGTCATTATTATTTTTTTTGTAAGTGCAAACTAACGGTTTAGTGCATGTCGAAGCTGTTTCGTGCTTGCGGCCCACCAAGGTTAGGGTTATGGTTATTTTATATATCAAGTTAGGGTTACCCACATTTAGCGTACCCTTATCCTAACCCTAACACCCACCACTTATAGTTGTATTTTGCGTTGCCTACTTTTAATTAGACCTAGTTGATAATTGTGATTATGAGGCTAAGCAGTCGTAAATTAAGTTTTTGGGTTTCTGGTAAAAGGGTTTACATCGCTCTATGAAAAGCATTGCATGTCAACGTGTTGTTAGGCCAACCATTTATTCGAACGTCACAATGGGCAGGTTGAACTAGTATATCGTGTTCTTATTCTTTTGGCTGAGGCGCACCCAGCGAACTTCTCTCCAAGTGCCTACCGTGCATTCACAGCTATTGCATGTAAAAAGTCGGCGTCTGCTAGTAGTGTGCTATTAAATCAGTGTATAGGTTAGATTTGCAGTTACAGCTGTACGCTTCAAGTACCGGTACTCATTGCTTTGATTCAAAAGGTGGTTCAAAAAAGCAAGCTAATAATGCTGGTTGGTGGCTGCATTCTTGCTCAGCTAACTGCATGACCATTGAATTTTGAGTGTGCGGTCCTACATGGTATGCACTGTTTTGCTGAAAGATGAAAACTTATGCCCGGTACACACTAGCGGTAAGAACGGCCCGTCCGAATGGTCGGTCCGGACGGACGGTCCGTCCGGACGGTTGATGTTTTTTGACAACCGTTCTAACGCTTCGTTAGAACGGTTGTCAAAGAACGACAACCGTTCGATCGCCCGTCCGGACAGACCGAAATTACAATTTACTTCATATGGTCCGATCTTACTTGCAAAGGTAGATGAAAAATGATGTTGTTTAAAGACATTGATACGCGAATAAACAAAAAATGCAAATATAATGTTATATTTGGCCTACCTTGTACATTGTGCATATATTATTATATATTCGACACCGAGACATTGGAATTTTTGCAATAAAACAGTAAACAATATCGCTGACATTATTTGTAAACGTTTTCAACTAATTTGAGCAAAGCTCACCTGACGCGCAACAGCATCGGTGCTGCCACAAGAGAAATTAATGTACAACATGCAATAAAATAATAAGCTCAATGAGTTTGAGGCATAGATGTAAAAACTTTTTTACGTTTTTTAATAAAAGTTTAAAAACACGTTGTTAATGTTTTTTTTTATTTTTTAATGTTTTTTTGTGCTTTTTAATGTTGTTTTTTGTTTTTGTTAAAACATAAACGTACAAAATTGCAAATATGATTTATTTCTCATGGGCAACTTGCGTTCAACTGTCTTTGATTTGTACATTCAGTACATTTCGATTTTTAGTCTTTACAGATGGTAGGTTTTTGTTTTTAATTATCTGAGTTAGATATTCTTTGCGTGTATAATGGCAAAAAAAGTAGCGATTGGAGACATCCGCAGTTTATTGTTTTTATGCACGTTTTTATAATGTTTTTTTATAAAAGTGAAAAAAAACATGTTTTATGTTTTTATTTGCAAATCAATGTTTTAACACCTATGGTTTAAAGTGTGGTGGGAAGACTTTTTGAACCCGGGTGGTCAAAACGGTTAAAATCTACGTTTCATGCAAAAAATTTCACATGCAGAGTGTTTTAGTCTATCTTTATTAAATAAGTAAAAAATATTTAACTTTTCAACCGCTGTCCGAACGGTTGCTTGTTCGCATTAGCAGTTCGAACCGTCCGTCTGTTAGAAAAACATCTGTATAGGGTGGGGCAAACAAGTAAGCTAGTGCACTTTGTCCATATCTTCACTGAATATTGATCAATTATTGCAATTTTTTACCAGTGGATTTTCTAGTAAATTTTTTATTTAACGGCATGCACATTACACTTATTATTTTACTACACTACCTTGTAAAATATAAATATTTAACAAAACTACAATATCTACAGATGGACAGAAAGTCTAATGGTAAATTTTTAAAGTATTTGATCTAAATGTTAAATATAAGATAGTAAATGTCAAAAACATTGGAGGACATATTGTACATTTTTGTTAAATAATTTGAACGATTTTACTGTGCAGTGATATTCAGTGTACACTAATGCTGGTTGATGGCTGCAATGTTGCTCAGTTAACTGCATGAGCATACAGAACAATGTACACTGTGTCTAAAAAACGTTCCACTTTGTGATTGTACATAACTTCATCAAAGATTGACCGATTTTTAAAACTTTTTCACTGGCACACTCAGTAGACATGTAGCAGTAGTGTGGTTATTAAATATTCCACCACATTATAACTGCGTCGCTACACTACCATGTGAAACTTAAATTGTCAAAAATCACAAAAATCGCAGTAATACAGGGTGCGGCAAAAAAGTAGCTTCCTAAAGTTTTTCGCTGTTTTTTTAGCAACCGTTCGGTATTTTATTTTAAAATTTTACACATTTATTTCTTGAAATGTTTTACGGCTAACTGTTAAAGAGAATATAATTCTATTGAAAAATTACAAAGTTATAGATTTTTTAACATGATCACCTATCGATTTTTAGCATTAAAAATGTTTAAGCTACAACACTAATTTAATAACATCGTTGAAGCAACACAGTCAAATGTTAGAATTCCATTGTCGCTGTAAACGTTTAAAGTGTACACCGCCAGCTCTAAGTTTTAACACAAGTTTTCAGTCGCTTAATTTGAGTCTTTCACAACCTTTCCGAGATCGGTCCTTGTGGCAAGTTGTCCCAGATAACCTAAAGCGCTTCCTTGGGTTTGGCGCTTGTTTGGTTTTGTTTTAAGATTGCGATAAGCCTCCAACATTGCACCCCACACGCGATAGTCCATTGGATTTATATTCGGCGGTTGGTTACAATCTAAAGTATTTCTTGTTTTCACCTTGCACCGTCTTCTTTTCTGTGAGCTATTGCGAAGATATTTTACACCTGGGACTTGTTTCGTTCTCTTCAAAAATAAGCAGAGAGCAGTACACCGTTTCTGTCATTACCTAGTTGCCTAAACTTTATTTGCTTGTTTTGCATTATGTTTACAACCACGTTTTTGCCGCCTCTCTGAGTACAGCCATCTGGTCTCTCTGTATTCTCACGTAAGATATTCATACCCATTATTCTCCCAATGAAATGAAACGTGTCTATGATCCCCAATTTTAGGATCACTTGGTTTTAAAACTTTAGTTATTTTGCGGTGTTTCTTGGTATAACCGATAATGGTATGACGTTGATTAATTTAATTTTTGTTGTAGTTTTTATTCAGTTCGAGAACATTTTTTTTGTTTTCACTTAGTTCCCGTAAAATAATCGGGTTAATTCTATTTCCAGTTGTGGTGCATAAAAAACAAGAAGCCCAGCTATCGCTAGGGTGGGGCCGATCGTACTGATTGTTACTGACCTTGAAGGTCATCCAAGGTCGACGATTTTTATGTCATCTGAAAGGGCGCATGGCACTTTAAATTAGTGATTAATAGTAACCTAGGCTCCATCTCGCACCGTTTAGCCACAGTAGCGCACTGGCCTTTAAGGTCATTCAAGGTCGATGATATGCAGGTAATTTAAAAGCCAATGTACGACTTTCTATTAGTGATCAATAGCAACTTAGGCCTTATCTCGCACCGTTTAGCCGCAATAGCGAGTAACAGCTTTCAAGGTCATCTAAGGTCAGTAATGTCTATTTAATCTGACAGGGCGTATGCCATTTCCTTTTAGTGATTAATAGTAACCTTGGCCCTATCTTGCACCGTTTAGCCACAATACATCCGTAACAGACGAACGACAGACAGACGACAACCACGACAAAGAACCGATCTTTAAGCTTACAGTTTAGGCTTTAGCGGTCGGCTTAAAAACAGCTATTTTCGTTTTAGCTATGCGTTTGTTTACTAGATTTAACAATGCGTTGACCATTGTTGTCAGATATCCGTTAATTTTTAAACTTATTTCACCAGCGAAGTTAAACCCAAATTTCATTACGCTGACTTTCACCGAAACTTCCCGCGGGGAAAGTCGTGGACACAAATCACGAAAGTTGCAGACACAAACCATCTCGACATGTCGAGATGTTTGCGACAAAGCCCGTGACAAGTCGGCGACAAACCTGAAACCAGTGGTGTACGGTGGGTTTGTGTAGGCGTGTGTAAGGACGAAGTGGATGTGGTGTTCCTGGTGGACAATTCTGCGACGATCAGTAAGGAGAAGTACGGTTACCTGCTGGACTTCATTGTCGACGTTGTCAACCAGCTGGACTATCACATCGACAGCGGCAAAGTGCGCGTTGCTCTCATTACTTTCAGTGACACACCAGTCGTTCGCTTCCGACTACCGGATTACGCTAGCGGACAAGATGTCGCCTACGCCATCCGCAACTTGCCTTACTCCGGCTACGAAACGGACACCGCAGCCGCTATCACGGAACTGCTTAAAACTGATTTTTTCAAGTAAGCAACTATTTTCATGCAATTTTGCTTTATTAAAGCGATCTGAAATAATATAATTTGTTATTTCAACATACTGCCCATCGGGCGATTAAATCGCAGTTGTTATTGTGTTATTTTTTTGCCCCGGTAGGCCTATAGTAAACAACCAAACAATACAGCAGTTAAAACATGCAGAACTTGTGAAAATTTAGCTAAAATAACGCTAATACGATCTGGTAGTGACCACAGATGTTACGGATTTGCAACTCGCCGGAGGGAATTGTTTAAAAATGTATAGCTTTATGCATATCTTCTAAAACACCTGTCAGACTTCGGCCCGGCTCAGTGAAAAATGAAATACTGGGTAAGTTTTATTGGTTTTATTTCATTGGCCATTGTGTTGTACACACTCAACTGTCAGCGCTGAGTCAAAATCTGGCGGTGCTGTCCACCAGCTCTAAGTCAAAACCGCCACTGCAAGGGGGAGGAAGTTTGACTCCACCTTTGCGACTCTATTAATTTCGCTAGGGGGTCTGCGGGAGCGTTGTAAGGTCTTCATAGCTCAGCGGGGTTCGGGGCAATGCCCGGTCGCAAACGCATTTATTTCGAGCTCAAAAATCGCATTCGATGGTGACGTTATCGGTAATAAATGGCTTGGTTGCGTGACGGTACGATGTTGGACTTGCGATCGCGAGGTCGTGGGTTCGAATCTCGGTCAAGTGGTTGCCATCTCGGAATATAAAAAACACCAAGGTCAAGGCCGCCTTTCATTCCTGTGTGGTGGATAAATCGAGTACCGGCCCGTCTGCCTGGAGTTAAGGCGGGGCGCGTTTTTCTCGGTCGGGTGGCAGGTGGTGTGCGATTTCATATGGCAGGTGACGCTTCGTGGCTTTGAGACGGGTATTCCACGAAAATCTGTACTCTTTATACCTTCAAGTGTTTTCTGGTTTGGGCTGACGAGGAAGGGGAGGAGGAGGAAGTTACAGGTCTGAGTCTTGCGATCGTTGTGCAGTGAGAGGCGGCCGGGAGTTGCGTTCGTGGCGGTTCTCTTCACAAACGGTGACTCCAACAGTCGTGCGATGACGCTACGCGAGGCCAGGAAGGCGCGTCGTGCCGGCATCACGTTACTGACGGTGGCTGCTGAACCGTGGATTGACCGTTACGTGCTGTCCGCCATAGCAAGCTTCCCTTATCAGTACAACATGATCGTCGCACCCAGCTACCGCACGATGCCCAACTCCAACTTCACCGAATACCTTGTCAACTCTATCTGCAACAGTCAGTTAGCTTACTTACTTACTCTACAGTTGTAATTAGCAAGCATTGTGTATTTTAAGAACGTTGAAAAAGAATTGTGAAAATAACGGTGAATGAGAATATTTAGCCTGTTACAAAAGTCAAAATGCCGCCGATAAAATAATATTATTTTGTATTCAAAACTGCACTACAACAGCTTATTTAGTCAACTTTAATGTGCTAAAGAAACAAAATAGTAGATAGCTTTTCTTTATTTACGTTTACAAACGGTTTTTAATAGTTTTTAACGTTTGTTACGACTATGACGTATAGCTTAGTCTCAACTCGCTGCCATAATCTAAACCGGGGACATTTCACTAGTCTGAAGAGGCACTGGTCCGAAGGGGCAATAGTCCGAATTTTCTCAGCAGTTTAAATCTCCAACGGCCATGACATAAACAAACTTCATACAGTCCACTTTCTCTTAATTCAGTGAATCACGAGTAGACGTCTGCGAATGAAAGTAAATGAAATAACAGTAGGCCTAATTAATCAGAAAGAAAGCAAAGTAATGCAAATGTTAAAAATTAATTGAAAATTATAACAAATCTTTATCAAATAATAAGTAGTGCAATGTAACTTACGTACAATGAGTAAGAAATGAAACGCATTACGCAACAAAGCAATTAAAATGCAATGACATAAAGTAAAAGTTGACAAGTAATTTGAGCAAATCTCACGTGATGCTCGACATCATTGGTTCTGCCAATTAGGCAATTGCACAGTGTGCAATAAAATAATACTGCGTCTTGAAGGAGGGGTACAGTTCTCTATTCCGTCTTTTTTGTCCTCCGTACTATAAAGACCGTTTGTCTGTTTGTCCTTTTGTTGGTCTCATCGCACCTTGTACTCCAAATAAGTGTCCTGTGAGGCGGGCGTTTGGGCGATTGACTAAGGAGATCGACCGATAAATCGCTTCGAACGGCAAGCCCTGACTGTGGAGTGTGTAGTGTCGAAATAGTCTGCCTCCCTTGAAGAAGTACCCAAATTTGAGGCCTCCGTACGGAAGGCTTCTTGAACCTAGATGGTCAAAATTCAGAAGGTTGAAATGTACATTAGACGCTAAAAATTTCGTACGCAGCTTGTCCGATCTATCTCTAGTAATTTCGGAGCCATTTGCTCTTGAAATGTGTTCAGCAGGCTGAAAACGCAAAAATTCTATAAAACCCTTAGATGTTGTTCAGGGTAATCCAAAATCGTTGCTTTCGGTGCCAATTGACAGCACACGAACGACTTCGTATTAGTGATTAACAGTAACGTTGGCCCTATCTGGCACCGTTTCTGAGATAGGGGCCTACGATGACTTATTGGCTAATAATCGCAAATTTTTTCTGCCTGTCTCATTTAGCGCTTTCGCTCAGAGCGACCTATTTCGAATTAATGGAAAAGGTTTACGGATTTATTATGTTCGAAACTGTGGTGCATGTCTGTGATTCCCGTTACAATATTCTGCGAGCCCTCCCATCAGAAAAAAAGTTGGGAACTAAGCCTAAACGAAGCAAAATTCGGCGTGAAATTCTGACTTCGATCACGACATTTACCAAAGTGCGTAAAGATCAAGATAATAATAAGCGGGAATGCGAGTAATCAAGTAGAACACCTATTACGTTGTACGCAAAAATGTTAAACTTTAATCCACTAATAACAAACTTTTAATTTCAAACGTTTACACAACGATCATTATTGCGCGTGCTAGGTAGCGTGATTTAATGTGATTTTCTTGTGGTCACATGACGTGCATTGATTACTTTCTTGTTTGTTGTAAAATTTTTATTCGCACTCATCTATTGTATTTCATTAAAGTAAAAAAAAGTCGACTAGACTCCCGCTGACGTAAGAGACGCATTTACGGCCAGACCATTGGCGATTCAAACTGCGGACAAAATTCGGACTACTGCCTCTTCGGACTAGTGACATGTAACCATGTAAACCTACTCTGTGACGCGTACAAAGTGTAACCGGTGGCGTGTCAACCTGTCGTGCCCACTCGCACAATTCTGCTTCCTAAAACATTAAAACTCATGTACTGCATGGTTAACAAAAAAAACCTTAGTGTTTGGGAGACTTCTTAGCCCCTTTTCTCTTAAATTTTAAATACGCTACCGAGTGAAACGTATGTGGTTATGTAAATCAAGCAGTCGGACAGATTGGGATACAATAATCATTGATTACAACCAGATAAGAAGGGATTAACGTCAGGCTTAATCCGGAGCAAATAGTGATCACATTTAGTGGAATTTTTTTTTTTTTTGGGGGGGGGAAATTAACTACTGTAATTGGACTAGACTAGTTTCAGCGGTGCAGTATTTTTGAAATTGTGATTTATGTGGATTTCATAAATGCGTGTGTTATATTTAGCAGTTGTTAATCATCGTATAATGCAATGTTGTAGACATAGATGAATGTCTGTCAAATCCGTGTCAAAACAATGGCATTTGTAGTGATGGCATCAACTATTATTTCTGCAACTGTACATCAGGATATAACGGTCCAAACTGCAATGAAGGTAAGATTGGCCAATATTAGGCCTATGTGGTTGGTACATTCTCCATATTGCATCGACTCAAGAAACTACACGCTGTGCAGCTTAAAAACATGCACCAAAATTTATCGATCGTAACTTGAAGGTGGATTATAGGGTTTTAATAATTTTTGGTACGACCATTTCTGATGCAACTGGCTATCAAACGACCGCTTAAGTACCTACCTCACCCAACATGTGCTTCTACTCTATTTTGGAAAATCAGAACACATGAAATAGGCGTTCAAATGAAGAGAAATGTTTAAAAAACATCTGTGACATTATCAATAGTAACTTGAAGAATGATATTGAGATTTTAATGATTTTTGGTACAAATATTTCTGATACGACTAGGCATCAAATGGCTACTCAAATTCTCATCTCACCGAACGTCTGTTTTTGCATTACTCGGGGAGAACAGAACAAACCAAATATGCATTAAAATGAACAAAAACGCTAATAAATTTCATCTTTTGAGATAACAGTTCTAAACTCAGTCCGTTGGGCAATGTTTGGGGTGTCGCGCAGCAGTGAGTCTATTAGATGCTGTTTACGAATGTCGATGAACTCAAGAAGTGACTGGTTGAACATTTCTGAACGACACTGCTCTCAATGAATGGAGAATGCATCTGCATGTCTGTGTTCACACGAATGGCCGATATTTGGCATATTTACTATCAGCAGTTCCACAACTCGGCAATTGCACAAACTGTCAGCAAAAGGGCTAAAATTTAGACAAGAAGGTGCGAAGTGTAATGCAGTGTAATGCAATGTAATGCAAATGGTCATTTGATGGCTAGTTGTGTCTAAAATATTCGTACCAAAAATTATTGCAATATTATTATCCGTCTTCAAGTTAAGATCGACAAATTTTGGTGTGTTTTAGTAGCGGCTTTGCCGTGAATTTGCCGACAAGACTAAACTCGATCGAACAGAATTTTTATTGCAACGTATATTAATGTTGAAGCGGAAACCTCGTCATTCTGTTAATTGCAGTTCACAGTTGCACATGTTTCTTTTTTTCTGATACAAACTAATATGCGATTATTGTACCAAAAAAGTACCACGGGTGCATTACAACGTCAATGCATCAGTAACAGAGATAACAAAAAGAAAGAAAACAGAAGAGAAAAATGTTTTTTTTTGTTTTTTTTTTGCTTAAGCTTGCTGATGGCCGATTCACACCTACGACGCCACTCAACTCAGTTGAGTCGCGTCGGCGTCGTATGTGGGAATTGGCCATGAGAAGTTGTTCGTCATGTTTCGTCGCAGGAAAGCGCTTTCATATCGCCGGACTTTGTGACGCTGTATAAATTCTGTATTATGATTTTACTGATAGGCTGTAGCGAATCTACGGGCGACATCGTGTTTGTACTGGACGCCTCGGGCAGCATTGAGAGGGAGAATTTCGAACGCATTGTCCAGTTTGTCGGCGGCGTGGTCCAGTCTTTGCCGATCCGCTCCGAACAGTCGCCCGACGCTTTCCAGGTGGGGCTGATTTCGTTCTCTGACCGCGTCGACGTCCGTTTCCATCTCAACAACTACACTAACAAAGAACTGCTCTTAGCCGCCATCAATGTGCCCTACACGCGCGGTCGCACCAACTTTGATGTGGCGCTCCGGTATATACTTGCCATGTTCACCGACTTGAAATTTTGTGACTGACGCTGGTATTCCGTTAAAGTATTACCATACGAACGCTATGATCTACTGTGGGTGCCACAACAAAATTTCAGCTGGTACTCTGTTCCTAAATGTTTGTACAAAGTAACAACGGTTCTTTGTACCTAGATCTGTTGATACTGATTTAGGATTGTTGGAATTATTTGAAAGCGAACAGAAGTCTGGGGTTTTCTAAGACACGTTGTACGAGTCCAATCAGTGCATTGGTGGGACAGTACTGGTATGCAGTGGGCACCAAACGGACGGCCGGATACATGTCGGCACATGGCGTTGTCTCATTCTTGCTTGTTGTTGTCGTGGCAGGGTGTCTCGTAAACAAATGTTCAGCACCCTCGTTGGACAGCGGCCTGATGTCCCTAACGTTCTCGTGGTGATAACGGACGGTTTGTTTGACAATCCGAACGCGGCGTGGCTTGAAGCTAGGAAAACTCGCGCCAAGGACATCGCCATCATCGCTGTTAGTATATCGATATACGTTTGATGCTGTTGCTGCTCTTATGCAAACTTTCAGTCAACTGCGATTGTCCAGTGTCTAATACATGGGGTCTATCTCTCCAACAACAGGTAAATATTTTTCTCTTCTGTCCCATCTGTTTTTTTCTCACTGTCTTTCCTTTTGCCCTTTCGTTTGGATTCTTCCTTTTCTATCCATCTATCTCTTGCCGCGAAGCGTTTCGTTTGAAACCAATTTACCACTTAAGAATTTGGAGGAAAGCCGTGAGCTCTCCGGGCAGTGGGATCTGGGACGCAGCCCTAGCTGACATCATTAACAAGTGTATATACTGCTGTTTTGTACATATATATATATTGATAGCATGCACAATGCAACACCAACAATAAGGTAATTGTGTTGCTTGTTTTTTTACATATTTTTTCTTACTGCTGCTACCAGTTTTCTGTCTGTATGTGGTAGCCTGAATGTAATTAACGCAGGTGGGAGTTGGCAACCGGGTGTTCCCTAATCAACTGCGTGCGATCGTCAGCGCTAACCAGTCGTACACAACTCTGATTGAATCGAACTTCACGCTACTGACCACGGTCCTCACCGACAGGCTGACTGAAATACTCTGCAACAGTAACCATTCGCTTTATTCTATTTATTTGTTGATGTACTTATGCACTTATTCATTCGTTAATAAGAGTGCTACGTCAATAAGGTAAGTTGTGAGACTGTACGATCCAAAAGACATTGGCAAAAAATTAACTTTTTGATTTTTATCGGGGAAGTTTTTCACGGAAGGAGTTCTCAAATTTGGTTCTATTCTGCTTGTAGCACATTTAACATAAGATAAAATCTAATAAAATCTGCACGTCGTTCCTACTTGAAACCACGTATTAAAGAGTTTTAGTTTAGTTAATTTAAGTTTAATTTAATATTTTACATGTGTACCGCCAAGTAACAAGTCTCTAGCACGTTCTTCGCATGTATGCTTCACGTCCTAAAATACACTGGAGGCGGATTTTATCTTCATTAAAATAAAAAGAAGAAAAGATTGGAGAAAGAAGTAGCGAAAAAAACGAGAGGGGAATTGACTATAATAGGTTTTTTTAAAAATATTTTAGTCCCTGGCATGTTCCTTTGTCACTAAGTATTGCGTGATGGGCAAACAGTCGTGATGCTGTAATTGCGAGCCTGATGGATAGTAACAGCAGTCTGCTGACTATCGCCTTTGTGACCGAATCACACTTACGACGTCGACTCAGTTCGACTCAACTCAACTGCTCAGCTTAGCTGGCAAACAACGCCTGAAACGCGTTTCGCACTTTTTATTTATCTGAGAATCTCACTTCTACAGCTCAGTAGTTCCCACCAGTTCTCACGAAAAGTGTGAAACGCGCAAGTAAGAATTCTACAAGAATTCTAACATAGAATTCTACGCTAGCCAATTTTATCCAACTCGCAAGCAAGTGGGCGTAGCAAAAGAAAATCTTGCTCACAATTTCTCAGAGAATCTCAGAGAAGTAGAAAGTGCGAAACGCGCCTCTAAGTTAGAATTTCTGAGATTCTCAGAGATTCTCAGAGAAAAAAATGTGAAACGCGCCTCTGGTCTGTGCACAGCAGCGTGAGTGTGTGACGTCACAGTGCTAATGTCGTCATTGCATTGTCGTTCACAGTCACGACAGTTGAGTTGCGTTGTAGGTGTGAATTGGTCAGTAGGATAGGATAAAGATAGGCTTTAGTCCTAACGACTTCGAGGCTGTGTTTTTCTTTAGTTTACTTTAAGTTAAAGAATATGATTTGACATTCAATTATTGGAGTATTTATAGTCGTTAAAAATTGTTTTTATCGAGAATACTGTTGCTGTTACAGTGGATGCAATATGTCGGGAGAGGAATCCGTGTTTGAATGGTGGCGAGTGCCGTCCGCTGATCGGCGATTACTACTGTGACTGTCCGAGTAACTTCACCGGCCGCAACTGCGAGAGAAGTAAGTCGTACTGTAGGCCTATCTGGGGTTAGTGTCAAACTCCACTACAAGAACGAAACACAAACAAGTTGGCAACAAGCTCTGGCAACATGTTGTACAATTGTTGGCGTCTCATCCGTGGGTGATGTTGTACAACATGTTGTGTGTTCGTTCGTTAGTGGAGTTGGACATTTAATTAGCAGAAGTTTATTGGTCTTTATTGACATGCGTATTACATAGGCTACTGTGTCTCTTCTATGGCTTCTCAATTGCAGTGTTTGTCAATTTAATAAATTTTAATTTCTTTGGGCTGACTTTACGGATATCTGGACTTGGTTGCGGTTTTTTCTCGTTTTAGCTTTTTAACTATTTTTAGTTAACGTTATCTCTTTCCTTTTTTAGCTTTTTTTGATCTGAGTCAGTTTTTAAAAGTATTTTTTAGATGTTTTACACTATAACTATACTTTTATTTCAGTTTCTTTCATTTCATTTTAATTTTAAACATTTTAGTTTTTTTAGTTTGAGTATGTGCTAGACTAAACTGACAGGCAAGCTGTCAGTTTTCGGATGCAAATATCGTATCGTATCGCATCGTAATTCGAAAATATGTCGTCAGTGTGGATCGTCTCTGGAGTTGGTAGTAAATGATTTGACTGTTTTTGTCGCTGCAGACTGCTCCGGTCTGCTAGATCTGGTGTTCGTTCTGGATAGTTCCGGAAGCATCACGGCGACACGGTTCGAGATCGTCAAGCGGATGGTGATCTCGGTCGTTAACGAATTAGAGGTCGGGATGAACAAAACGCGGATCGGGCTGATCTACTGGAGCAACAACGCGTACGTAGCGTTCAAGATGAACGACTACGGTCAGGTGAAACAGGATGTGGTCGAGGCAATTCGACGAGTGCCGTACCGCGGCAACTGGACGCACACGCAGGCCGCCCTCCAGCTGGTCTACAGCACCACGTTCCAGCCTCAGCACGGCGACCGCGACGGCGTCGAAAACGTCGCCATCGTCATCAGCGACGGCAACTCAAACGTGTTTCAGCAACTGACGTCCGTCCAGGCGGCCGTCTGTCGGCAGAACGGCATCCGCATGGTCGCAATCGGGCTCGGTGATATGGTCAACGTTGCCGAGCTGTCAATGATCGCAAGTCGACCGCTCGAGGTCAATATGTTCATTCATCCGAGCTTCGACGAGTTGGAGAACATCACCGCATCCTTGCTACAGACCACCTGCGACGGTTAGACAACTGCCAGTGTATGTATTATTACGATAGCTAACGCCCATAAAGAAACCTACAGGTGGTTAAAAGTTAAGGGTGTGCGTAACTCTTTACAGGAAATCTACTGCTAGAGCTACGCAGCGTCAACTGTCATATGAAATCACACTGTCTTACAATTTCTCTTATATTTGCTCCTCGACACAGCTGAACGCTTCCCAGTTTAATCCCATCCAGACAGGCCGGTACTCGATTGACCTAACCCGGAGAAATGGAAGGCTGAGTTGACCTTGGTGTTGGTTATATATTGATATGGTTTACCTGTTACAATGCAGACATTTCTAACAGCATCTGATCTGGAGCAGAAAACTGACTTAATTAAGTATACTGTCATAGTAATACTACAATGACACGATAAAAATTTTTAAAAAACATATCACTCAAAAACACATCACTATAACCATACAGATGACAATAAAAATTCACTTTTCGTAATGTGATGAGATGTTTCACATTTAATCTTCCTAAGCCAAGTAAAACTGCACTCACTGAGACTCCCATTTATGGTATTACTAAAATGCATGCGGATAGCAGAGTTCCAGCATGCACAGCATCTTGACCAATGGCGTTTGTAATATGTGACAATCGACAGTTATGTAGCTTTCTTAGGGCTCTTCGTTTTGTTGTTGTTTTGGTTTTGACATATATCGGGATATAGGATATATTTTTCAGTGCTGCGTTGTGTTGTGTAGCTGTCGATGAATGTGCGGTTGGACCGTGTGTTCAAGGCGCCACTTGTGAAAATAAATTCGGTCAGTATCTATGCAACTGTCCGGGCGATCTTACTGGAGCCAACTGCGAACGAAGTAAGTGCTCATGCTTTACTCTCATTGTGCTTTTATGCTACGTCGCCATAGTGCTCATCAGTGGCGATTCCCCCCCCGACCTCCAATAGACATCATTTTGAGATTAATGACTGTCTGGAGGATACGAGAGAAAATTATTAAAACTGACACTACTGTTGCGTATGCATTATGCACGCTGATAATGGACAGTTCTTGAAATTTTAGAATAAAGTCGATTGATTTGTGTTTTGTGTGTTTCTGTATAGGTTCAATTTTCTGTTTCATTCTTATGTGTTTGTGTGCATTGTCTCGAAGGGCCGTCCCCGAAATAACCTCTTATGTGTTGAACGAGACGCTAAATGTCTACTCACTCACTCATTCACTCATCGGCGGCGATGCTTTAATTTGATAGATTTGTCATTGTTGGTGTGATGCACAAATGCCATACATCGGTACCCTATATGATCTTTTTCATAATTTTTGCCAACAGCAGATAGAACGTGATGTTTTAAGGTTTATCCGCAGCAATATATGAACAGATAACGACGGAGTTCTGCAGAAGAAACGCTGTGCATGTAGGCCCCTATACGTATGTGCGCGCGCAGATTGTTCGGTCAAGTTGGACGTGGTGCTAATCCTCGACCTGTCAGGCAGCGTTGAGGCCGAGTACGAGCTGATCATGGCCTTCTCCCGCGCCTTGGTGCTCGGTCTCAGCATCAACTCCGACTCAGTGCGTGTCGGCATCGTCGCGTTCTCTGACAACGTGTCTCACGTTATTCAACTCGACGAGTACATTCGACAGCAGAGAAACCTCACCGAGAGGCTCAACTTCCCGCATCATCGCGGCGAAACCCACATTCAGGTTGCTGTTCAAATTAACTCATAGGTAAATGCACTAAGTAACTATGTAGGCGTATATATAACGAGAAAGTAATTAAAAGGGCCGAAAATCGAGGCCGAAAATGAGAGCAAGGGTAAAGTTTTTGGGGAGGAGACAGCGAGCCCACACCCACCAACTAAAGGGCCAAACTACGACTTCTGAATTTCACAAGGTAGTGTAGCAACGTTATTAAAATGAGGTGTCCAAAACTAAAGTCATTCACGTCAAGTTTTCTTATGATGCTGCGTGCCAAAAATTATCGAAATCGGCCGATGATTTATGGAGTTAGTTTAAAAATAAACGTGGTACGTATTTTTTCAGACGCTGTATATAATGAATGTTGTTGGCCGTGGCTACATCTAGCCAGGAACAGTTGCGGCTGGCGAAATGTCGACAGAAACCTTGTATTTTGATGATGTATTAAGATGATGACATATAGTTAACGTTATGACTGATGAGTTTATTCAAAGAAAGCGCATGGACGACGGACGGTTCATGCTTGTTGCAGGCTGCTCTTTTCGAGATGCGTACAACGGTGTTTAACGGTGCCGCTGTCGGTGATCGACCAGACGTGGCCGATGTTGGTGTACTGGTCAGCGACGGTCACTCGACGATCAACCCGTCTCTGACTGTGCCCGAAGCCCGAGATGCCAAGGAAAAGGACGGCATCACTATGCTGTCTGTTATCGTCAACGCTGACCATAACAGGGCCGATATGGACGCCATCGCCTCCAATAATGCCACCGATGTCTTCTTACTCACCGAATCCAATAGTCTGGACACGGTCGTCGCCGAAGTCCTGACTCGGCTCTGTAACGGAAGATGATCATCTCTGCAGGGACTCAACGGATCACATATGCTTTATTGTCGCCGTTATTTTTCTACCGGTATCCTACCGCTTTTTGTGATGTCCAGCAGTGGCGGTTCTAACCCGCAACATCTAGAGGACACGGCCCCATGGCGAACGTGGTAGCGCGAGCCTATAGCGGGGGTGAGCCCCCAGCGGGGTCCAGGGCAGAGCCGCCGGTCAGGGGGTCAGGAGCGAAGTCTCTCTGAAGCTGTAGCACTTTCGGTTTTTGGACTTTTAGTAAGAGCCGCAAATTTGCCCAATTTTCTACAATTTGGAAACGCAAAGAAATCATATACAATCATATACGTTGTATTTGTGTTATCTTTGCAAAAAATCATAAATAGCCACGAAACTGGGGGGAAGGCCGGGAGCAAAACTTGGAGGCCTGTGCCCCCTAGGCCCTGGTCTAAAACCGCCACGGATGTAGTACTCGATCGTGTCTGAGAGAGCGAATGTTAGCTTCTTTTGCTGCGTCGTCGTAGCGGTTTCGTCCCTTTGACGTTCCGTTTTCTGCACTTTTTGGATCTGAACGTTTTGCCCACAAAAAATTGCGGCGAAGATGAAACGACGTCGTCTTCGCAGTTGTCTCCGTCCGTCCGTCCGTCTTTCTTCGACGTCGTCCGCGATTTTCAGTGGCCGAAACCAGAACGTCATCGAAATTTCGAAACGTCAAATGGGCGAAACGTCCGTAATTCGTTGTGGTCCTCGTACTGCTGCCTCTGCATTAATAGTTGCTTTCTTCGGCTGTAGAGCGTAATATTTATTTGCAGTGTTAGTATACGCCGCGGCACTATCTGATGACGGTAGCGATTTGTGATTATTTCTGTTTCGTTTGTTTAGTTGTGTTGCTGACTAAGCCACCGCTCCGCACAAATAGACGTTTTTATAAAATTTACGAGTTTTTTTGCGTCCCCAAATTTAGAGTGTCTGCAGGTGCTACGTGTATAGGCCTAATACGAACGACTTGATATCTACATAAAGATATTTTTAACCTTTTAATGTAGTATACGTATATTTCGATTTTATTTCGTCACATAAACGTACCAGTTTAACGAGATATAGGTTTTAGATATACGTGGGCCTAAATAATGTGTACGTGTAGCTGTATTATCTAAAAACGAAAATTCTATAAGATCCAGTTCATAAGTTTGTATAAGACCGTTATGTTATGTGCTTACGTACGGTATCATCAAGAAACGTTTTGGCAGAATGAATTGAATAGACTAACTCGTTTCCTTCATTCTGATAACGAGTTTGCTTGCATGCATGTACAGTGTGAATCAGAAAATTTTACCCCCCCCCCAAAAAAAAATTGAACTTTATTTTTAAAGACTGAAAATTTTAAAGCCATATTCTACACGCCTATTTGGCGTTCAAATCTACGACAAATTGCAAAGTTTTTATTTAATTAGTCCGCCCGAAAACGATAGTTTTTGGAAGGACTTCTGTTTTACTGCTGATGTTTTTTTTTGTCCTCGCGAAATCTCCGAGATGCGTGGGCCGACCGGCGTGAAATTTTGCACGATGGTCAGTACTAGGCCCTATTTTATAATGCCGGTCCCAAAATTTTGGCGGGCGCACCCCAAAAAAATTTCAGGGGCAAAAAAACATGCAAAATTTGGCCCGATTTCGGACGACTTCAAAGTTCGGCGACGAATATCTCCGAAACGGATGAAGGTATTCAAAATCGGATAGTCATTCCGTGTATGGCGATTCCTCCTGCGTTAGACGAAACAAGCACGGTGAAGTTTGGTCCAGTGACCTTGGAGATTTAGATGTGAAATCGTACCCCCTTAAAGCGCAATTTTCGGAAGACCATATTTCGGCCCCTAGGGGGTGCTGCGCCCCCAAATTTTTACACGCGCTAGAGAATCACCAAGTCTTACTAGCGCACCCCCCACCGGGGA
>Ga0209367_1003366_pt1 | contig 21738 bp, 17 predicted proteins | sample WorMetLIZISLAND2_FD_187412 | JGI IMG/M metagenome (GOLD analysis project Ga0209367, IMG submission 187412) | Marine gutless worms symbiont microbial communities from Max Planck institute for Marine Microbiology, Germany - Olavius geniculatus... ...
CATTGGCAGCAGACTTCCGACGAAATATGCCGCATTCACCCAAAGCCAAAGACCATTCCAGAGCTAGAAAATGCATTGCAGCAGATCTGGGACGACTTGCCGCACACAACGATCAATAAAGCTATCAGAGACTTTCGCAAACGTCTGAACTCATGCGTTTCGGCCGGTGGCCGACATTTTGAGCATACCATGTGAACTTCGTACTGCAATATGTTAACTGAACTGTGTGCTGGTTCATAAAATGTCAATTATTTCTGTTTTAAACCTGTTGTTTATCGTCAGTTAGTAAAACTCGTGATGGACGTGTTGTGAAATGTAAAAATTCGGTGAGTGGTCGCGCTTAATAAGGCATAACTTTGTCAAAGTTGGAGATAACTGAATAAAATTTTGCAGGTTAGCATAGATCTGAATGAGTAATAGGCGTGTAAAATTTTGTTTAAAAATTCGCAGCCGTTTCAGAAAAATTATCAGAAAACCTCGGGGGTAAAATTTTTTGGCGCACCCTGTATATATTTGGTTTCCAAATTCACTTTTAGGGAAATGGTACTGTGCTCTCAAGTCGAATCGTAGCTCTGCAGTATTTTCATTTGTGTTAGTTGTTTTGAGTCAGGCTTACCATTTTAAAATTCGTCAAAAAATCACGAAGTCAACCATTTTTTGTAAGCACAAAAAACTGTTTTAAAATTCGTAACAATTCGTATACAGTGCGAATTATTAACGGCAATAACGATGAGCGAAAATAAATTTGCCGAATTTTAGCCTCACCGAAGAACATTTGTGGTTATGATGGGGTGGTAAAACGATAGCTTGGAAAGCAAGCGAAAACGCTATTTATTTTTCGCAGATGACGACTACGACGACGACGACTTCAATGCGTGGCGCCGATCTGTGTCCGCGCGTCACACTCAAGTGAACTGGTTCGAGCCCGCGCAGCTTCGCTGTCAACCCGGCAGCGTTCTACGGGTGGTTGGTCTCAAGCCGCTCGACCGACACAGATCACATCATCCTGACGTCAGCAAGAACTGCAGCGTCCTACAGACGCTACTGTCCCAGCTCAAGTCCACGTGCGAAGCAAAACAGAACTGCGTCTTCGACTTCGGCACTGTCAAGACAATACGATCGTCCTGTCCTCACGTCAAATACATTTCCATCGCCGTCTACTGCCAATCGGGTAATTTAATAATACAGCATAGCTTACACTGTATATAGCACCACCACGGTAGGCCCAAGTCTACATTTATACGCGCCGTAAAGGCGTAGTATCATGATACTATAGGGGTTTGTCTTTTTTTTAAATTTTCCAGGAGAACTCCAAAAGATGCATGATTAGTATAGCAGAGTGCATGATAACCGTTCAAGATCATTCAAGGTCAATGATCTCCGTAGAAATTAAAAGCGTTTATGCGACTTCCCATTAGTAATGTTGGTCCACTCACCGTTTCTGAGATTCGGCGACTAACTGATTGAAAATCGCCATTTTCCTACCCGTCCTTTCTTCTACCCCAAATTTTAAGGTGTTTTCATTGTACTAGGTCGCTGGAGTTATGTGGAGTTATGTCAGCAAAGAGGTGAGATACTAAGCTTATTGCAATAAAATTTGAGGTAGCCTAACCTGTATGATCACAATACGTCAATCTTGCACGTACAGACAGACACGCGACGACATTAGGCCTCGTTCGTGCATGGTGGGGTATGTACAAACAAATGTCAAGAATTCGACAATTTTTGAAGATTTTTTTTCTAGCAGGTTTTTATTAGACAGATTTCAACAGCAGCTGAACTTATCGAACTCAGACCTGCACCAGACCGACCTGACACCCGTGGACCTCTGGCTACAACCCAAGGAGGTCGCCGAGTTCCTCAACGCCTAACCTGTACAAGATGGAGGGTGGGCTACTACAACAACAACAATAACTCAGACTTGACGGCTAAGGAGCTATAGGGACAAACCTACTGTCGACCACAGCAGCGCATTCAGTCAATAATAAAATTATTAGCAAGCCGAAGGCAAAGGAATAAAGCGAGAAAGGACTCAATGTATCTTCATGTAGTCGCATATAAAACTGGTTGAGCTATATATTTGGGAGGCTATCTTTCAGTTTGGCGCTTCAATCCTCATTCTCAACTCCACATACCTGGCTACATCCCCGCATGACACTTGAATATATGTTGCATTGTGTAGGAAACAAGCTCGTGCCAGCGACTCCGGCGTTTGTTTCAAAACTGAAAGCCGCTACTCGAAAGGCACTGGGCAAACAGCGACAGAAAACAAAGCCGAACAACAATGGAATGGGTCTGACAATGAACCTACAACTACAGAGAAAACTCGGTCGGAGGAAATTCAATCGACTGCGTAAGAAACAAAGGAAAAGGCGAAGAAAACGTCTGCGGATGAAGGGTCGAAGAAAGTCAAGAAGAAAATTCAGAAGGCGAAACAGAAAGGGAAAAAGAAGACGAAGACGACGAAAACGACGACGAAAAGGAAGAAGAAGAAGAGGAAGAAGAGGGAAGAGAAAAAGAAAAAGAAGACGAGGAAGAAGACGAAGAAAGAGAAAAAGAAGAAGAAAACGTCCTCGAAACAGAGGCAGGCTATCACGAAAACGTGGTCGAAAGAGAAAGTTCGGAAGAAAGCAGAAACGCAAGCGTCAGAAAGGTCTGCTTAGCGCTATAAAGCGGAAGAACATCAAATGCAAGCGAGTCGGCAAGAGAATGAAGGTTAACTTTCTGTGTCAGTATCGAGGGCGACTGCCGAGGAACGTAATTCGCGCGATACGAAATAAAGGCTATTTGATAGTGACCGGAGCACCGCGGCCTGGTAAAGGCCGACTGGTGTTCCTACAACGCCACGGTCGACTTCTCACCAAGAACATCATGCTCAATATATTGCACAGCAACGACGCGGTCATGGATGCCATGAAGAAAGGACGAGGTGGAAGATCAGGGGCAGCGAGGCGGTACGGGAAAAGGCCTGGAGTTGCAAGAGGAAAAAAGCAACTGGAAGGAAACCGCTGCAAGGCGTCGCGGCCGTGCAAAAACGGAGGCACCTGCCAGTCGGCAGTCGGCGGCATGGTCTGTCTTTGTAAACCCGGCTACGCCGGTATCCTGTGCGAGATCAAGGTCGACCTGTGTCGGAAGAATCCCTGTCAGAACGGTGGGGAGTGCGTTGGCGCGCCGGGCCGCAAGTCCGGGTTCCGCTGCCGCTGCAAGGCGCCGTTCCACGGCCGACTGTGTGAGCAGAAGAAGAACGCGTGCGTCGCGCGGCCATGCAAGGCGCGAGGTCGCTGTATTCCTGACACCAGTCGGCCGGAGGGTTTCCGTTGTCGATGTAGACGTGGGCGAACTGGACCCCGTTGTGAGTCGCCGGCTGCCCGTACGTCACTGGCGCGTAGCGTCATCGACTGCGGCAGACGGATGTGTCTCAATGGTGGTACATGCGCTACCACGGGGTCAGAGTCGCGCTGCCACTGTCCGCTCGGCTACCTGGGACGTCGCTGCGAGCTGCGAGCCACGCATTGTGACTCGTCTCCGTGTCAGAACTCCGGTACGTGTCTAGCGGCCGCAAAGTACTTCCGCTGTCTGTGTCCCAGGACGTACGCCGGACGGCTGTGTGACAAACGACGCGTGGAAGTGACCGGCTGTGAGCAGGATCCCTGCCGGCGGCTCGACTCGACGGCGAAATGTACGGACGTGAGCGGTGGCGGGTTCCAATGTCGCTGCAGCGCTGGGTTCACGGGGGACCGCTGTGATGTGGCCGGTGACCCGTGCGGAGTGGCGTCCGGTCACAGTCCGTGCCAGTCACCGAGTATCTGTCTGCCGCGTCCCGGTGAGTCGTCCTACTTCTGTCTGTGCGACCGGTCTCACGTCGGTCGTCACTGTCAGGTGTCGGTACGACGCTGTGGTTCCACGGTTTGTCTCAACGGCGCCGCGTGCTCGCGGCTCACCCCCGCGCCAGGACGCTCGCTGTGCCGCTGTCAACCCGGTTTCAAAGGCAGGCACTGTGAGCGGCGCGATGAGCCGTGCCGTCGCAATCGTTGCCGGCACGGGGGACTCTGCAAGCCGGCCGACAACCATGCCGGCTACACGTGCGTCTGTCGGCCGCCGTACACCGGACGACGCTGTCAGAAGCGACCAGGTGCTGCCGGGGGTCAGACCCTGCTGGTGGACGAGCGAGGGGACAGCACGTGTGATGACTCTGACTTCTGTAAGAACGGCGGTTCGTGCTTCGTCAACAAGAAGAATCAGAAGCGCGTCTGCGTCTGTCTGCGCGGGTTCGGCGGTACTCACTGTGAGAACGCGCAGGACGCCTGCTCCAGTCGTCCATGTATCAACGGCGGTGCTTGCTACAATCAACCGCGGGGCTCGTTCCGCTGCGTCTGTGCGCCCGGCTACGCAGGTGCTCGCTGCGAACAGGCGGCCGGCGTCTGCGTTCCCAACCCGTGCCTCAACAACGGCGCTTGTCGTCCGTCCAAGTCGACGGTCGGCTACGTGTGCGTGTGTCCGCGCGGCTACGGCGGTCTGGCGTGTGAACTGCGTGACCCGTGTCTGGATCTCGCCTGTCGCAATGGCGCCGAGTGTATCGTGGTTCCCGCTGCACGCAAGAACGACGCGTCGTTCCGTTGTCAGTGTCCCGCCGGGTTCTCGGGTCGTCTGTGTCAGGTGAACGAGACTGCGTCGTTGCCGGCGGAGTTGAGGACTGGGTGTTCGCTGGTGCCATGCAAGTCGGGAGCCACGTGCAGGACGGCGTCGACCACTAGACCGTCAGCTGGCAGCAGCAGCAGCAGCAGCGACTTCGTCTGCGTGTGTCCGCCCGGCGTCAAAGGTCAGAAACAGCAACTCTATCTATGGATTTTAGTCTGTGTTTGCTTGTATGATTCAGTGTTTAAATAGAAATAATTTACAGCACAGTCGTTGAGAGCCTTCCGTAGTGTGGTGATTAAGAGGCTGAAAGTGAACTACCGTACATCCGTATGCTGGCATGCGAGTTTAAAAACACTAATGCGATCCCGCTTTTACGTTTGTTATTTTTTTCTAATGTTCGCGAAAATTAATAAACTTCGCTTTCTGGGAACATTTACATGGCGAAAGTGACAATTTAATTACGATTTAATTTAACTGTAAAAGACAGCACAACCGAATGACAAACTTTTTCATCACTGGAACGTTTTAAGAACAATTTTGTTCTTGCCTCATATTTCCTATTCCCAGCATTACTGGGATGTTTGTCTCTAATGCTGTTGTCTGAGATGTTGACTCTCTTATCACTCGTTCAAGCATATATTACTGTTACCGGTAATAGTTGCAATTTGTCAGCGGTTACTGTCATCTTGGACGGTACGTGAAATGTGAATATGTTTTCAGGTCGTCTGTGTGAGCGCGACTCGCGAGATGACTGCCGTGGCCAACCGTGCAAGAACGGAGGCGTCTGCTTCGACAAGCCGGGAGGCTTCGAGTGCAACTGTCCACACGGCTACCGCGGCATCACCTGTGAGATCAAACTGTTCAAAGATCCTTGCGATCGTCAGCCCTGCATGAATGGCGGAAAGTGTCAGGTTCTATACATTCATGCACTTTTAATATCATTCTCGTCATCATCATCAGCAGCAGCATCTTTTTAATTTGTCAAAGCAGGTACAACTAGAAAGCAGTCATAGCCCGCAGGTACCTCCGCCAAGGCAAAGTTATTCGCCAGGTGGCGTCACCATCTTCGGTTTTGCAGCGGTTTCCTTATGCCCCCTTTAACGCAATGGTAACGAAAATTTCAAAGTAATCCAGAATCCAGGATTCCTGTCGGATCACCCCCAAAATTGAATCACTGGTAGCCTGTGCCATGCCAGACATACCCTCAAAATTTCAGAAAGATCCGTCCATAACTTTTTGAGTTATCTTGCTAACACACAGACAGACAGACAAACAAAAACCGGCAAAAACATTACCTCCTTGGCGGAGGTAAAAATGCAATGATACAGCGAAGCAATAGGCCTAATGTGGCCGGAATGGCAAAGCAAAATTGAAATTAGGCCCTAAAGTTGCTTTGTGCTTTTATCAGGTCCAGAAAGAATGTGAAATCCAAGATAGAACATTGGAGAATTATTTTAAGGTTTACAAAAGCGTTGAGTATAATGTAGGCCTATAAACGAAATAATGATTACGTACCGTACGTTAGTTGTTTGTAGAATAAATAAATTATTACATAGAATTTACTTGCACTCTTTAAGCGTCGTTTAAGCGTAAGTGTTCTGTACTTATAGTAAGCCCAATCACCAAACTGCTTACGTGTTCAGTTAAATGGAGTTTTCTGCTGCATATGAGATTTTCGTATACCGGTATTTAGGCCCGCCTGCGTTGCTAAACAGCGCGGGTGAACTGACCACGGTTGCTGATGTTGCTGGCTGATGCAGATGCTGAGCAGTGACAAATACAAATGCACGTGTCCTGCATTGTTTGCCGGTCCAACCTGTGGCCGGCGTAAACATCCGTGCAAGTCCAAAGACATCTGTCCGTCAGGTCATTTGTGTAAAGAGGATCCGGGCGACTTTAAAACCGGCTACGTCTGCGTCGGTTAGTCGTGTAGGCTCCGCTCTTTATATGCGTATAATTCCTAATTTGGTTTCTGTTCAACTCTGTTTTAGAAAGTTGTTGCGTACCTCGCAAGATAGCAGTGTCTGCGTATAATTTCGTGGTTTGGTACTTGGTAGTCACAGAGGTAACACAGTAACACAGTATTTAATAAAATATGTGACAAACGCACAAAATAAAATAGCAAAACAGAAGAGAAATGTAATTTAGACAAGGTAACATAGCATAAAATAATTAGACACAGTCAAAAAGTGATCTAACTAAAAAAGACTGTTTATGCAATTTTTTACTGCAAACCGGCAACACATAATCATGTCCACGAGGGCGTAAACTGTCTGGACGCTCGGCGTAACATGACAACAGTTCATGAAGACAGTGACCAGGTTTCGTAATACTATGAAAAAGATCACGTGAGCAGGATTCCGCAATATCATTAAAGGACATAATCTGAGCAGTGTAACCAAACCAAACCTATAGAGACGTTTTTTTAGAACTTGTCTCTAATGCTGTTTTTTAGAACTCATTCAGTCATCGGTTTATACTTTGAGACAATGGACACAAGGCTAGTGCATCGCGGGTTTGCCTGTTTATGTCCCAGCTTTCGCTGGTACTCATTGCGCCTACCCACGGAGGATGGCCAGGCTGAGTTGGTCTGGGTTGCTTGGTATACGAAAACGGTATATTTGCATGATGTCGTAAACACAGTACTGTATTCATATATCACAAATTAATTATTTGAAAGGTCAAACCTTGTTTGTATATCTCTCTAACATTGTGACAGAAATTTTGGAGTAGTTACGTGCGAAGTATGGTGGCTAACGCGCGTTTTCTTGATCAGCGTAGTTGCTTTACCCCCGTTACTGTCTGCAAACAAGTGAACCATTTCGGTATATAGGCTAATCAGCCACTCAGATCAACTCAGCCTTCTATCCCTTCGGGATAGGTAAGGTAACACTGTGATCGCATATGACAGGTGACGCTCCGTAGCTGTGAGACAGGTTCCCGGGAAAAGCTATATACAAAATGCGCGCGTTCAGCCTTTAACATTTAGCCGTTAATCTTAAAGCACTAATGCATACGTTATTCTGTAACCAGTACACAGTTACACTATTGCATGCTGAGCATGTTGTTTTACAGACCAGGGGATTCAGTCAGACCAGAAAGATATCAAGTGGGAATTCGTTGACGACAAAGAACTAACTAAACAAGGTGAGAATAACTAGCCTATTCAATTTCCGTGTCATTGTCTTTTTATTAGTGTAATTTTTATGTGGTCTTCCTAATAGAATACACTACGAATCTTATGACACTTGTCCGTCTGTCTGCATTTATGTCCCGTGTGGGATCTCAACTCGAAAACAAAAAGGCGCAAAGAAACTATAGTTTGTGCGAAAGTTTTCCAGGACACGAGTAACACTTGTGCCAATTTTAGCATAAAAGGTCAAAGGTCAAGGTTAGGGCTATGGTTGCGCAATGCATAAAAGTAGATGGACCGCCGCACAATATGTCCTCTCTGGGCCAATATGTTCTTTTTGGTTTTCAGCGCTCGGCGTACAAAGATCGCTGTTTTTTTAGTATTTTACAAGGTAGTGTAGCGACACAGTTGCGACATAGTTGAGTTAACTGTTATCTTACTATAATGGGCGGAAAATCTGTTTGTCTGTCTGTCAGCCCCCTCCAGCGCCTTTCCTTTTGCTAGTATGTCTAATTAGCCATCTTTTTGTTGCAAATTAGCTACTGAGTGTAACATTGAAAGAATATTGAAAATCAGTTAATATTTTGGCTAAGATATAGACAGTAGTTGGGTTAACTCAGCCTTCTGTCCTTCCGGGGTAAATAAATTTAGCACCTGCCTGCTTGGCTGGGGTTAAGGCGGGTGCGTTCATCTGTATATGCTTCGCAGCACTGAAATTCATTGAAGAGCTATGCCTATACACCCCATTAAGGTATTAAATTTTATTTCGCCTCATTTCTGTGACTGAACGCGGTGTATTTGACGTGTACAGAGTCAAGTGGGCGTGGCTTGAGTCGTGCAAGCATTATAACGCTGAGCATTCTGCTGGCGCTTGGAGTTCTCGTCATCATAGTTCTCATCATTCTCGCTATACGTTTCAAGTAAGTAAACGTTCGTATTCCTTGAACCGTGGGAGCAACTGTTTGCAACCAACTATATTATGTTTCTATCACCAAAGGCGTAACTATGTATATTTAAAAGAGGGTTCGTGTAGGGAGTTTCGAGGAGGAAGATTGTTAGTCAATGCGAGCTGCGGATATTGCGAGATGACCTGCCGGTAGGCTGAAAAAATTTTCGGTGCTTCCGGCAAAAAAAGTAGAGACGAGGGAGCAGAAACGAATTTTTATTTCTTGTTTTTATACTGACATGTTATGTAATTAAAACTCACAAAAACAAGTTGACAAACAAAATAGTACTCATGAGAAGTAAAATAAGGATATTGCAGCATTACGGCTAGACTATAGATGTAAACTGTTTTTTTTTCAGTAAACAGTTGAAAGCAGACTAAAAAGTGCCCTAGTATATTTTGGGGTATCCAATAAATCTTTTTACAGATGTATAGGTTTTTTCGAAGGATGAACGGTAACCGGAAGCACAGTTTTTAAAGCTTTAACTAAACGAGTATAATTGATGAATGGTGGTGGTTGTGTAGGCTGCTACAGAGGCTGCGCGGCGCCAATAACAGCAACGCATACCGTCCACTTGCAACTGACGAGACGAACCCTCCAGGTAGACCTAATATTGACGACAGCAAGACTAGAGCTATATAAGTAGCTATCCTGAATACTTTCACAATGACTGACGTACAGCAAAACAAACATGCGTGCTACCAAAACATAATACAACAGAATTTGCAGAAACAATTACGCGTTGAGCTACAGTTATTTTTAAATGAAATTAACGAGTAATTACTTATTAATAATTTGTTAATTATTTAAAAGTTAAGCGTTGAATTTTTTTTATTGTTGTGAGCTTTATTTTCCGCAAATACATCGCAGGGAATATTATGACTGACTAATGCTAAATCGATTACATTTTGGGCTAACTTGACAAAACAAATTAACGATTAATTAGTTATTAATTTCGATTAGAAGATAAAAGTGGTAAGTGGCAAAATCTAATTAATTGTTTAGAGCATTTTTCTAGTTATTGAGCTACGAGCTCTAAGTCTCACAATATGCACTGAGATAATTAAATTAATATTGAGTGATTTCTTAATCTTTTCTTGTAGACGGACTAAAATGTTCACTTTTTTCTAAAAAAAATCAGATGATTGCGATGAGTTCAGATGTTTGCCAATCATGATGTCATCGTTTATAATGTCTTTTCCACGATATACTTTAAATATTAATTCAAGTGACTTTATTCAAAATGTTAACGATTAGAATTTTGTCAATCGTTAACTTTTCAAGGATCAGTCGTGTGATTGATTAATCGTGTGTAATTTCCGCAGCTCTGTACTGTTGACCGTCACTGATGATACAGGTAGGTCTAACACGGAGGACTCCGACAACGTGAACCAGTCATCAGCTGTCGTCTCTGCCAGGTCTCTGTCCCGGCGTCGCCGACACACGCCGACCTCGTCGCCCACTCGCCAGGGGGCGCCAGCTCTGCAGACGATACCGGAAGAGACGGCCGAGGAAGGCAACGTCGACGGCTCACCTGACGACAACGACCCGAGTGCTAACAACTCCAACACCAACAACAGCGCAGCATTTGCGGGATTCTACGCTAACAGCAATGTTAACAACAGTTCCAATTCCACCGTGCAGCCTGTGCCTCTGAGTTTCGACACCAGATATGTCATACCGCCTCCGCCGCCGGCGCCGAGGACGGCCGCTGACTGTACTGCCAGGACCGCGGCGTGGAATGAATTTCTTCGTCAAAGAGTAACTGTTGTCGACGACGGATTCGTCGCAGTTGATCTGTTCACCCCTTAGCAACAAGCACCCGGGGTGTGGGTCTTTGACTCTCGGTCTCGATTTTTCGGTCTCTCTCGACTCTTGAGACGACCTCGAGACGTAGACCTACTAGGCTTCCTAAGATTTGGCCACTGGCTGACATTGTGAACTGTAAATGTGCACGTACTTACGTCTCGGTCTCGGCTTAAGGTCTCGTGCACATTACCGACACGCACGGCCGTTAATCTCTCAATCAACTTCTGAAGCCAGTTATCCATCACTTTTTTCTTTTCCGCGTTTCTCTTTTATTCCGTTTCTTTGCTGGGGGACTTTCCTCTAAATCCAGCTAGCGGTCGTGGGAGTTGCGCTCAACTTCTTCAGCTGGGTCTGGACCCAGCAACCCGTCGTCGACTTCAGTAGGCCTACATTCTTGGCGTGAGAAGTTGCGAACATTTCAAAACAAGCTACAGATAACAAAAAAAAGCCCAGCTAACGCAAAGGGGAACGCACGATAGCGGTGCATGTTTGAATGCTCGGTGCGAACAGAATCTATGCTCACCGATTCCAGCAACGATGTTTTATTTACACTCGTCAGACGGCGCTACCGGTCTCGCTCAGCCACATATTAGCTTAAAATCGCACATTTTTCCTACCCCCTGTCATTTAGCGCTTTTGCTTGGGGTGACCCCTTTCGAATTTATGGAACAGTTTTGTATGGATCGTGAAACTATAAAGTCTTCTAGGCAGCCGCTTGCACCGTTTTGGACTGATTAGGCCTACTGATCCACCCGTGTGACAGACAGACAGACAGATGGACAGAATTGCGATGGCTAATAGGCGCTGAAAGCAGTAGCTGCTGTCGCGCGTAGAAAGTTGACAATTTGACATTATAATTCAGGTCTATCTAAAATCTGTACCCTGTCATCGACAGGCCGAATCTCCCTCCTAGGCCTACTTTGATAATGGAGATTTGCTCCAAGGTAGGCCTGTAATTAACCTAGGCTATATATGGTGCCGTGCAGACGTCCCGGGAAACAGTTCTAAAGGTGTTCAGAATTTCATGAGTGTTTTAACTATCATCAGCGTATAGGCCCTATGACAACGATCTTTCTTGACATAGGCCTGTTCTGCTCTCGCTCTAAGCTTATTCAATCATGTTCGAATGCGCTTCACTGACTCGCTTGCATCTGCTGTCCAGTCAAACTAGAAACTGTAAATATATCTATATGCCTACTCACCAGTGTCGACATACACGCGTATTGTGCTGCCGTCCGCCTGATCGTTTGAGTTTGAACGAAAATTAATTGCCACAGTAAACTGCGCTTACGTTGTTCTGGGGAACGCTAATTTTCACATCAATTTTGTTGTTTTTTTAGTTTTCAGGTTATGAGCCAATAATGGACAAACGGACGGCCAGCCCGCCACTTATTTCGTTGTTGATGAACTTAAGCCTACCTCGTATATCAAAAACATGCCTATGCCCATGCATTTCCCACTTATTCGTATCAATAGCACCATTGCAGCAGTTTCAGGTACCAGCTTATATAGGTCTGTTCATGCGTGGGGAACAAAAGCCGGGCAAAGGCCAATTTTTATGGGAGCGTTCTAAAACTAGATCCTATATGTTTGAGCAGTTATTCTAAAGTCTGTGCCGCCTCTGGTTATTTTACTTTATTGAATGCAAAACTGTTTCCAGGTAAGAAAGGTCAAATTGACGCCCTACATTAAGTAAATGCACATACTATAATTGAATTATTATTAAATTATTAAATTACATAATTAAAAAAAATGTTCAACCATGGTCATTAGCAACGTTGTTGTAGAAGACGTGTACTTAAGTATTTTCCCAATGTTCACGCCAGACATGCATGGTCCTTTGTTAGCTCAACAATTTACACAAAAAAATGTGGAATTTTATTTTACTAAATGAGTAAGACTGTGATTGGATGGAGCATGAACGAGACTGGAAATTGGAAAACAGTAAACACCAAAGTTTTCTTAGATTCTTGTGTTTTTAGGTTTTTAGTTTTTGTGGTTTTACTGTACAAAAAACGCGACCAAATTTTGACCCAGAAAAAACATTTGTTTTTGTCACGTCATTTCAGCAGCTCCTGGCAAACCGTAACAGCAGATGACCAAATCTCTCATGTCACGTTTTTGAACACACCCAGTCATCGGCGTATCGATAGGCTTTACGTAGTGTTTATGTTTGTGAAATGTTTGTGAATTTTTGGTAATTATTCACGTTATAGCCGTAAGTTCTTTGTTGATTATACACTGTCGAGAACTACATTTTTTGACCCATGAAAATGATGGATTTTTATATTTGGATGCGTTGTGAACTGCGTGTGTGACTGTACTGTGAGTTTGCAGGCACTGAACGGCGTTAGGTACTACTAGGGACAGTAGAAAATCACGGCAAAAATGGCAAAACACGGCAAACTTTTGCCAAAATCGCCAAAATTACGGCAAAATTACAGCAAAGACATAGCATCAAATCATGGGCCCGAATAAAACCTATAAAAGTCAACGTCTAGCATTGACGACCATCATTACAATGCAATGAAAGGCCTTCATAGTGTAAAATTTTGTCGCTGCGGAGCATAAAGATACATATTTTTGGGATAACTTCACGGTCACATATTGAGCCAGTAAGTAACAAAGCACGAACTTTGGTAGCAGAGGCACTTTGCGATAAAATCACATGATAAATGTTAAATTATGCTGATTAAAATGGAAAAATTCTTGTAAAACATGCAAAATCACGGTATTTTGGCTGAAAAAATACCAAATCATGGCATTTGACGAATATCATGGTTTCCGTCATTGTCTATTGTCCTTAGATACCACAGTGGCTGTCAGAACTCAAAAGTGCAGCAGAAAGAATGCTAAAATACTGAGGTACTGATGAATTCTGATTGCCATTGTAACATGTGCCAAAGAATGCAAAATATCAGTGCTAATCCTAATTTCCTGTTAGTCCAGTTACCAGTATAGATAAGCTTTGCGCAGTTTGCAGCTACATAGTACTACATACTGAGTGTAAATAGAACCTAGCCTCCTAGACCATATATTTTGACATTTGATATAGTCTGATCAGTGAGTAACTACAGGCATTATAGCTTAGTGTTGTGCGATACCTTCAATACCTCAATAAGTATCGTGAGTACTAATATTTTGATACCAGTATCAAAGAGGTCTCGATATATCACGGTGCCATGATACCGCCAAGTATCGTGACATGATGATACCAGTTTCAATATCATGCAGTCGCTCTATTGTTGACAACTAACTGCACACTGTATGACAGCAATGAAAAAAGCACGTCACATTAAAGCCAGTCTTGTAAATTAGTAACATGTTTACGCGTGAGTTGACAGGTGTTCTGTTATTTGGCGCATCTCTAGTTCATTGTGGCATTTTTTACCTAACCTCAGTGTGATGGATCGCAGTGTGCATGCACTATATTGTTGCAAGCCGCTGATAATGGAAATTTTGCGCTATAGTAAATGTATTTTTGAGCAATATCTGGGCCCCCAAACATTGCAGGGCTAGAGAAAACTTTACCCCATCCCCCTTGACGAACCTGTGGACTAACGTTTTATATGCATTTCCTGTATCGCGATATTATCGCGATACTCGATATCTGAGATGGTGTTGCTATCGTGGCTCCAGTTTCAGGTATCGCACAACACTATCGTAATTACGTGCCTAGGGACAGATTAGTTTAAAGTATACAATATGGTCCTTATTATTTTGGTGTTGGCTGACCATTTTGAAGGGCTGCTATGGTCAGGGATAGGGTTAGGGTATGATTAGGGTCAGTGTTAGAGTTAAACATTTAATAAGTTAGGTTTCATCGTCACCTAAAACAGGTGTTTGATATTCAGTGTATAAGACTGTGGAATGTTGGAACCCAGGGACGCGAACCATGATTTTAGTGTTGAGTCGATCATTGAAGGTTGCTGTGTATTTATACAGAAATACAGTTAGTGGATGACTGGCAAATGTGGTTAGTGTAAAAATCTTGCAATGGGCAAACACGAGGATTTGATGGGTGCTATACACCGAGGCGATGTTGCCGCAGTTTCCAAACTGTTGGCAAAAAGTTTCAGCTCTAAATCAAGTATGTTGATTGTCAAATTAAGTATGTCTTTTACAGTTTTATTACCCCCAGTGCTGTGCATTATTAAACCATGTTGGTCTCACAATTTTTTTCATTTCTTATTTGTTTGTAGCTTCATACACACATACTCTTGGTCTAGCTGGTTATCCTTTGATTTTACTTATGCATTTTTTTCTCAAACTCTGTCCTTTCAGACAAGTTGGGACTTTTCATTTTTTTTGTTTGATGTCATCCTAGTAAGTTTTTTTGAACATTTTTGTGCACCATTGGCTTTTATAGTTATATTCACGCAACTTAAAATTTGCCGAGTTGATTTTTTGTTAGACTTTATCAAAATACTCCAGCTATCAAGCACATGTACTGCCATTGTCATTAGTAGTTAGTTATGGATGTTTGGCACCATTGAATGGTTGGTCTTCAATAACTGCTTGGATTGACACAGCTGGTTACGATTCAGCTGTTAGTGACAAACTGACAGTCGTCAGCGAGGCACACAGGTCCAGCTGGAGATGGAAAGATGCGATTGGCGACGATGTAGACCTTGTCATGCAGGTAGCCAATGTATCTGGCACAGTACAGGGGGGATGTGGTCTGCATTTGGAGCAGACCCGTATAGTATGTATAGTGTGGAGTAAACGCTATGGGGCATCTGAGCCTAATGATGCATTGAATGCAATTGGCCTTACCTTACCTCCGGAGTGGGCAAGCTCTTACACCTGCCCAGCGCTGAGGCCGTATCAGCTCGGCCCAATGCGCGTCCCCCAATGTAACCAGAAGGTTACAGGTAGCGGCCATAAAGCCATAACAGCTGTGAAGCCGTAAATAAATAGCTGTAAAGCCGTAAGTAGACGGCTATAAAGCCGTAGTCAGCTGTGAAGCCGAAACCAGCACATCATGTATCAAGTGTAGCAGTCTGCATACACGAATTTGGTCAGTGCTTAGTCGCTCCTCGCCTCCAGATTTTAGAAATATTTTGGGTCATCGGTGCTGAGCCCCACCACCACGGCAAGGTGGCTGACCTCGGTGGGGATGCCATTGACATTTTATCAGAATTTTTTGCAGTAGTGTTAGTAGTGTTAGCAGTAGTAGGACAAAAATATTTTTTATGTAGTAATGTGAACTTTACGTTCATGATTACTTAGTCATATACATGTGCTTTGGTGATTGGTTGAATTGCTGCAATGTATTAATTAATTTCAGAGCTGATGAGTTCGTGTAAAAAGCTGAACATTAACCAGCTGGATGTAAATGGGTGAGTGCAAGAACTTTATGTTGCTCAGTGCCGGTAATTCTCTTTGTTACCAGCTGATTTCAGTCATAGGATTCTTTGCTGTAGCCTGTTTGTTTGTTTGGTGGTTTTTGTGTATTTCTGTGGGCGTTCAGCATGCTTTGCTGTCAGTACATGCTAGTTAGTTTTGCATATTGACGTCAGGGGCTGCTGCTGTTTGTTAAATTATACATATGAAACATATCTACATATGAAACTTTTCCTGCTCATGTGAGGTCTGTTTCAGTCCTTACTAAGACCAGTTGTCAATGAACTGCACCGCGGTCTGGAAGCGGTGGCATAATTATAATTTTTTAGAATAGTGGGCAGAGAGACCTTGGGTGTAAAGCTTCTTTGTAAACTGATGCATACATTTTGATGTTTCAGCAAGCAGAAGTGTGCAATGAGTGTTGAGGGGGCCCATGGCAGGTTGCTCCCACTCCCTATTAAATACATTAAATACGCCACTGTGTACAGGTTCACAATACCAGTCTGTTTAACTTTTACAACCTCTTCTGTCAAGGTACTGGCATTTGTACAAGATGCCTCTGATATTCAGGCCGTAACAGCTTGACCTTGTATGTGTACATGACTGTAATGTCTTTTGCTATCATTAATCTTTTCTTATATTGTCCAGTCACTTAGTCTTATTTGATATGATTAGCGAATTGTTGTAATCTAGCTTCTTGAAATTTGGAGGTATGGGAAACTAAGAACTTCACGAATAATGATAAAGCATGGATAACGAATGAATAATTTGCTTATAATAATTCCATATATCAGGGCGTTCTTCTCTAGGACGTCGTGGGTGGGCCGAAGATAACACACTGTATATTAAAGTAGTATACATTGTAGCCGGTAGCCGTCCGTGTGTGATGTCGGAATCTGAAACTGTAGAGCCGTTTATAAGGTCTATCTATAGTCCTATAATTATAGCGCGTGCGTGCGAATTGTTCTATCTATTCTGTGAATATTGTGGTTGTACCGGACATGGCGCTGGCACAGGCAGGGGGGAGGGGTAGGTCGGGTTGATTGTGCCTTTGTAGACACGTGCCGCCCGGCGCCCGTCCCACGTTGTGTTATGCATTGCATCCGTCCTTCAATGCCACCCGCGAATTTATCGACCGCCTCATACGGCGCCCGCCGACTGGCCCATGGAGCGCGCCCACCGGACCTGCTCGCTTGCCTGCTACTGCTAGTTGTTTGCTTTGCACTCGCTCACCCGTCAGTCCGCCCGTCCATTGGCTTGAAAGATTTCAGTTCTGAAATTATTTTCAGTCTTGCTTTTAAGCAAATGTTTTAAATATATTTTTCTGTAGTTATAGTTTGACAGATGCAGCGATTGTGCTAACACAGTTTAGTAATATCTTAAATTAACAGTTTCACAAAGTCGTTATTTTATCGTTATTTTTACTTTGCCTGTTTTTAGTGTTTTAGCCATAAATCCATCCATTTGTTCTGTCTGTAGCGATAGTTTTTGAAAGTAAGTTTCGTTAAAATTGTTTTTAGCTTTTGGACAAACTATGAGACGCTTCCGCTTGCATGCTTTTGGATTTATTATGTATCTTGTGCTTGCGTTGTTGAAAGTTGCGCTTGTCCACTTTACATTAAAAGAATATATGACGATGACGATGTGACGATTAGCCTATCAGCCACGTCGCTGTTATAGCAACTGCAGGGTCGTCGTCAGTTATTGTCAGGCAAATATTACGATGTCAGCATGTGAGATGGCTACGTTAATGTCGAAAACGTTTTACGCTGGAAAGCGCCGTTCTTTCTACGAAATGTTTAATATACTTCTAGTTACCGCACTGAAACGTGCAGGCTGGCGTGCGTACGGTGGTCTGGTGCTGATCGTGAGGTCAATAAGAACTAGACCACTGCTGCTGCGGCTGCTGCTGCTGATAGCTGTGGGATGAGGGAATCAGTGGAGTGGACATGATTGACCGATTTTCTCCCCGCCCTGGCGTAGTGTGATGTGTTTAATGGGATGGGATAGACGCCGGTGCTGTCTTCAGAAATACCTCCTCCGGTTCAAATAAGAACACTGGCATTGTTCATGGAGCCAAAGACGCCACTGGTGTGCCTGTTATTGCCCTTCTTCTTTTGGCTGTTTCTGTGAAAATGTTCGCAGACTCTGCACAATGCGCATGCCCCTCGTCACGCTGTCTGGCATTCTTATGCAGTCTAATAGGTCTCATGACAGGTCTTGTCTGTCCGTCTGTTTGTCCGTCTGTTACCTATGGGCTTCTAATTCTAAAAGAAACACACACAGAAAAACCGAAATTAGTGTAAACGTTGCTTTGCAGTCGGCGCGTGTAACTAGTGCGTCAATTTTCACTTGGAAGGGCCATAAGATGGAGCTTCCTATCGTCAAAAACTTCAACAAAATGTTGCGTCGTAAACGTTTTTTTACAGCCCAGTTCGGCGGTAGGCAATGTATAGGACTTACAGTTGAAATTTTTAATAATGTAATCCGCAAGACGGATGGCCGCATCATATGTCAGCAGTGTGGTGACATATTTTTCTAGGCAGTAGTCATTGGTCCTGATGTTAGCAGCGCCATGCTAGTAGTCAGTGGCGTTGTGGGTTAAAATAGTTGGGGAGGTTGGCAGACTGGCAGTAACTTCCAATATTCGGGGAACAGTTGCAAATGTTTGACAGAGGAGGATTATGGGCATTCAGAATCTCAATTTCGCTTCTACATTTTCCAAACTGGGGATTTTCAGCCCAAAATTTTATGGTTTTGGAAGAAAATTTTCCACCAATAGGATTTTTTTCAACAGGTTGAAATTTGGGGGTGGGAAGCAATTGCTCCTCCCCCTTGCTACGAAGCCAAGTGGGGGACTGGTTACAGTGTAAAATGAATACATTTGAGGAGCCGTGAATAGGTCAGGTTGGTTGACCGTTGATTGACTATTCCCATTACTGTGATGTAATTGCAGTCTGTCAGCACTGCACGAAGCAGCAATCAGTGGACATCTGGAACTGACGCAAGTGCTCACTGAACATGGCGCCACGGTCGACGTCCACGACAGCGAAGGTAATGCCACCGTCCCGTTATTTGCTTGGACTGCATTTTCTCAGATAACAGCAGTCCGTTCGAGTCACTGACTGGTGTAACGAACTTTATGGGAAAATGTGTGTAAAAACGTTAAAATGTGTTTTTTTATTTATTTAAAAATATGTAGGCGTAACATATGTTTGTAGTCAAATGCCTAAAAACATGCTGACTTTCTTTACTTTATGTAATAAATAAATGCTTTTTTACAGGATACTGCTTTTCATGTTCATCAGATTTTCACGGTCACACATACATTTGTAAATAAAACATGAAAATGCTACTGTTATATATATTTATTCCTAATTATTGTAATTTTATGTCACTTTGATTTTTTCGTGTACTATACATTTTCTTTCAGTTACCATCATTTCACACTGACTTTTCAGTGTTTAATTAAATAAAAAAAACGTTGGAAACATCAAAGCGTTTTTTAAAAAAAATTTTAAACGTTAAAAGTTTACTTTTCTGCTCCTGGATTTTTCACAGTTTCTGAAGCATGCCGTCAGCGTATGTTACGCCTTTTTGTCGTGTAGGCATGAGGCCATTGCATCTTGCGGTGGAAGGTGGACACGCGGATGTGGTGAACTGTCTACTGGCGCGTGGGTCTAACATCAGTGAACCTTCATTTGACGGCACCACGCCACTGCACATTGCCTGCGAGTGCGGACATCTGACTATTGTAAGTCGCTCTGTGCATTCTGCTGAATAGCTTGCTCCTTTGCTACTGATTGCTGGGATAGAATGTCACAGGGTTGATACTGAAAGCCCAACCCGTTACATTTTATTGCATTTTGGGGTTCTATACAGGGTTTTTCGGTTTTTAAAAGGCGCAACTTAAACCTTAGTTGAAAAGTTTGTTGGTTCATCGGTCTGAGTTTTTAATTTGCTTCCAGAGCATAGAATATGCAAATCTTTTTACAAATTCAGAGATTTAGATGTTTCATAAACTTAACTGTAATTAATTATTTCATTATTGGTGTGACAGGACACTAAAATTGGATTAAGTTTTTATGCGTTATATTTGGGTGTTTTTTTGCAGGTTTTAGCTGGGTTTACCCCCAAAACCCACCAGGTTTTTTTTGAGGGGGGGACTATCTAGTATCTACCAGGAAGTCTCAGCTGTAAAATATTACTCAGAAACTGTTCACTGTGAGCGTCATTTTCGTAGATTCTGCGGCAGTAGACAGGGGCATAGCCGCGTTCCACGGGGCACTGTAAAAAACTCCCCCATCACTTCCGGGTGGAGCCTGACTGACAAATGCATTTCACACTTTCAGTACCTGTATATATGCCGTTGACTGGTCGGCTCTAGTGGTATTAGCCCTACATCTGTGTGGAAAAATTTGGGGAATGTGTCCCACCTGTGCCGCTAGGTGGTCACGCCATTGGCAGAAAAAAGCATGGTTTTACACACATGATGCCTGCAATATAATAAACCTGTGAATCTGGCAAGTGGCTTTGGTGCTGGTCGCTAGTTAGCGACCAGCATGTTGTTAGCATGCTGGTTCGTTGTGTAGCTGGTGGTGGGTATATTGACAAGCAATTTAGCAGTCGCTGAGTACACTATGTACAGTAAGTAGTGGTCGTCCACGAGCTATTGGCCGTCAATTACTGGTACACTAATGACGCTGTTCGCCGTAACACTAGGCGTATTGTACGTTTATTGAGTCCTTCAGAGCAGCTAACTGCACAGCTGAATATAACCACCGTCCACACTGTAGCTATGTTCTGTGACCGCGGGATGAGGAATGACTGGTAGCTTATTGACTAGAGCTAGGGGGCAGAGGCCTAGTGTGACTGATTGGAGTTGTGGTATGTCTGTTGGCTGTGACCGCGGGTCCAATTGTTTGCTGGTGCGGGCAATGGATGGCCGCCGCATAATGCGCGGCGGTGCTGTCATTAGCTCATACCAGTCAGTTGCCACTTCCGAAATTGTATATTTTACCTTTTACAGTGACAGCGAAGATATCCAGTATCTTGCTGAAAACCTGATCGGAAGCTTGTTACAGCTTCAGTGTGTTGACGAGTTTCTAGGCACCTGTCGGCGTCCGAATTGTGGTCAATGTTGAGTTTTTGGGTTGCAAAATGTTGCCAAAAACTCGTGCTGTCGTAGCTGAATATACACGAGTTTTTCTAAGGGATCGTTTTTTTTGGCGCACCCTGCATGGGGCGTTGTACCACGGGTCATCTGCTCTGCAGAAACCGATAATTATAATAATTATTGTATGAATTTTGCTCACCATCGTAATATTACTAGGTGTAAACGCATATAGCTTGTGTTCACTAGTGAGAGTGGACGACTATATATTCAGTGGATGGTTTCAGTGAATGCAGTTTGCTCCGGTTGACGGCTGTTATGATAATTACCGTGTGCAGCAGCAGTTGTATAACTCGTTTTTTGTCCTACTGAGTACTGACTACCGTCATACTGCTGCGTCATGTTTGCTCATTCATCACTAATGGCCTTCACACAAGTGCAGTAAAACAGCAATAAAACAGCTGCAGACGTCGCCATCAACTCTGTTTACTGTTTGTCACGCAGCGCAACGTTAAAAGGGTTAAAAGGTGCGATAGTTACCTTTACTGTGAAGGAAATCCGTCTAAGAGCTTGTGAGCGTCATGTGCCATATGGGATCACACTGTATTACAGTAACTTCCGTTTGAATATACTGTTTGTGGCAAGCACAATCAACTCACGCTGTTAAACGTGGCAGAATTCGCAATGGATAGAAAACATACAAATGACAAGTGTGACATGGCATTGTGTGAGTATCGGTGTCCGGACATAAC
>Ga0209367_1003367_pt1 | contig 21735 bp, 10 predicted proteins | sample WorMetLIZISLAND2_FD_187412 | JGI IMG/M metagenome (GOLD analysis project Ga0209367, IMG submission 187412) | Marine gutless worms symbiont microbial communities from Max Planck institute for Marine Microbiology, Germany - Olavius geniculatus... ...
CCGCAAATTCGCCCATTTTTCTGAAATTTGGAAACCAAAACTACAATTTATGTGGGACGATGGCGGGCCACATGGAATCCCCTCGCGGGCCGCATGCGGCCCGCGGGCCGCGGGTTGGACAGCACTGGTGTAATCGGAGTATTACTGCGAAAGCAGATCTGCCGCAGAAGGTTTTTGATTTAGATTCCCTCAGGTATTAGGAAGTCCGTACAGAGCAGCGTTGTAAAGGCGGGGGAGGGGGAGGGTAGAGTCAGGGGTGTATAGTTGGTTGGTTGGCAGTTGAAGGGCAGGAAGACGTCGGTCAAACTGTGATATTGAACTCGAAGGCCAGCGGCCGGTGCTCGCACGGTGCGTCAGTCAGTGCCCCTGACGTCATCAGGACTAGCGAATAGCGCTGGCTCGCTGAAACGACTCGCCGGTGGCACTAGCGTAATATCGCGCCTGGAATTAAATTCCTTCCCGCGAGCGCGTTTTGCGTCACCGCCGCCAGGGGGTCGTCCGCTCGAGCGGGCAGGCGACATATTTTACACAGCGTCGAGTCGACTGACCGCTGCACGGATTCCGTCAGTGCGAGACAGCTTGCTGCGGTGCCCGAGTACCAGCCTAGCGTCAGCCTATAGTCTCGTGTCGGCGCGCCGCCCGTGACAGGTCGTAATTTCCCGATGGCGTGCATTCCTGCAAATGATACACGCCCTTCCGCAGACCTGAGCGCTAGCTCGGCGATTGCATGACGTGACTGTGGCCAGTGCGAGCCGTTGCACTGATCACTGTGGTGCAAGTAACTAGAAGGCGGTCTGTCTGTCGTTCACAATTCACCCGCTCTCATGCACCTCCTGTAACACTTGCCTTCTCAGAACACTCCGTCGACGCATTCTCTCGTTAATATTCTCGTTAATTTCACAGTCGAACTGTCAAAATATGTATAGTTAAAAATGACACATTACACGCGACAGAGAATAGATTACGTCTTCGAATAGGCCCTACTGTATCCTATAGAATGTGTTCATTCCGTTTCATCATGATGAAAAATGCGTTTAACATGGCGTGAATAACAGGCTAAGCGTTATTTCTAGGACCACGTCAGTAAAACGTTAGACAGGCCTAGCTATTAGTCCGAATGTGACGATGAAATAGGAAAGTCTTGAAACGCTGCTTGAAGACCGACATAGACTGAGTGACGATGCAGAGGGTGATGTCAGATAGAAGCTTGTTCCATGCTCCGACACGACTGGAAATGTCCGTTTGCCGACTGCAGTGATTAACGACGTTTGACTATTTATACGTGATTGATGTAAATAAACTCGAGCATATGACACTGAACTACTGATGCGTGACTTTGATGTGCTATTCCAGTCAGATTTCACATCATTTCAGTCAATGTTGCAGAGCCTGAAGACAGACACAGTGACGCCGTCTGGTGATCGCCAATACAACCGCGTGGCGCCGCCGTCCACGTGCACGCTCGGCGGGGTATGTCAGGATCGCTGAATAACCAGTAACTAGGCTCCTACAGGATTATTCGAGGCGCCTTATACTTATATCACTGTAATGCGTTCCCGGCAGCTATAACCAGGTGAGTCATCTAGCTACCTACAGCAATGCAGTCTGACGTTATAACTAATAAACGATAAATAGCAGACGCATGGGATAGATTTGTATGATGTTGCAGCCATACCCTAAGGCCTATAATTACTAATTAGGCCGAACTTGAAGATTGAAGACTGACAACATAGCTATCTAATCTGTGAACGTGAGACCCATAACTTCTCAACGATAATGATTAATCTATAAACTGAATGAAGTCAAACCGCAGTAGAAGCAAATTTATATAATTCTTCATCTAAGAGACAAACTACAAATTGATAGGGTTGCAGGCTAATGATAGGCTACAACTTCATTCTGTGAATTTCACGAGTAGGCTATATTGTGAAGCATATGCAGTGAATTAAACAAATCAGAGACAAAAGTGAGAAAAAAGTGAAAAAAGTGAAAAAAGCAACAACGTTTGTCGGTTACAATAGCGTGCTAGATAAAATGGCTTGAATGCAGGAACTTGTAGGCCTAAAACATGACACACAACGCAGGAAAATTAATCCAATATGACTTACTTATCGAACAAAACTGACCGTGCTATTTTTATCACCGGTTGATGACGATAATAATGTGCTATTGATGGGAAATTGAATTAAAGCAGTGCAGCGAGCGGCAATGCGAGCATGGATGGCATCAGTGATTTGCCTGCCGGCGACTGCACTGTTAGTGCCCTGCAGTAGGCCTGTGCTACTAGTCGCTGTGATTATGTCTCCGATCACGCGTCCAATGAGCTACGCGTTACTACGCATTACAACTAGCGGATCTATGTTCCGTCGCCATCCGGCTCGCTGGCTCGCTCACCGACGCAAATGACCATTTTGCACGGCCTTGCTGCTCCCTAAACTTGACCCGCGGCGGACGGCTGGACGAACGGCGGTGGCATGTATCAACCTAGGACCTCAGACGACGACGACGACGTCTAATCCGGCCGTCTGACTTGCCGGTCGACGGACCACTAAGCCGGTGTGCGGCGGGCGCGGCCACGCGGCGTCCACCTAAATCATTCTTAGCCGCTCCGACCGACCCGACCGACCGGATGACCGTCGTCGACCGACGATAAGCCGAGATCGCAAGGCGCCGGCCGGTCGAGCGCTCGGTCAGCGGTGGTAATTAGGGACAGCAAATACGCGCGGATGAAGCACGGCTAACGCCAGCTTGATAGCACGAATGATGAAAAACACGCTAACGGACGGACGGACGGACATGTGTCGTCTGTCGACAACACGCTGCTCTGCCCGCATTAGTCCGGCTTACCAGCCAGCAATGTGCGTACACGTACACGACGAGTATAAGACGAATTAAGACTCGCCACGGCAGTGTCACTAGTCACATCACGACGTCACGCAACGCTTACCCTACATGTCATATATACGTATAGGTTTCAACGCGGTCAAAAGTGTATTGTGCGAGAATAACGAGTGTTCGAATCTAATCTAACCTGCGTGGATTTTATGGCTCCTGCGACGCTACAAATGCTGCTTACTTACGTACGTAGCCTACTTATGCGTCTATTACGAGTCATGGTGTTGCCTGTGGAGTATGTTGCCACGTCGACACCTTTCATAACGGCACTTCGTTACACGCCACGAAACAGCAGCAGCTGTTGTCATGCTTTTGCTCGACAGCGATTAGTTATCGTTAGCTAGCGCCGTGTATACAGTCTAGTTTGGTCAGTCGGCCAGTGCGTTAGTATGTCTAACGGCAAAATCCTCGGCAGGCACCCGGCGGCAAGTCAGATCAACTCCATGAGAGACTGACCCCGGCCAGTCTGCAGTCCTGCCGGCCGCTAATTGCCGTCGGGTAATTGGGACGAAGAGAGTGCACGCTGACGACGACGACGACGACGAAGATGGACAGCCACCTACCGAACTGCGACGACACTAAATTGAGACCGATGCCATTGCTAATCCGTGACGCCTCCCGACCGCCCGGCCGACCTCTGCAGTCGACAAGAAAATATCTACCTTTCTAATAACCGCCGTGAGACAACACAACAGCAACGAAACGACCAAGACAGCAGAAAAAAAACAATTGCGACATAATAACTCGGTTTTGATAACTGTCAGTTTTTCTTCATATTTTTAAAGATAATATTACAGGTCTATTTAAGGCGCAGGATATTTATCCGGCAGCCGTCTTGGACGAAAGTACTAGCACCGTACCGGCTAAGGTCGTGCCTCTGCGGCGGTACGCCCCACGCCAGCCGGCCAACTGACGACCTCAACCCAAGCAGCTCGGTCACAATGAGCGACAGCGAAAATTAGATGGGGCAGGAAGTTGCAATTAATTTTTTTCCGAAAAAAACAGCTGAAGTGATTATGGTTGCAAAAAAATTTAACTTTGCCCTAAAAGTTTGAACAAGTTTTTTTTGCATTTTGGACAAAAATTTTCTGGCAATATTCCGACAGCCGAAAACTTGGGAAAGAAAGGCGCAACTGTCCCATGCTCTTTACCATGACACCACTGTTGGTCGACAGTCGCGTCGCCAGAATTTGGCGCGGTGGATGAGGACACGAAAACATGTACACACGTGTTCTGAAGCGTAATAAGTCTGCATGCACGATAGGACTGCATGCATTGCTAGTGGCGCCTTGGCTTGACAAGCAATCGTTTTCATATTTTGTGGCTAATGACGCTTTTCATAAAAGTTGTCGTCACTTAGTTCAAGTTATTTTTGTAGTTGCTTGTAGGTTTAACGTGTCAATGGGTTGCATTTCCTACAACTAGTGACTTCTCTTATCTTACAAAGTGCATCAAATAAATGCAACAAAAATAAAGCTAACAACGTACTGGTACATCACGACATGAGGCCAGTAATTACTTTACTGGCACACTGCAGACAATTTGCGATAAAACTATCATTGAAGAACAAAGATTTGCAAAACGTGTTGCTACACTACCTTGTGAGAAATATATTTTCAAAAAATTGCACCAACCGAAGCGCAGAAACGGTAAACTAAGCGCACATTAACTAAAGAAAATGTGAGTAGATAAGCTAATACTAAGCCAGCAAAACCAGCCACAAAGTTGTCCTTCAGTATCAATCAATCAATCATTTAATTCATACCAGACAAAGTTACAAACATAAAGTCAATAACGCAGTGCATGTGGTCTGATAAAGGACACAAAGGGCAAGCCTCTAATAATTATGTGCCCTGTTAAAAAAGAAAAAGAAAAATAGGCAATACATAGAACAAATACAAATAAAACTAATACCTATCACAATCAAACTATAGGCAGTTCAAGCTTCATAAGCAAAGATTTAAAAATGTCTATTGTTGGGGCTGTCACAACAGTTTCATGCCAAATAGCAGAAGCTGGCATCATTTAAAACAGCTTTTTTCACGACGATCTTTGTTTCAAGTTTTTTGGCCAAAAAAACGCGTGCTAAAACTGACTGAAGCATTCGAGACACAGCTGCTAAAAACTGCAGCTGACTGACGTAAGTTTCGTTTGGTTAAGTACATGTACACTAAAAACCTTGGTGAATGGCATCTGGTGCAACAAAAAATGATACGTCAGAGTACAAAGGCTGTTTTTTAGAAAGAATGACGTTCATGGTTCAGTCAGTCGCTAATGATGGCAAACAGCGCACTAAATTTAAATCAGACTACGCTGGTCTGATATTCGTCGATCCTAATTCATATCGATGGATTCTACCAAGTAAGCTGATTTTCTTACCAAAATTGCTGCCTGTCATACGCAAGGTCTCTGCAGTGCATATCTAAGCGCTACTATCAGTGGCTGAGTGCACACAAACAAATGACAACATTCATATTATAAGGTAGTGTAGTGACGCGTTTAAGATCTGGTGTGAACTTTTACTGCATGCAGAATGAGCCAGTAAAAATTATAACAAGAAGTCCAGCTGTCGCTAAGATAGCCGACGCTACTGGTTGTCAGTAACCTTCAAAGTCATCCATTTCCATTTAATCTGACAGGGCGTATGTCACTTCACTTCCTATTAGTGATTAATAGCAACCTAGGTCGTATCTCTCACCGTCTCTCAGATACGGCCAGTTTTCCGTTGAAAAAAAATGCACATTTTTTCCTACCCCCTTCATTCAACCCTTCATTTAACAAGAAATCTGAGCTAATGCTCATGAAACGCGCGACAGCCTGTATCAGTTCCTGTTCGCAGATAATCATGGTCTATCTCCATTCATTTCGTCGCAATTCACTTCGCAATTCGTTGCACTTGAGATTCTTCACGTTGTGAAAGACCTAACGTGCATTATAAACCGAGTATAATAATAATAATAATTAAAATAATTTACTCCTATACAGCCAAAAATCGCTAAAAACATCTATTTTTACAGTTCAAGGTCATTCAAGGTCATCGATGTTGACATTCCTAAGAAGCTCATCGCCATTGCTTGTTATGATAAGCAGCATGTCCGAGCCTATCTGTAACCATTTTCACTTTTTAGATGGGTACCTTTCTTGGACACCCGCATGGGCAGGTCTCCTTGAGCCTAGAGGGTCCAGACTTGGACCGCTAAAATCTACATTCAATGCTGAAAATTTCGTCTGCAGGTTGTCTAGGTTTATCTCTAACCATTTCGGCGCAATTCACTCTTGAAATGTGTGTCGCAGCCCGAAATCGCTAAATTCACTAAAACCCCCTATTTTGGAGGTTCGAGGTAATTCAAGGTCATCGATGTCGACATTCCTAAGAAGCTCGTCGCAAGGCTTGTTATGATAAGCAGCATGTCTGTGCCTATCTGCAACCATATCTACGCTAGACAAGCTAATAAAAGTAAAATAACGTTTTTAAGGGGGGGGTGTCCCTCTTTCACGCTTGCATTCCAGAGGAACCCCCTCACCCAGCATTATGAAATTTTGTTACGAAATACTGGAGACTCTAAGCTATTATACGGTAAAAACCCAAAGTCTCTATCTCACATAGGCTCGAAACGGTACTGGATTGTGACAGGCAGACAGAGTTACCATAGCTAATACGTGCTATAACTAGCTATGCTAGCTCTAGCGCATAAAAATTTCCTCTTGGATTCGTGTAAAGTTTTCCCCCTAGACCCTATCCGTTACATACAGACAGAAAAACAGACGGAAGGACAGACAGATAGATGACAACCATGACAATAGCTCGACCGTTATTTAAGTACGGTCAATCGGCTAAAAATCGATCAATATTTGGCAAAGATGTGGGCAAATATATGATGACACGTTTTTATGGACCAAAGTGTAGATTCGACAGCGCTTAATTAAAATGATGACAAAATACGCCAGTGAGAAAACAAACAATAAATGAGTTGAGCTAGTCATCAACGCAGCTCAACAACAATTATGGAAAGGCAGTTAATCACAAAACGCAACAAGCAGCAAGTGAAAAGTGACACTTTATAACAACTCCGCCTGCTAATTAAGCGAAATAACAATCAGACGTAATGTCTAACTGCAAATCTGCAACGCTTAGTCTGACACTGTGCTTGAGCAAAATCAGAAACAGCAGCTTTAAGCTACTGGCAATAATGAGCAATTATGAATGGAACACGATCCCCTCGAAATGATCCTGAGATATTTGCGACATGTCTAGACACAACATCAGAAACTAGTCGGTCATGTACTGCACGCCAAGCTGATGTAGGATTTTGTCGGTGATCTCACTAATCAACAGACTGTCTGCATGTGTGATCTGTGCCACTTCTAGTTCACCTAAGCACACAATGCCCTATACATGTATATCAATATCAAAACAGAAATAACACAAGACACAAACATAAGACTAGCATCCCAACTGATAAACGTGCAACTTACGAAAACTCTGGCAAAAAAATCTTAAGAAAATCTTTTAGAAAACAATGTAACGTACAAAAAAATCATAAACAAACTTAAGTGAAAAAAGACTGCAGAAACCTACACATAACTAAGTTGATGACTTGCGAATAAATTAGAAATATCTTAGAAAAATTCCTACGAAATTTAGCAAAGCATTTTTACATGAAATGACGTTTTATAACCTCCTATGAAAAGAATGACATAATGTAATGCAATGTATCATTGAAACAGCTCGTGATCACACAAAATTTTCTTCCTCAGCGTTACAGCCATGGCTTTGCTTTGCACTTGGATTTACATATACTTCTTCTTAGTTATAAAAACAATAAAAACAAAACATCATTTATACAATGCCACAGTGTCAATGATAATCATTGCTGTTTTAACATTTACAATATTACCAATGCAAATGTATCCTTCGTAACACCGTAGAGAGTCTGTGACTCCCACAGCTGCGGGTGATATGCACTGCAGCCCGTAAGTGGTAAAACGCTAACGTCTAGCAAGTGGAGTAATACAAGAAATCAATGAATTACCTTGCAGTATTGCTGAACGTACAGCACTGATTTGGTGTACAAATCCTGCAGAGTTTATATAAACGGTTGGTTCCGGTGTCTTCGGCAGCTGATACTCGTAGTTCTGTGTCGGAGTTTTCAGCTGAGTTGGACAATGTGCAGGACACGGAATCTGCATCACAAAGAGCAGGTAAACCAAAGTTCACTTCGTCCAAATAAATCATGACTTTTTTTATTTGTGATTTCCATGTTTGTTTCTTTGTCTGTCTACTCCAACTGTACCAAGCATTTTTACTGCTTTTCTGGCTTCTTCAGTTTACTACATTACTGATATTTAGCAGCTAATTCATACCAGCAAAATGGCTCAGGATGCACAAACTAATTGCTATGAACGTATGAACAAATTGTACTAAGTATAAGAAAACCCAGTTCCAAAACTGTCTTCAATAGGAAAAACTGCACACGTGAAAAGCCGAGGACATGCTCTATATCCTTAAAATACAGTTTTTTTTTAATACTGCCCCATTCACATTGAAAACTGACAACCGACAGTTTAACCAACCAACAGACCAAGATAAATCTTAACCACCATGGCAGAGGTGCGTAAACATAAAATGTAAAGTCTTCCCGAGCCTTATGGCCCATAGGGCGGCGCTGATCTCCGTTTCCTAAGGCCCTCAGCCAGACACCAGTTTTTACACTGCGAGACCATGGATACGGGGCCAGTGTATCGCACGGTGTGCCTGTTTATGTCCCAGCAATGAAGCCGGTACCAAATTATACTGCTTGGTGACAGAGGCACATGTGTGTGAACAACTTGCCTAAGGTCATTACCCGGCAGTGTCCCAGTGCGGAGTCGAACCTGCGCCTCTGAGTTACCTCAGGATTACAAGTCCGACACGTTACCGTTAGACTACAGAGCCACACATGGCAGAGGTAAAGTACTGTTATTCATCACTGTCATAGAACAAGGTGCAACTGATTATTAACCACTGTACAGTAGTTGCACTGCAGTGTCCTCTCATATTCTTAATGGTAACATGGTAGTAATGTATGCAATATTGGTCAAATGAAAATGATAACAAACAAAACAACCTCGATGAATCCTTGTGTGCCCCAGATCACAGCATTGTTGCTCAATGTGCAGTCACCTCTGGTAATTAAATGAGCCGAGCGACCGTTCTTATAACATAACAAAACGTCTGCCGATGCATCAGTTCCTGGTGAAACATGCCACACAGATACAGGCAACTAACTATCAAAGTACCAGTATGTTTGTGGACCAAGTTACTGTAGGTTATTTTCACTTTAGTTCTAAATAACACTTTATGTCATCTAAAATGTCATGCATTAAGTCTAAACTTCTCTGAAAGTTTCAGCCAAATCTTAAGTTGATGACATATTGGTGAGAAACAGGCGCCTGTTTCTGGCGACGGAAACAGGCGTCTGTTGTCTGGTGCTAGAAACCATGACACATATAGCCGGCAAATGATACCAGCAGAAAAAAACAAAGATGAATTCCAATTTTTAAAAAATTCCTTTTTTTTACTGTTCTATGAGTTGAAGAAAACTGTCATCACTCCACTTTATCTTTTATTTTTGTTTACAAACAAATGAGCAGTGCTATCGTCTGCACAGACTGACCAATAACAGTTCAGCTTCCCCGCCAGTTTCCGGCACGAAATTGAACATGCTCTATCCGGCGCTGGTTTCTGGCACCAGAAAAATCTGGCACCAGAAAAGTATGACAGACTGACCAGTTTCTAGTACCAGCTGACTAGTACCAGAAACAGGCGCCTGAAACTGGCCAGTGTGTCATCACATATAGACTGCACTGTAAATTTTTGCATTATCTTGCTAAGTTCAAATCAATCAATAAACACTGGGTATCACACAACCTCCACTAACCTTGGTAAAGGTAATAAAAAATTCTTACAGAAAAATCCTGAATATGTAGTATGATCAACATTGGCACTAAAATCTATCTGACTGGTCTTTGCATCACGCCAAAATATCCCAAAAATTTCATCAAAATCTGTTTAAAGTTGCTGATATACACTGCAAACTCTCAGTTTAGCCCACTCTGCTAATGGCAAAGAATTCCGAAAAATTATCAAAATCTACAAAAAATGCAAATTCTCTCCAAAAGCAAAGCAGTTTGTCCTAAGCACGTCTGCCTTCTTTTTTCAAAGTATCATCAAAATCCATGAAAACCTTCAGAAACATTTTACTGCTGTTTTTGATCACACACGAATACACGGACACAGACTGTTACAAAAAACATGACCTCTTTGATAAATGCAGTATGAACACACTTAATACAAAATGAACTATTTATTTATCTATCATTATTTCTCTTATCATTTATTACTTGGTTACCTGGTATTCATGTAACTTCATTTGATTATTTATTATTTTATATCACGCCAACATCACAATTGCTGACATAACCGTGGAATTGTGGGTTGACACAAGAGCTCCACACTTTCTCTTAATTACGTTGTTTCATTCTATCTGTTTGCCACCACTGTTTACTAGTGAATACAGATAATAACTAACCTGTATTCCACAAGTGACCACTGACACAGATCTTCTCTGGCTCTTCATTGTTAAACACAAGACATGCCAGCTGCACCAGGTAGATGCCTAAATCCTTCATTACACCTCCACCAAGCTCCACTTCAAACACTCGATCCACTTTCTCGTCGAATGCAACTCCAAAGTATGCCGTCATTCCCTTGACATCACCGATGCTTCCCGACGACAGCTCTTGTCGCAACTGATCATATACTGGAAAGAATCGCGACCACACACCCTAATAGCATTCACACATTCGTAAATATAAACTATCCAAATGTGTTGGTTTGTAGAAAAAAGATACTGCACTCTATCATCAACAACTATGGAATTGCACACATAGCCTGCTAAATCTGCTTATGTTACTTCACTACATCAAACACCTTCTGTTTAACTAGGAACTTCTGCTTGATTATTCTGCTGAAAAAATTTTGTAATAAAAATCTCCTGCCTTGCCGAGACAATGAAATCTACTATAAATAAATGGTAGATGATAATTAAGAGTTGCATTGACAATAGTTTCAGAAATTAATACATAATTGTTATCCTTACGAGAGGCATTCAAAAAGTTTTGCAAGTCGACATGTTAGACTGAAAACCTTTTCAATATCTATGCACCAACAAAACGCACATTTCTCCGAAACTCATGTGAGCTTAAAGCGGATATGATGTCATTGTAACTTATGACGTCATAAGGCGTTTTATATCGGTCCCTCCAGGCAGGCTTCTACCACAAACTTGGGTCATTCATTGTTTGGATAGCAGACACCAACAAGAAAATTTTTCAAATTTAGAAAATGATAATAGTTGCTGTAAGTCAAGTCTCTGTTGTATGTAGGGTGTTCTTATTGTACGAAGCCAAAGTTGCAAACAGTTTGCTGGGTAATTTTAACTTTGAGAGTGGGCTGCAGTGCCAGGCACTGCCGGATTTAGGAGAGATCTTCAGTGCTCACTCCCAAGCCCCCACACATCAAAGCTCTTCAGGTTGTACAATGTAAAAATGAAAAAATTGTTTGACCTTTCACAAAGATGACGGATATCACTAACTGTTAACCTTTCAATAAAATTTTACGGACAACGTCAAATCCTGACGTAACATCATAATTAACAGAAACGTTTTTATTAATGGCTAGCGCAGATTTCGGCTACTGTGTAATGTGTATTCATATTGCAAATAAGAAATTCATGAACGTATTTGTCAGCGCTTCCACAAAATCACATATCCTGGGGTCTCACGTTCGTAAATCTGGCTGCAGACTGGAGAATTGTTGTGCGTATATTTGTGCTGTTTGCGTTAGCACTGTAAATCGTATCTGTTTAACTCTTTATGATGTCATATATTTTAATGACATCACATTTGCTTTTAGCTCATACGAGTAGAGAGAAATATAACTTTTACCGACGTATAAATTTTAAAAAGTTTGTTAGTTTAATATACGGGGGCCTATCGAGTTGCAAACTTTGTCTAATTTTCCTCATATGTATAGTTTATTCACAGCTGGCGCAGATTTTGGTTATTGAATATTTATGATCGCAAATGAAAAATTCACGGACGTACTTCTTAGGGCTCTCATAAAATCACGTCCCAGGGCCTTGTGTTGGAAAATCCGACGGAGGACTAAAGAAATGTCATGCAGCAGCGAGCCCAATTTTACTCGATTGCGCTGGCATTCCAAATTGTTCCTGTTTAAAGCTCTATGACATCATACAGAGTGCGGCAAAAAAAAGTAGCCACCTAAAGTTTTTTGCCGTTTTCTCAGCAACCGCTTGGAATTTTAACATGGAATTTGACAGGTTCGTTTACAGATACGTTCTACATCTAACTGCTAAGTGAAATATGATTCCGTTGAAAAACGACAAAATTATAGACTTCTGAACATGACCGCCTAACGATTTTTCAGCATTAAAAAATGTTTAAGCTAAAAATGATATTTAATTTTCAAAAACCGGTTACCACGTTACTGCTGATGACGTCACAGTGACGCTTTGACAAACAGTAATTTATTTTGTTTATAAATTATCACTAAATTGTCGTTCTTTTCAAGCAATCGTTGGCTGCCCACCGGATTCATCTTCCAGCAGGACAGTGCACCAGCACACACAGCGCACAGCGCAGGAAACTGACTGCAAGCCAACTGTCCAGATTTCATCAGAAAAGACCAATGGCCTCTAAATTCGCCGAATGCAAACTCGGTGGACTATCACGTGTGGTGTGCAATGCTGGAGCTTACCGCAAGCTTAAAACAAAGCCAAAAACAATCGCAGAAATTCAAGGAATCGCTTCAGGTTATCTGGAGCAACCTACCACAAGGACCGATCGACAAGACTGTGAAAGACTTCTCAAATTAAGCGACTGAAGGCTTGTGTTAGAGCTTGGAGCCGTCGGTAAGACACTTTGAACATTCACAGTGACAATGGAATTTTGGCATCTGATCGTTAGTTAACTGTGTTGTTTGACTTGTTTCAACAATGTTATTGAACTGGTGTTGTAGCTTGAACATTTTTTCACACTGAAAAATCGGTAAGCGGTCATGTTAAAAAATCTATAATTTCGTCATTTTTCAATGGAATCAAATTTTATTTGGCATTTAGCCGTAGAACAATTTAGTAAATAAATATGTAAATTTTCAGATTAAAATGCTAAACGGTTGCTGAGATAACAGTGAAAAACTTTAGGGGGCTACTTTTTTCTGCCGCACCCTGTACATTACAATGACGTCATACCCACTTTAGGCTTGTACGTGTTTAGGAGAAACAGGCGTTTTATTGGTGCATAAATTTTGAAAAGTTTTTCAGTTAAACATATCGACTTGCAGAACTTTTCGAATGCCCCTCGTAAAAGCTGTTGAAAAACAAATTTTTAAACATCATCATCATCATAAATGGGTGGCCATTAATGAAACATTATTACCAGGAACATGTCAGAAAAATGTCAAAGAAGCCAGTCCGAATACGAGAAATTAAACAGAAAAGCCTAGAAACGCTGCCTGACGACCGTGAGTGACTGTTGGTGCAGCGCTTGGGAATATCAGATGGAAGGTCGTTCTGTGGGTTGGTACCAAAGACCAAAAATGCCGGTTAGCTGTAATTCATTCAGGCCATTCGCATGTTACCAGTGCCGCCACCTGGAGATGCAGCAGTGATGTTGTCATCATCATAAAGCATTAAAAAAATCCTGCAGTTCCTGTTGCCAACCATTCCCAAAATAAAACCGCAGTCTCTAAAATTTTTATTAGGCTCTTAACAATATTAATAGTTTTTTGGTTGTTTCAAAGCTGTACTCAAAGGCCGTTTGCATTCAGTCTGTTATGCAGTATTTTTTTGCTTCAGTGATCACAAGTACTATGCAGCATGGCACTTTGTTTTAATGAGCTGCGGGTAAGTAATATTACACAGCATGTCAGATCTAAAAAAAAATCTTTCCCATTCCTATTTGCTTGTCAGGCTGCAACTAGAAACACAAATTTTCAGGACTGATAATCATCACCCATCATAACAAAAAATTTGAGCTAATGCTCATGAGACGCGCGAAAGCCTACAGCAGTTCCTGTTCGCAAATTGTTTTTGTCTATCTCCAGCCATTTCGTCGCAATTCATTCTTGAAGTGTGCACCATGGCCAAAGATCACAAAAAAACACTAAAACCTCTTATTCTGGAAGTTCAAGGTCTTTCAGAGTCATTGATGTTGACACGACTAAAAATCTTGTCATTAGTGCTTGCTGTGAAAGCAGCATGCCCATGCCTATGTGCAACCATTTTCATGCTAGACTGGCCAACAATGGTAAAAATAACTTTTAGGGGGTACCACTCTTTGATGTCCTCATGCGCAGGTTTTCTTGAACCTAGAAGGTCGAGACTTGAACCATTAAAATCTACATTCAATGCTGAAAATTTCATACTAGCTTGTCCTTGTCTATTTCTAGTGATTTTGGCGCAAATCGCTCTTGAAATGTGTCTCACAGCCCAAAATCTCCCCAAAAAATCCATAAAACCTCTATTTTGGTGTTCAAGGTCATCCAAGGTCATTGCTCTTGGCGCCAATCGCAAGCCTGTATACGACTTCCTATTAGTGACTAATGGTAACCTAGGTCCTATCTCGCACCGTTTCTGAGACACAGCGACTTATTGGCTAAAATCGCCAATTTTCCCTACCCCCTCTCATTTAGTGCCATCGCTCAGGGTGACCCCCTTCAAATTTATGAAAAAGCTTTACAAATCCCAGAACTAAAGTCTTCCAGGCAACCAACACTGAAAATTTGGTGATCCTAGCTACCGTTTATGCTAATCCACCCGTGTAATAGAGAAACGAATGGACAGACAGACAGGCAGAATTGCGATGGCTAAGATGCGCTATAGCAGTACCTGCTTTCGCGCGTAAAAATGCATGACAACGTAAAAGTCACCGTTGTCAATGACCTCAACATAAAGCAGACGCTGATGGTGTGCGAAGTCGATGACTTTCTTGGCTCCAGCTGCAGTCAGTGACATTGGCTTCTCACACACAACGTGTTTACCAGCCGCCAGCATCATCAGTGAGAGTGACACGTGCGTCGTGTGAATGGCACCGATGTAAACCACGTCTAGCATGCACCAACATGCTGCTGTGTACTAGAACAACATGTCAGCCCACCCACTGCCAACATACTGTGCGGCTACTTGCCTAAAGCGGTTCTACCACGATCGTACATAAACCCTAATCTTTGAGCTCTTGAGCTGACAAATTACACAATGGTTACTCCAGCCCTGGAAAATGTTAACACAATTTTTATAAACGGATAGAGAAGTGTGAAATATCTGTAATGTAGTGTATTAAAATGGCTGCACAGTGTCAGATAGACTGACCTTAACAACTAAGTACATGACATCACTACACGCCAACTAAAAGTAGAAATTTCATTCTCCGCAGAAACAGCCAAAAGTCAACTCATCAAATACACTGCTGAAAGTAGTGTGAGACTTACTTATGCACGAAAAAGGTGGTATCTGCTGTGTGCTCAGCTTTGTAACCTTAGCAGATGATTAAAAAAGTAGCAAATGTTCTATCACTCTTGTACATGAGTAAGGGTGGGGGTAAGTTTATAGCTGCACCACGAGTTCAACTAAGCATTACTGCATGCAATAGATGGCACGAACCAGCTGCTACTACTGCTAGTTCTGAGTTGTGCAGCATGTTGTGGAGCAAATACTCAGATCTACAGCTTTACAATTAACAATCTCATATTCACTGTTCAGCAGAAGACAGTGATAAATGTGTCCCTACCAATGGCTGGATCATGAGCAAGGCTTTCATATGATCCATATGCTGAGTGAATTCCATGTTTCTCAGCAAACTGCTTCGCTCTTTCCAAACTTCTAGCTGCAACTGCTACAATCTGCGCATCACGTAAATCAGTGCCAAAATATCCTAACTCAAAACATTAATATCAAAATGACTAAGAACTTACACTAAAAAAATCAATCAGCAACTTACAGTGGTTATCACATTACTATTTCAGGTTCTTAGTGTGGCACTGAGTGACATGTACAAAGCCAAATAATGACATATAATTCACCATTGACATTGTTAAACAATTTAACGTTTGTAAGGTAATTAGTATTTTTACTAAAGCTGATAAATGAGACAATGTTTACACTCATGCAGTGCTATGGTGCCTGTAGACACAGTGACAGATGGGTGAGAAAAGCTTAATGGTAGCCAGACCATGACTTTGAAACAGTCTGCGAGTCAAATCTTGACAGTGAGACCAATATTTTTCAACGTTGTAAACAATTAATAAAGATATATTCAATCAAACCTGTGGTGCATTAAAATTGTCTTTTCGTTTCATTTTTATTTACCGGTTTAATATAGCTACTTACTTACCAACTCTACAATATTTTTCAACGTTTTAAGCAATTAATAAAGATATATTCAATCAAACCTATGGTGCATTGAAATTGTCTTTTTGTTTCATTTTTATTTAACTGTTTAATTTAGTTACTTACTTACCAACTCTACAATTACCAGGTACATCAAAGTCTGATTCAACATAGAAAATACAATGCAGAAAACTGCTATAATAATATCAAGCATCCCACGGCATCAAATATAAGCAAACCGTATCAATTAATGTATTACTGGTATGCCAAATCATATGTTGCTTGTTCAATGTTTAATGTTTGATTGGCAAAATCACAAGCAAATTTCTAATTAACAACACGTGACTGCAACAATGTAAGCATAAAACATATCACAAGCACTGCACAGTAAGCTATGGAATGAAGCTGAAAGAACAACATAGACAATAAGTACTGGGCACTGGGATGCAAATGAAACATGTCATTAACATCAGTTATCAATCTATCATACATTGAAAGAAACTAACTTTTTAGTGCTATCTGCAACACTAAATATCACACTATAATCCTACTAACATAAAGCTTGAAATACAAGCCTCTACCTTCTATTAGTATAAAATGGACTAAAACTGCCAGCTCTTATCAGATACCCAGTTTTAACGCGCGAAAGCAGCTATGCTTTCAGCGCGTCTTAGCCATCGCAATTCTGTCCGTCCGTCCGTCCGTCTGTCCGTCCATCTGTCAGTGACACAGGTGGATCAGGCAAAAACGGTCCAAGCTAGGATCACCAAATTTTTACCGTCGGCTGCCCAGAAGACTCTAGTTTCAGGAACCGTAAAGCTTTTTCATAAATTCGAAGGGGGTCACCCCAAACGAGAGCGCTAAATGAGAGGGGGGTAGGCAAAATCTGCAATTTTTGGCCTATAACTCGCTGTATCCTAGTAATGGTGCGAGATAAGGCCTAGTAGGAAATCGTATACTGGCTTTCGATTGGCGCCGAATTCAATGACTTTGGGTGACCTTGAACGCCAAAATAGGGATTTTTTATGGATTTTTCGGGCAATTTTGGACTCGACGCAAAATCATTTACAAGGCGGCGCCACGGCGCTGGCATTGGTGGCGTGGCGTCGTTGGTAAGGCGTTTCGGCTGAAACGAAGTTACTCTACGCCGGGCCCGGTTAGTACTGCAATGGGTGACTGCCTGCGGGCAGAAACTGCTATAGGCTTTTGCGCGTCCCGTAAGCATTAGCTCAAATTTCTTGTTACTAGAGTCATAGCTTGTACTAAAACACATTACTAACCTATCATATACACCATGAAACATGTGTAATTTCATGCATGTCCTGCATCTGCAATGTTTAAACCAATGATTTAGCAGATGTAACATTATCAACAGCCTGTTATGTTAGTACCAGGAGCACAGCAGGCTTGTATCGTAGTCTTGGAGACCCAGCTTATATCATGGACCTGGCTTGTATTGAAAGTTTTACAGCAGCAAAACTTTAAACACGTGAAAGACACTAAACAGGCAATAAAGCAGACACTGTGTATTTTGAAAAGAAAGACAACAACAAGTTTACATTTAACAACCTGGTGCTCCTCTGCAGGCAATGTCCTGAGTGCAAGGCAAAAGTCAGTTGCAATCAATCCAGCTGAAACAATGCCCCATCGTATCACTCTCGCTTTACTTCCTGGTTATTCAAACAGTACAAATAACAATTAGGGTCACCAGATAGTACAAGCAGTATACTGGAAACTGGACTTCAAATACCAGGTCTTAAAATGAACACACTGCAATCATTAGATATATTTGATTCTTACAAAATCTAGATCGCTAATAAAAACAAGAAATCTGAGCTAATGCTCATGAGATGCACGAGAGCTTATGGCAGTTCCTGTTTGCAGTTAATATTGGTTTATCTCCATCCATTTTGTTGCACTTCACTCTTCTGTAGCCAAAAACTGAACAAAATCACAAAAATCCTCTATTTTCAAGGCCATGCAAAATCATCGATGTTGATACTATTAACAAGCACATCACCATTGCTGTTATGATAATACAGCCAAAATTTGACAAAAAACTAGGTCATTCAACGCCATCTTACCTTAGGTTACCACTAAGATATGTATCCGCAACTTTAAACCTTCCTACAAAATTAAAATCTAAGTGTTATTTTATAAATTCTAACACCTATTCCTAAAAATAACCAGTCCTTTCCTCTTTCAGTTGTTGTCAACGTTGTAGTAATCGGTGCGGTAGTTATTAAGATATAACCAAAAATAAATCCTAACTTTTTTGCTTCCTATTTTTGCATCTGCCCTCAACAAAATCGATCTTCGATAATTGATCTCATATTTCTTCACTTAGTTTCCATAAAAACTATATATCACCAAATTCCCTATATATTGCACTAATAAATGCGATATTTAGAATTTCTCGCCGTTGGTCCTAATTCGCGTACTTTGACTAAAAATATGATATTTTTCCAAAAGGTGACACACCCCTTTTCGACCTACTAAGTCAAAATTCACATTTTCCACAAAGTCTGGATATGCGTATCCAGTACAGATGGAAAGCTTGTTGGATAAGAATTCCAGCGGTCCAAACCATTTCCAAATCCGTTCAGTAGTTTGGGGTGTTCATGCTAAGTTAATATACAAATACCAAAATCTCCAATCTTGATCGAATAACGAGTTAGTTGCGTGGCGCCATCTTGCAAACGCTCTTACGCCGGGTGCACAAATCATGCTTGTGATTGCCCCTCTTTTTCCCCCTCGTTCGAGGGGACTCCCTTCACCCATTTGGTGGCATAGCATAGCGGTTAGAACGTCGTTCCTGACCGGCGGACTTTCCTTATCCTGCGCTAGACTGATGGATGGCTGCTTGACCACTGTGTGGGTACGGCATCCACTATCAGTCAACCAATAAGAACAAATCAGCTTGCCATCCCTCCGGGGTCTGTTAAATGAGTAGTAACCCATTATATGGTTACGAAAGGTGGGGACCTTTGTACAGCTGACTGGGCTGCCTGGCCAGCCGGTGCGCCAGCCTGTGTTTGCAGGCTGCACGCGGCGGCTGTGCAATCGACAGCTGTGGTTAGTGACGAAAAGCGCATTAGAGGTGTGTATACACGACGATGCGCTATACAAATTGACAACCTTTACCTTTACCTTTACCTTTACCCAGCGGCATGAAATTTTGTCACAAAATACTAGAGATTCCAGGCTATCATCATATGGTGAAAACCCAAAGTCTATCTAACCTGGTCTTGAAACAGTACCAGGTTGTGACACCAGGACAAACAGACGAACAAACAGACAGGGGGACAGACAGAATTACCATAGCTAATACGCGCTATAACAATGCTAGCTCTCGCGCATAATGAAAGATAGAAATTTGGCAGATTTTTCTAGCTGAGCAATATGTTAAAGACATTCAATTATTTAGTAATGTTAGATGCCAAAATAAATCTTGTGAAATATTTAGCATTCTTGGATCACAGTGAACACGATCTATCCCTTATACATTGATATAAAGTTCAGGGTTGAAAGTACTATCAACAAAGATAAATAGTTGTGTTAAAAACCTTTACTAATCTCAAGACTATGTAACAACGATCACCAATAAGCATGATTGGACTACAAATGTTACTGCTGTGTTATATGAACTCCATCTCGAATAACTCGAAGAACGTAGGCAAATCAGTCGACTGACTTTTCCGTATAAAATTCTAAATAAACATGTGTGGTGTCAATAAATGATCTGGATTTGGTTTTTTTGTGTCAAAGGACTTATACCAAACACAGACTCGATATACCTAGTTGTGCCTCAACTCAGTTCCAAAACTTGAAAAGTCTTTTGCTGCCAGAACTACTGCTGAGTGGAATTCACTACTAGATTCCATCACCTCGTTGGCTTCAGTACCATCCTTCAGAAGCCAGCTGTCTGCTGTATTGTGCCTGTAGCTGTGACACTCCATTGCCACAATATCCACCAGGAGATATGCAATTATCATCCAAATCCAGATACAGATCCGAAACGAACGTGAACGCGTGGAATTTTTATTTAGTCAGGTCTCGAACACTGTCATAAATGACTAGTCAGAAAATGACGTGCAATATAAAATTCGTAAAGCTGTTACCACCGTTTTCAGCCATCTAATTTCAATCGCGTTTGATACTGTGGATTGCAAAGTAACTCGTAAAATGCTTTAATTCAAAAACCATCTATGTCAAAAACCGACAAACAAAATAAACACTCAGCGTGTTCGGAGTCGAGCGGGCCGGAAGCAGGCCAAAAGCCTCTATTTCCGTCCGAAGTAGATAACTTTAAAGGCCTACTACAGTGAAAATTTTTGGACGCAGTTTGAACAAATGTAACATGTAGATTTCAGATGTGCAATTCATTTATATACTGTAAATAGAGATTATATGCAAAAATCGCACTTAAATTAACTGAATTAGTTTCTATTTATCAATCCCATTTTACACGAAACCGGTAATTGCGCGTAGCAGACGACTGCCGAACATTACTTAACTGTTGATTGTTTAACTATTACGTGTAAAATAGGATGCGAAAACGTTATATACGTACACAGCAAGCAAATAAACAAACAATAAACCGAAAATGACAGCCGGCAGTACCAATGTTAATGTGAATATTGCACAAACTGTGAGATGTTTCCGTTTGCATGTTTTTTTAAGATTTAGATTTTTTTAGATTTAGATTTATTATGTATATCTTGTGGTTGCGTTGTTAAAAGTTGCGCTTGTCAACTTTACATTAAACGAATATATGATGGCATAATTGTTTTTTACATGTTCACCAGAATTAGTGTTAAATAACCTATTATGGTGTAGAGTTTATTTAAGATTAGGGTTAAGGCTATTAGCATGATTCAAAAATTTATGTGGCATTTGTGTGACCATAATGCACACCAAAACTATAGTATACTATTGGTAATAAATTCGACGCTGCTGCAGGCAAGTACGAAAGTTGCCGACTGGCGATCTGTGATTCCTTTACTTGCTAGGGTCGAGGTCGTCAGTTGATCGGAACCAGTCCAGTACGGGGCCTCCAACACCATACGAGATGCAAAGTCGCGTCAGCAGAATGTCGTGGTCGACTACTCCACACTGTCGAAGGTTGCTGATAGTCCATTATCTGCTATAAGAGAATGCTCCACCGTTGGGGGGGGGAACAGTGACTACCAGGAAATTGCGAACAAAAGTGCAAGAAAACATAATATGCTTGTCTGCCAAGCCACATACGGGGCAAACGGGAGATTTTAAACGATAAAAACGATAGATTGGATTTGAGAAAGTATGCATTTAGCAACAGAGTAGTTGATCACTGGAATGCACTGTCTGATGCGTGTGTAACCAGTAATACAATAAATCAATTTAAAAATTG
>Ga0209367_1003369_pt1 | contig 21734 bp, 16 predicted proteins | sample WorMetLIZISLAND2_FD_187412 | JGI IMG/M metagenome (GOLD analysis project Ga0209367, IMG submission 187412) | Marine gutless worms symbiont microbial communities from Max Planck institute for Marine Microbiology, Germany - Olavius geniculatus... ...
GCCACAGATCTGGACCGATGAACCTGGGCGTCTCGTGTGCAAGCATGGCCACTGTGTCTTGTGCTCGGTGTGCCGGCGCGCTGTCCTGCTGGAAGATGAACACTACCATGTCAACAGTAAGCTGGTTCCCAGCCACAATGATTTCGTAAATAAGTAAATAAATATGCACCCATGTCAATAAATGTCTAGGCTAAAACATGCCAAATATTATTCAATTTCGTTTATATTTGACAAAGTTATTACAGAAACAAAACAGTTCCACTTTTTTATGGTTCACAGTGTAGTGCATGTGAACAACATGCCCACTGCCCATGGTTGTTACCTGGCACTGCACAGGGTGAGAGTCGAACCAGCAACCTCGTTACAAATACACCACCATGCCACACTATGCCAAAGAAAAAAGAAGTAACTGTAGCTGCAGAGGAGGAATACATTCATGGTGAAATTCACCAATAACTACCAAAAAATGTTTATACCTTCGATGTTTCGACTTCCATGGGAAGTCTTCATCAGAAAAACAAAAGCAAGATTTCTTCATCCGGTTCTTGGCACAGTAAATAACAGATATGCCAGATTTTTTAGTCATTGATCGTGGAATTTGACCGAGAAAATGCGTTCGACCAAATGAATCTATTTGTTAAGATAGAGAATGCAGTTTACCAGTATCCAGCAAGAATTGAAGTTGCTCAGATGCTGGCTGTGACGAAGGTTCAGTTATCATCGCGATCTCTTTGCTGTCACATGTACTAGCAATGAATCTGCTGATCATTGAGACTAGTGGAGATGAAGATGATCTGGCAAGAACGGTAGATAGACAACGTGCCAGAGGTAGGAAGTTCTTCTTTAACAACAACACACAATAATTCTCTCACATACAACAGCTCTTTTATCTGTCCATTTCTGGGTGTTTAAAAAAATTTTTTCACATGTTCATTTCTCTGATTTGCATTTGACTATGTGCTAGATTAAACTGTCCTGGGCAAGTCATTCACCATATCGTACCTACAGCCGAGTTAGCAGGTAATTTCACAAAGAGTATTTCAGACCATTTTACTGAACATAAATGCTCCTATTTACAAAATCAAGTTATGCCTACCCTCAATAAATAAAGTGATAAAGCAGGCGAGTACAGTTCTCAATGCCTGAATAAAACCGTTCAACTCGTGTATACTTTGACCACTACGAAATAATTAACCCAATAAACTTTTATCAAAAGTGCAAAACAGAAGAGCAACAAGAAATTTGAGCTAATGCTCATGAGACGCACGAAAGCCTATAGCAGATCCTGTTCAGTAGTTTAGTTGAAAATTGGGATGTTCACGCTAAGTTAATATACAAATAACAAATTCTCTATCTGGATTGCATAACGATAGTATAGCGTGGCGCCACCTTGTGAATGATAAAGACTTGTGTCGCAGCTCGAAATCACCAAAAAATCCATAAAACCCCCTATTTTGGCGTTGAAAGTCATTCAAGGTCATTGAATTTGGCGCCAATCGAGAGCCAGTGTACGACTTCCTATTAGTGATTAATAGTAACCTAGGCCCTATCTCGTTCCACCCGTGTGACGAACAGATGGACAAACAGACAGACAGATGGACGGACAGAACTGTGATGGCTAAGACGTGCTGAAAGCAGTAGCTGCTTTCGCGCGTAAAAACTATGTTAGATCAGTTACTGTACCACAAGCAGTTAATCAACCACAAGAAATGCCATTTATAATCAATATAAAAGTTTATTATCAATATAAAATTAACATCAACATTAAGTCAAAGTCTCTCTGAAATAATCCACATTAGTGAAAAAACAATTCTGTTATCGCGTGTTACTACACGCTTGATTTTGTTAAAACTGCACTATTTCATTAGAACTCACCTCACTGAGCATGAGTATTCGGACAAGTGGACAAGCCAGCATTGTGTGTTCATTCAGTCCAGCAACAAACGATGTCACTCTCGGTGAATTGAGAATACGAAGAAAAGCTTGGATGACAACATCAACAACAACCGGCTTCCTCGCACCCTGAACATCGGTCACATAAAATTTTCGGAAAAAGTTAACAGTTGTTGTGTTGCGTTGACCAAAAGCTAAGCAAGATTTATAGTTTGTTATTTGAGGGCCCCCCTAAACTGTGAGAACCTAAAAATAACCCCCACATACCTTCCACAAATTTGGCATACCGGTAAGCTGTTTGTGATTATAGACTTTGTACAATAACATCACCCTGCATGCAGCAGGGACCAGACTCACTGTAGTATTACTGTTACCTGTTTTGAGATATCTTTTTGGTAGTGTCTACTAGTACTAACTGCACAATGAATAAGTCAAGTCAGCAGTGAGAGCCTGGCTGGAAGAAAGGACACAAATATTTCATTACGATGGCATAAGCAGTTTAGCAGAAAAGTGACACAGAATCTATGCACTGAACTCTCTGTGACAAATACAAAGTGGGCCATAAAAATGTGGCACTTTACTTCTGTCCATATCTTCACCAATTATTGATCAATTTTCAAAATTCTCATACTGGCATTCTCATTCAAACAATTTGCAATGATGTGATTATTATATTTTCCACCGCATGGTTAATGCATTTCTACACTACCTTGTAAAATATAAATGTAAGCAAAAACTAACAATAAGAACAAAAATTACAGTAAATGAAAAAAACACTTTAGACACTAGACTGTGTTAGACCCACACAGTTTAGTGTCATACAGACCATTCACTGCAGTGTTGGTCTGAAGTGTTTTTCGTTCAATTAGTTTATTACCGTTATCAATGCATATTTCATTGATATTTCACAAGGTAGTGTAAAGATATATTTATGGTGTGGTGGAATATGTAATAATCACGCTATTGCAAATTGTCCCCAGAGTGTGGCAGCAAAAGAATTTTGAAAATCGATCAATAATTGGTGAAGATATGGACAAAAGTAGTGCCACATTTTTTGGCCCACCCTGTAATTCGTATCACTACTTGTATGTTTTTATATTCACGTCGCAAAACTTTTCGATCGCCCCTCACAAATATAGCCTTTACGTTACATAGTGGATGGAACTGAACAGTCAACATACAAACCTTCAGGACAGCCTGAAACTGTTTGTGTCGATCCGCTACTGGAGACATGTCAAATATCTACAATCATCAACAAATAATCTCAGAAACTTAAATCAAATGAACATCCGACGACAGATAATTTGTTTAATTTGTAAACACTGACAGAACTATTAAACAGGAAACACTCATCATTAACCCTTTCACTGCCACATGCCGGATATTTAGCGTGTAAAACTGGTGACCCTGAAATCCCTGGTTCGACTCCATCCCAATGCACTGCCAAGTAATGACCTTAGGCAAGTTGTTCACAGACGTCTGCCTCTGTCACTAAGCAGTATAATTTGGTATGGCCTCACCACCAGGAACGTAACGGCAGTAAATCGGAGAGATGTGGCCACCATGTAACTGAGTTGTGTTTGCACTCACTTCTGGCTCAAGGTCTATAGACAGAGATGAACACTGCCCCTACGGATTACAGAGTTGTGAGAGAGCTATGTGGACCACCAATCAATCAATCAAAACACATTTTTATAGCGTCGTGTGTCGCGAGCAAATCAGAGTCACATGGTGGCGAAGACTAGGCTAGGTGTTTATTTTTGCAATATGCGATGTCAAACAGTGCGGTTTTTAAGTAACGCTTGAAAGGGACTACCTTTCACTTTTTACAGGTGAATTTGGGGCTCAAGCCTAGTGGCTTGGTCCAAATTTCAGCACGGTGCTAAACCATCAAACGCATTGAGTAAACTTTCTCGTAATATACACTGTTATGATAAATAACATCAATCACCTTGTGGAGAATGGCCGCCATGCTCTCAACACTGTTCATATCGGCAGGTGAGATGTCTGGGGTTCTTGTGAGCTGAGACTGAACTCTTGGTCTCATCTCTACCTTCAAGATGCCACTTGACTCTGCACACATCGACACCCATAGATTACCATTTACCATCTTAGATTACCTCACCTTTGCGGCTGGCAATTGAGATGCTGCAGCAATTAACTCAGCCCCAGTAAGTAAGTAAGTATGTAAATTAAATTTATAAAGCGCACAATGTCAGCGAGAAACTCCCTGAATCTGAGGCGCTGAGGTATGGAGTGAGGCGGGCCACTAGACATGGCTAGACGTTGAAAAATAGAATGTTTTGAGTTTATGACGAAAGAAAGCTATTAAACAGCTATTGCGGAATACCTCCTGGCATTCAACGGCAAGCACAGAGAGCAATTCATCAACTGAGGCTTAACAGACTGACCTCCATAGCTTCATACCAAGCCTTCGGTGGACAGATTCCGTCTCCAATCTGTCCTCACTGTAAAAATAGGCAGGAAACAGCTGATCACTTACTGTTTTTCTGTTCAAAGTGGGCAGTAGAATGTCAGCAGTACTTTGGCGACTCCATCAGATGTGTTCCAGGACAGTGATATTCGATATTCGATATTTGACAGGACGGTGGAATTCCTCATATCTTCAGGCCATCGCCCCTCCCCCCCATATAGGCAGTGCCTAACGAGCTCACTATGACAACAGCAACAATAACCTTCAAGGTGGGCAGACTGTTACACCTGCCCAGTCTATTATCAATGTGGTAAATTGCACATCCTGCCAAATTCAATGGATCTCACTGAAATTTGACTTCAATTCCATCCAGGAAAGGCTTGTCCTTCCCCGAATTTTAGTCTCGGTCTGCTGTCGGGTTTTGGAAAAAATGAAAAATAAAGAACAAAAAAGCAAAAGCAAAAGGCCTCCCATTACCACAACAAAACAGAGTATGGGCAAAACACAAAAACCAAAAACAGACAGCAAAATCAGATAGTATGGGCAAAACACAAAAACCAAAAACAGACAGCAAAATCAGATAGTATAGGTTGACATGATAGATCGTAAACGATTTTAAATGGCAAATTAGCTATGTTGAAACTGTCAATCGATTATTAAGCTACCGTCAGCGTTTAGGGAAATCTAATATAATACTGTGTGCAAAATATCACAACCGTCCGTTACATGCTTGATTTATACGAGCCAACATAATGGAGTCACCAAAAAATGCAGTGACGTCATGCAGACTAGCACTGACTTAACTCGTGAAGAAATATTTCAACAGGATGGCAAGTGCGCATACCACAAAAGCTACAATCGCCTGGCTGGGCGCAAATAATAAGTACTACATTTTGTCAGAGGAATGGCTACCTAATTCAACTGATTCATCTCCGATTGATAACGTTTGGAGCATTATGGCAACAGCCATTTACGTCGACCCCAAGTCTCAGTCACTGCAAGCACTGAAGCACCATCTTTGAAAAGCATGGAAATCAATTTCTCTGCAGACACTTCAAAATCTTATTGCTTTGATGCATAAAAGACTGAATGCAGTCATTAAAAAGAAAGAAGACGCCACTTCATACTAACAGTGGTGCAGTGAACAGCGATCTCACTTGACGTTAACGCTTATCGGTCCATTTTTATGTTATTTTAAGGGTCCTGTTATGTAAATGAGTATTGTAAATGTTGTGTAATAGCTACAATTCTAAAATTTTATACAAAGAATTTTACTGAATATACCTAAACGGAGATGCAAACTATTAGTGATCATTGATAATAACAGGCTTGTATTTGAAATCAAAATAGTTCGCGACCTATCGTGTTAGCCTATAGCTACGCGAGTGACAAACCACCAGTCTGGGATGGTGCCGAGTGTCCCTCAAGCAGCAGTTGGTAGAACTTCGTGCCACCAGTCGCACCTCTCATACACTGGACCTCAATCAGCTGCGCCATGTAGCCCTTGTCGACGACAGCACCCTCCATGGCCTCCGTGTCCAGTTCCATGGCACTGTCCAGGCAATGCAGCAGGCGGCTCATACTCACCACAGGAATGCCGAACGACTGGACAAACAGCAGCAGCTGTGCTGGCTCCAAGTCTACCAAAGCTACACAAACAACAAACAAATGGAAACAAAGTGCAACAAACAAAGTGAACGAGACAGACACTCGTGCATGCTAAAGGTTAAATGTGGTTTACAGACCTTGAAGGGCATGGAGAGAGATGACATCAGAGATTGGACAAATTAATCAACAGACAAGTTGCTGCAGTCGACAAAGAATTGTGCAGCTTGGCCTGCTGTGCTGCCAAAGTTCGCATCAGCGGATAGGGCATCAACGACAACGATAGCTGAAAAATGGTTAAAATTGCTAAATGCTATAGCTCTTCATAGGAAACACATCTCAGAGCTACGGAGCATCACCTGCCATATGGGATCAGAGAGTGTTACCTGCCACCCGACACAGGTCAAGGTGCCTCGCCTTAACCCCAGCCAGAAAGACCGGTGCTTGATTAACCTATCCCGGAGAGATGGAAGGCTGAGTTGACCTAGGCAATATGGTTTACCTGCTTGCAGACAGTCACCCATCCAAGTCACCCCGGCCTGGCATACATCAACTTCATCGATCAAGCACAACACATCACCTCTATGCTACGCGACCAACCCTACGGCCATTTCAACTGCCATATCACCATATCCACAGCCATATCAAACACATGGCAAACACAGACAGTGGCTCGGTGGAGTAACGGTATGGTGTCGAATGCACGATCGAGTGGTCCTGGGTTCGACTCCCGGCTGGGTCACTATCAAGTCGGTGACTATCTGTGGAGAGGAAAATCATCTCAGCATATAAACAACCAGCCTGTCGCACTGGGCTTAAGGTGGAGTGCGTTTACCTGTAATTTTTCTCATGCCCCAAGAACAGTGGCTATGCAATTACAAGTGGCTTAGTTGTCTAACAGTTCAGATGTTGGATTTGTGCTATCGAATGGTTACAAACTGAATGGGTGACTGTCTTGGGACAGGCAAACCATACTGGTGTCAACTCGGCCTTCCGTCCCTCGTTAAAAAGAACGTGTGCTGACATGCACTGAGTGGCAAATAACACTGTGATCCCATATGGCAGGTGACGCTCCACAGCTTTGAGACAGGTTCAGATAATCTTCCGTTTTCTTTACGTTAAATGTTTTAACTAGTCAGCAAAGAACATGCACCTGCATCGACCAATCGCATCACGGACGATCGAATCATCCTCAGCTTCAGCCAATCAGGAAGCAGCAGCGCCTCTTCAGACGTATCAATAAGAAATGCTGACGGTGGATTTCCATTCTCAGGGAACCAGGCATCGAGAAGATCACTGAACTTGTTTGGCTCTGTTCAAAAATCAGAAATAATGTAAATAGTCTTTCTAATGCACATATCAGACATAAATATATACATTATATGTTCCACAACAATATAGTTATAATTTTACACATTAAGAATGGTTATTCATAAGAGATTTCCCATATAAGCTGGATAAACTGAAATGATTACTACTAGAAGTTAAATAGATAGATAAATCAGTAATTTCTGAAGAAAAACTCAACACATCAGATAATTCAGTGTCCAAAGTTCTTTTAGAAAAAGATGACAATATGCAAGATGTGTCAGACTTAAGATCAAGAGACTGTCGGTTAGACTTCCTATCGGGTTGCTATCAAGTGGTTATTATTTGGATAGGTACTGTTCACGAACATGTGAACCATCTCGGTATATAACCAACACCAAGATCGACTCAGCCTTCCATCCCTCTGAGGAAGGTAATCAAGTACCGGCCTGTCTGGTTGGGGTTAAGATGGGGCACGTTCACCTGCGTATGATGGTAGCTAATAGTGTGTGATCCCACAGGGCAGGTGATGCTCCGTAGCTCTGCGGTGGACTCCCCATTTAAAGCTATATACGACCTTTAACTGTGTGCCAACACATCAGCAAACAAGATACCATTTTATGCTATAACGATGTTAATAGTAACAGAATATAAATGAATGAGATATGGGTATAAAAAGAGAAATAAAAACAAGAACACTGTGTGATGATGACAACAACGACACAATCCCGCATTTGAAACAAACATTATATCTAACTGCAAAAACGGGTTTTAGTTAAAAAAATAGTTGATGCTCCAGTTGAGCATACTGAAAAATCATAAAAACATGCCAACAAAATTAGTGGGTGTCAAATCATCTGCGACTGCCTTACCACGTGGCTCTCCGTAGGTCAAGAGTATAATCATAGCATGGACTACAAGAATATTCATGATCGCGGACTTGCCGGACGACCACTGGAGCCGAATCTGATCCTGGGACTCGGACTTCACACATCAACAAACATCTCTTATTATACACTTCATGCTACTATGGCACACACTACATCATGTCTCAATAAAAAAACGTGCCACTTCTATATTTTGAATAACTCCGCGAAACATTGGTCAATTTCGCGAATTTTTGGTGACATCACGAAAAACTTGACCTAAAAAACTATAGCTTAACCCACCTCACCTTATAACTGTCTCTACACTACCTTGTGAAATGCAGAAATCGTAGTTCGGCCATTTACAACAATGAATTCATACTGGGGACTGCATGCGTCAGCTCAGAAAATCACCGAGACCACAAAATCATCGAAAAGCTGTTACATAATCAAAACCAATCGTGTTCATTTTAAAATCGATGAACTAAAATGTTGCAACAACAGCGAGTAAGCTGCATGCAAAAAATTGTCAAAATCATCCAATGCTTCACGGAGTTACTCAAAAAATAAAAGCAGCACGTTTTTTTATTGAGACAATACTGTAGTACCAGCATTACTTAGCTAGAGATTAAACAGGCAGTTTGTCAATTTATTAAGTTGAAATTCTTTATTGTATTATATTCTATTATAGAATATATTACAGAATAAATTAGTCCTGTACAAGGCTGCAGTCAATTCCTCCATACCAGTTTCACAATGTTGCATAGCAGTTACGTTCATGGTCACATGACATACAAACTAGGCTAAATACTGGCCCAGTATTACTGGCTTAACAAAAATTTGGACTGAAGAAATTTCAATACTGTCCACTGGTTTAAAAATTATTAGTTATTTGCCAGCTCCCATTGTGAATGGCGAAGAAAAAAGAATTTAAAAACTTTGTAACTTAATTTGAAACAGAAAGAATTTCTAACTTTGACCCTGACCTTGGATTGGGTCACATGGCATACTGTCATGTAGCACTTATCAACATTTAGATACAGACCAACCTTCATTCAAATCAGACTACCCACGAAAATTTTTGTAGACCAACAGTCGTGAACCTATGAGTGGACGTACAGACAGACTCCAAACCGGCTTTATCGAGTCAAATCAGTTGAACAGTTGACCTTCCATAAGCTGAGACTAACTAGTACAATACATTTCATCTTAAACTTTGTGAACACAGAGAACATAGATGGAACAGGCAGTGTGAGCAGTTTCGTAACAGCACATCAACACAATGTAACCCATTCAGTGCCACAAATGGCTAAAAGCAATTAAAACCATGTAAATTATGAATTTAAAATAAACCATTTAAACTTGTTTAAGATCAAGCCTATTAAGCCAATTAACGAAAAGCATCTTTACCTACAACTGTAACAAGAAATTTGAGCTAATGCACACTAGACGCGCGAAAGCCTATAGCAGTTCCTGTTCAGTAGTTTAGCTGAAAATTGGGTTGTTCTCGCTAAGTTAATATACAAATACCAAATTCTCTATCTGAATCGCATAATGATAGTTTCGAGGTGCCACCTTGTAAATGATATAGACTTGTGTCGCAGCCCAAAATTGCCAAAAAAATCCATAAAACCCTATTTTGATGTTCAAGGTTATCCAAGGACATTGATCTCAGTGGCAATCGAAAGCCAGTGCACGACTTCCTATTAGTGATAAATAGTAACCTAGGCCCTATCTCTCACCGTCATTGAGATACAGCAACTTATTGGCTAAAACTCGAAAATTTTTCCCACCCCCTCATATAGCACCCTCGTTCGAGGTGACCCCCTTCGAATTTATGGAAAAGCTTTACGGTTCCGGAAACTAGCGTTTTCCAGGCAGCTGACGGTAAAGATTTCGTAATCCTAGCTTGCACCATTTTTGACTGATCCACCAGTGTGACAGACAGACGGACAGACGGACGGACAGAATTGCGATGTCTAAGACGCGCTGAAAGCAGTAGCTGCTTTCACGAATAAAAATTAAAGCAGGCAGGGCATAATAACTGAACAGAAAAGCCATCATGAAACTGACCCATTGGAAAGCAGCTTCAATCTGTGGCAACTGCGCCTTCATGAGGTACGAGTAGAACATGTTGATCATTGCGCTGAGTACGTGGTCAGCTAGCTCTGTATGAAGCTTGTCTTGTGGCAGCAAATGGTTGATCAACGTGGCCCTTTCAACTATCAGCTGCGCCATATCCTGTCAATCAGTCAATCCATATATTAACTTAGAAAAATCTGACCTAGCCCACGTCCTGGTATGTAACCCAACTCAGCCTTCCATCCCTCCAGGGCAGGCAAATCAAGTACCGACCTATCTGGCTAGGGTTTGTTGGGTGGCAGCTAACAGTTTGTGATCCCATATGGCAGGTGACGCTCTGTAGCTCTGAGATAGGTGTCCACAGGCAGCGAGATGCACAGTGGCGTGCAGACTGCGGACGAATTAAGACCGCTGGCCGAGATCAAGGCCATAGGCAAGTAGAGAGGCCCAAATGTCGAAAATAAAGTGGACCGGGAGTGTAGCGACTGTCCACTTGTCAATATCTTTAAACTAGATCATCAAGCTTTGCACAAGACTAAGTATGTATACATTCGCCTCCGTGGCATGCACACAATGCACAAGCAATCCATGTGACTTCTATCTTTGACCTACAAACATGCAATGGGATTCTACACTGCGTCCAGTAAAAAACAGATCCACTAGACATTGTGCAATAAAAATGTCAAATCTAATCGAATATGAATAATGTTTAATCCCCAATAAATTCCTGAAGCGACTGCCAAATTTCATTGAGAAATATTATTTCTTACCAAAATTATCAAATGTTGAATATCGATAACAAAATATCTCGGTTACCAATATGGTGTTACATAAGTAAACTCCTGTGTTTATTTGCATAACTTTAACAAACAACATCTGATTCTAGCAAAATTTTACATCAAAAATGTGCCATCTATTGGCAATCAAAGTGCCAAATTTCAATTAAATCTATTTACACAAACAATAGTTACAATGGCTTTTGTGAGTGAGCGAGTGAGTAGTTTCTTAACGGCACATCAGGCTTTTGTGAGGTCACCTCAAAATGTGAAGTGTCCAGTATTAGGCAACTGTTTGTTTAATCCTGACAACGTCCACGGCTTGCAGGGAAATTCTGCGACAAACTTTTTAGCACCATACCCTTTCTTTTGCCTCAAAAGTTTAATTAAAACACGATCATCTGCAGAAAACACCACTTTGTTATTGTTCACATTATTCTGATTGCAGCATCAAACGTCACTTCCCACGGAGAGACTGCAGTAGGCTATATAATGCCATTTTGGTAACTGAGATATTTTGTTATCGATATTCAACATTTGATAACATTTTGCAGTTGCTTCAGGAATTTATTGGAGATTAAGTGTTTGGAACGTTATTGATATCCGTTTAGATTTAACATTTTTACTGCACAATGTCTACGGGGTCCGTTTTTGACTGGACACAGTGTGGATCTACAAGTTGTCGTCGCTTTCTTCACTGTTGATTGTACCAATAATTCAACATCATTAAATTATGGCCATTATCACCACTACTATCACCATCAGTACTCAATACACATTTTTGCTCATACGAATACTTATCATCACAGCAGGTGATCGATAGGAATCCTAACTATTAACTGTACCATGTCATGTCCACCAACCGACCGACCGACCGACTGACCTTCAGCACCAATATCAGACATATTTTAGCTCCTATTTATCACCAAAACAATTCCACCATCTGCTGACAAATTTATGCCTAAGCTTAGTTGTAGCTAACTGCTTAATCTCAAAAAGTTTTTTTACTTACACAACCTAAAAAAAAGATCGAATACACTCCATTGTTCAACAGAGTTCATGTCAGCAGAAATGAATACAGAAAATAAAAAAATACTGACCAGGGCCAAGGAATCAAGATCATGAATATCAAACTGTGAGCTGTGCTGAGCCAAGAATAGAATATAAGCACTCACTGCAGCCGCATCACTCTCAACCTGACAAGCCTGCAACAGCGGATATTATTTATTTGATTCGTTACGTTTTTGCTCGTGTGGCTTAGACTGCACTTGCTCAATAACGTATACAGTTTGATAAAATTTATATTAAAGCAAGATGAACAACGATATACAGTGAATGGCCATTGTCTAGGGAATGGAACTAAAACACAAAAAGTGCAGCAGCAAACAAAAACATAGCATGCAACTGTCCTGTAGCTGGTTGGTGATGTGAGATGGAAGCCAGAGGATGGCGGACGGAAGACAATGACGGACAAAAGGGGGTAGTCGGGTGGCTGCTGTTGAACCCGCTTCCCACGTGCTGGAAGACGAAAGTCGGGTGGCGGACGTCGTTAGTCAGACGGCTGACGAGGAACCGCCTGCCATGCGCTGCGTCGACGGGGTCACGCGCCAACTGACTCGCAGACGTGTGTCATGTAATCGTAGTCGTACAGGAAAGCATTCCTTCAGAAGTCATTCATAACCGTAGGTTCGTTCGTACAACGTACAACGTAGTTCGTCGTTTCACGTACGTCTTGTGTCAAACGTTGACTACCCACTCACGTATATACAGAGCACGACGTGTTGACTGTTCGAGTGCTCAGGCAGGTAATAACGTTCAGCTGTCGTCTCTTCGCCAAGAAGAGTTCTCACACATGCGCAGTAACATCGATCAGCACGCACTGTTCAGGTCACGTCTACAGGGTGCAACTGGGCCGCCAGACGACTGTCACAGCAGGTGTGAAAAGCGGACCATCGTATAAGCCAGACGCCGCCATCGACTGTTCACGGTTGACAAAATTCAAGCACGCACGCGTAACTGAAAAAAAAACAGGGGCGGTCTCAACAATTTATTTGCTTATTTATTTAATGCAGCACAGTCTCAACGAAGTCGTTCTATGCTGGGCTGGGTTAGTACTTGGATGGCTGATTGCTTGCGGACAAATAAACCATCTCAGTATGTAACCAGCCACCTGAGTTTCCTATAAAGAGATATACACCGCCTTTAATCTTTAATCTTTTACTCTGCAGCACACGTATCATAGCAAAACAACGAGCCATTAACAGTTGCCCCACATTAAGAATAAACAGACAGACAGAGTGACAAGGCAACTGACATGAGTTAGTAGCACTGCAGATACACAGACAGATCAATATTTTCAAGCAACTGACTGATGAAAATAGCTGAAGAGCAACAACATACTTCCGATTCCCGTTAAACTGTTTATCATAGTGCGCTGTGACCCTTCAAGGTCATCCAAGGTCAACGATTCTCATGACAGGGCATATGCCACTTTCTATTAGTGATTAATAGTAACCTTAGCCATATCTCTCACCATTTCCGAGATATAGCCAGTTTTCCATGGAATTTCCTACCTTCCGCCGTCCATTCAACCCCAAATTTGAAAATGTTCCCATTGCACTAGATGGCTGAAATTTTCCATGCCCGAGTTTAATACACATGGCCAATTATCTCTGTAAAAAGTTTTCCGATACGACCTACCCATTGGCCCAGGTACATCCATTAAAGACAGTGTTTACCTATTCAACATATAAATTCATTACAAAAATCGATGATATTTTGAAATTAATTAGATAATCAGCATAAAAATGCAGCAGCGGTAAAATGTGTTGTGCTCACATGTCTGAGGTCGGAGCAAATGTTCATCTTGATGCATTCAAACAGCGGCAGTGATGGTAGGCGCACAAGCAGCCAGTGCTGGGCGGGCAGCAGTGGGGCCACTGCACTGATACCTGTATCCACTGGAGACAGGTCGGATTCTTCTACTGGCTTCAGGACTAAACTTGCTAAACCCTGCGTCACACACCATTCACAAAAATCAATGATCCACACCAGCACGGAAAAAAAATAAAACATTCAGCTATATAACCAAGGATGAAGTCAACTCAGCCTTCCATCCCTCCAGATTAGGATAATCGAGTACCGGCCTGTCTGGCTGGGGTTAAGGCAATGCACGTTCACCCGTGTCTGGTGGCAGGTAATACTGTGTGATCCCATATGGCGGGTGATGCTCTATGGCTCAGCGATGGGTTTCCACATCACAACACAACAGCAGATACCGCTACAGTGCCTCACACAATTCTCTCTGTCCATCCGTCCGTCTGTCCATCACATGTGTGGATCAGTCAAAAATGGTGCAGGCTAGGATCACCAAAATCTTCACTATTAGGACAGCTATACAACAAGTCTAAGGTCCGGTTTTTTCATAACCAATCAAATCAAATTTGATCTCCAATTTACTGATCTCTGATTAACTTGATGTTCAGAATTGATTGTTGATCAACTGCGTTTCGTTTTAACAGGCATTTTCGATCTCCAACTACGTGATCGGCGATTAGCTGATCCGCCATCAACTGAGCCTACTTTATGCCAATCTGATTGGCTGACAGTGACCTCAATTTGCGATGTTGTGCTAATGAGCATGCGCTGCGAGTGGACGCTATAGGCAGTAAACGTCGTCATAGCAACGATATCAACGATATTGTCCATATTGTCTGCTGTCAAAAATACGTTGTATCGCAAATCAATGTGGGAGCATCTATCCATTTTATTTCTTCACAAAACACCATGCACAGTATAAATTGATCAGTAGTGACTGATCGCCATGCTTGGAACTTCATTTTAATGCGTGAATTGCCATTCTGACCGGCAACGTGAAGTGATGTTTCTTCACTTGAATGGTTGCTATGGCACAGGTAAAGGGGGTAAATTTAAATAACACCGTTAGATTGCCCAACCCCGAAGATAGGGGGGTAGGTAAACACAGCATGCAATTATCTTCTACACGGACCGAGTTCTACCGCTTTGAAGTCTCCACAGGCCAAAATACAATTTTTTTTTAAAAATTGAGGTAAAATAGGGGAAAAGTTGTCAGATTTTTATCCCAAACAAACTCGATCTTACTTTTCAGGCCCGAATCACTGTGCAAAATTTCATCAAAATCGAATCAAAATTGCGGCCGTAGGAGTGTTTACAGACAGACTGACAGAATGATAGACAGACGCAAGTGATTTTATAATCTGTCCCTTGCTATGCTATAGCAATGAAGCAGATAAAAATCCTTGGGGTCCACAGAAACCTAAAGCCTCCTCCACTTAAATGATGCCCCGTGTGCTTACAGCAACAGAACAGAGAGACAAGAAAAAGCATGCGTGCTTACGTTGCTGGCAAGTTTGCGCGTAGAGCTCTGCGGAGAGCCGAGTCTCTTGATGAAGTAGTCCAGCACCTCAGCGACGGCAGGCTGAGATTCAGGACTGGCACTGTAGAGCAGGTTCTGCAGACGAGACTGCAGCTGCTCGTGCTTGTAGTGCTTCTGGTGGCAGACACAAACACAAACAAACATACACTTCAACTCTCTCCTGCAATGTGTGTCTACCACCAGCTGCCACCGGCCCAAATGACACTGAAACCTTATGCTGAAGTGAATACAGAAAAGCTTCCAGTAGAATTATTCGGGTGTGAACAGAAGCCACTTACTTTACTTTGACACGAACCTTGCGGCATGGCTGATGAGAACGTTCGTGATGCTATATGCCAGAGACCACAATGGTGTTGACAACGACAACACCGTAAAATGGGCATTTACGTTGACACTCTTGGTCTACTTTTTGTCTATACTGGTGTACTGTACTTGTTTCCATTTTTGCAATATGACAACAACATTCTGCACATGCCTGGCAAGTCGCATGCGAATTTGGGTGCAAATGGAAGACTGGTGGCAACCTGATACCAACATGCCAAGATGACGCTCTCAATGATGGTGTCTTACAAATCAATGGTTTAGATGGCACTGAAATATGCTGCATGGCATATTTTTGACAAAACGAAAATATAAACGTGCTTTGTTATGTACTGACAATAAAGACTGATAAGTGCAGAAAAATATAGCTGGAGGTGTATTCAGTATAGCTGCCTATAGGAAAACAGTTCAGCATTAGCAGTGAAGGAAAGTGATGCCACTAGACTTTAAATTTGCAGTGATTTCCAATGTAGGCCTATTATAAAAATGTTATCGTATTTGATGTGCACATCATATTACAGTTTCAGAAATTGGCGTAGAAAATGCAAAAATGTGAGCATTTTTTATCACTAGGGTTAGGGTTAAGGTTATCATTTTTTATCCTGGCATCACCCACTTTTTGTTAAAAAATACCCCCCTGAGTGTAACTGCAGTATTATAGAAATTGTATCATTGTAGATCACAGACAACTAAGAGAAACACTGGACGAGGTGTTTTTTCCGTGTAGATATTGGAAGCGGCGGGGAATGGAGCTGGAGCATCTGAGAATGATCGTAGTGGTGCCATCCACCACCCGGACAGAGGCCGACTGTCCACTTACATAGCTGAGGTTAGACGAACACGTCATCAAATTTCGTTGTTATTGCTTTATTTGTCTTAGTAGATTTTTGCTTTGATTTTGTTTTTATGCTGAGACAGAGACAAACAAACAAATAATGCAGTCAGACAATATAGAAAAAAATTTAAAATATATAAATGCAAAAACATGCTACACAGAAGTCTTAAAATTTATGAAAGTGTCCTTAAAGTTATGATACACAGTTTTCCGATATTCTGACACGATAGATAGTGAATATTTTATGACATCTACGGTTAGCAGAACTTTTTTTGCGATTTGATAGACAAAGGATGCTAAATGGCATTGCTAGGTACCAAAAATTTGTTACAATGGTACAACAAATATTACAACATAAAACTACAATGCGAAACACAAAAAACGAACATACCAGTGCAATGAAAACATTGAGGTGAGTGAGTAGTGGTTAAAATTAGTTAAAAGCAGTTAATCGATCTGAGGCTTAATTTTTGATAGCCATACAACCGTACATGGCAACAAGAGTCCGACTGGTGGTTTCAGCTGCCTCAGCTGTCGCTTGGCTTGAAAGAATTCAAAACATTCTCTGACAGAAGTACCAAGTTAAAATGTTGGAAAAATTGTCAGTCTGTCGTGACTGACTGGCATCAGACTTTGAATGGATGGCCAAAGTCATCAACTCTCACTGGATTAGACATCAACTGAAGACTGTACGAATGTAAGTGGACCGACATCCATACATTGAAGTTTGGCTACAAAAGTGCCTAAGTCCAGCAGCTCTGAGCGGAGAACGTTCACACTGCTGTCTTCAGTATACGGTGGTGAGTCATCGCTGTTAGTCATTGCTCCAGTTTTCAACAGCAGCAAAGAACTTCAGAATTCAAAAATCCACATAGCCGTTCCATTGTATGATGGTTGCATGTGATATACATCGTACCGCAGGACCGCTGGTTTGAGCACGGTTTAAAGTCTCGCCCACCATGTGTGGACCAGTTGAACATCACTGCTGTGTGATGGCCGTACCAAGATATCGGAGACCCCCTAAAGCCGAAAATGTTTATAAAAATACAGCAGAAGAAGGTACGATAATGCCAGAAACACACAACACCAGACTGCAGTTCACTGCATGGAGTCGTTTAGCAGTGAGCAGATGAGCACACCCACAGAGAAGACATTAAAAGTGTCTGCTACTTCCATGGTTACAAGCAGCAGTTGGAAGAAAGCCAGTAACCAAGGCCAGTTTAACACAAGCAAGTGACGGTGACTAATTGAGAAACTGCACTCGATTAGCTGTGCTTCAGGTTAACTGCAGATTGCATTTAAAGTTTCCTCAAATGTATGCATGTGATTTAAGTAATTATATATTTTTGGATTAGAAAAATATGACAACATTTATAAATTACTATAAACAGACCTCTGTCCATTGGTTATTCTTGTTCTCTTTCGATACATTGAAGAGCATTTGCTCTGATGTCTTCAGTCTGCTGCGAGTCATCGCCCCGGTTTTCAACATCATCAAAAAATAAGAAAATTTATAGCCTCTCTATTATATAATGGTGGTATGCTGCAAAAATATTTAGCTCAGTAACAACATACTTTGGCTGCTGCAAGATTGCTGATAAGTTTTTATCAGCTAAGTGTTGCTCAGACCGTTTGTACCCAAAGCCAGCAACATCAAACAATGTACGAAAAAACATCACTACTGTCACTCACATAAGTTGGTTTGTGCATGTTGTTACAATACAGTGTAATAATGAATGTACCAAAGTATAATATACCAAATAAAATACCAATTCTGCAAGCATAGTGGACCAGTCTTGTGATTGGCATCCAGCCTATCACAGCACGCATTGCTATCTGAACACTTGCACTTTTATCGCTTGCTGACAGTTGGTCTAAGAATACGATTGTGAAAGCATGTCCGAATAAATACTCGCTGGGATTTTGTGGATAAGATCCGTTACCTCTTCATTATTTAATGGATAATTCCCCATTTTAGTAATGTAATGTAGGAGTAAACAATTACCCCTACAACAGTACAATGTTTACATCAATGATGAGCCTAAGAAGTGAATGGACAAGCAGCAGATTCTAGCTGTACTAGAAACATGCAAAGAACGCCATCGTAAATGTCTTGCCTTTGACAAAGCTGTAATCAAAATGAAAGAAGACATGATCCTAACCAGCCTAATCATTTATCTGTTTGCACTCCCCAGCGGTTTACGGTAGCTTGGATTTTAGTGAAATTGTTGTAGATGCGACTTTGTGTCATCATCATGGATAGCGGACACCACCATTATCAGATTTCAGATTTCGAAACAGCTAACAGCCACTGGGGATAAGATCGTTGCTGTATGCAGTGGTCTTGGTGTAGAAAGTCATAGTCATGAACAGCCAGCTGGGTCTTGTAGATTTTGGACTGGACTGCAGTGCTGAAATTTGGAGAAATTGTGCAGGGCTTGCTCTCGGACCCCTCCCAGCCCCTCTGCCCATCAAGGACCCATGTAACTAGTCACAAATTCTGACTGGACTTTCATTAACACAACTGACATAATTAACAGTTAAATTGTTAATAAAATTTTTCTGATACCATCAAATATTGGCACTGTGTCACATTTTGGCTGAAATGCTTTGATTTGCAGCTACAACATATTAGGCTGACCCAAATAAGAAATTCATAAACGTGGATGCCAAGGTTTTCGTGAAATCAGACGCCAAGAAGCCCCACTTTGGTAAATCCAGCTACAGACTGAATAAGTTTCATGCAACAATCAATCTGATTCAAATGCTGCTTGTTTTAGCACACCAAATCGTTTCAGCTTAATGCTCTATGACTTCGTAAATTACAATGACGTCACTTCCACAGTCTGCTCACACGAATATGCAAAATTGGTACCTTTTACTGATATATATAGACAATATAAAATTTTTGTCCAATATACTGAAGCTCAATGCCCCTCATATTTGCATGAAGTCGTAATTGACTCAAATGCTATTATTTGTGGCTAGCGCAAATGTAGGATATTGTATATTCACATACGCAAATGAGAAATTCACAAACGTATTTGTTAGGGCTTTGACAAAATCAGACGCCACGGGGCTCCACTTTGGCAAACCTAGGTACAGATTGGAAAATTGTCATGCAACAGTGTGCATTAATGTGGCATGTTCCCTATTCAGACTATCGTATGCGGTACGACTGAGCTTGTTGCGATGACAGTTGCAGAAGGATCGTCTTCAGAAAGTGAATAACTCCCTCAAGAAACTGTTGAAAGAAAACGAGGCAGAGAATGACGAATGCAGCGTGGAACTCTCTGAAAAGAGTGAGTGACATTTTATGCTCATCTGTCTGTTCTAATTTCTAATTCTGGTTAGTCTGAGTCTGATCTAATACAGGGTTGAGACACTTGTTCACAGACCCAACAAAAAGCCCAGGTGTCACTAGGATAGCTGACCATACTGGACGTTGACGGTGACCTTCAAGGTCATCCAAGGTCGTTGATTTTCATTTTATCTGAAAGGGCATATGCCACTTTTTATTAGTGATGAGTGGCAAGCCATAATTGTCCCTGCATGCCAAAATATTAAACAAAAATAAAATCCAAGATGGCGGCCGCGCCATCTTGAATTTTTGCACAAAGAGCAATAACTCAGCCACCGATTGATGTAGATGAATGAAATTTCGCAGAAATGTAGACGGCTGCTACCGCAAATGGAATATTTGACCAAAATGAACAAAAATAATAAATTCAAGATGGCGACGGACGGCTACTATGTAAGTGGGTCCAAGCTGGTGCAAGCAATAGATAGCCGCTAACACTCAGCACAAAAGCTGATCTCACAAAAATGAGACAGAATGCTGAGTTGACCTAGCTGGCTGGTTTTGTACTAAAATGGTTTAAACGCCTGCAGTGAGCCACCCATACAATTATTAACCAGGCCTGGTAACTTGCTTGTTTCAACACTGCACTACAACACTATGCCGTTAGAAACTAAATTTAGATAAGCAACATTCAGCAATAAAGAACATAAAATAATTGGCATAGAGTCAGTGATATTAAAAAACCTGTTAATGCAATTTTTAGGAAACTTTTTGGGCAATTTTCCCTAACAAGATTTTTTTTCTGGTGACAATTTCCTCACATTTTCCTGATTTTTATTAATATCCCAACATCCACAAAATTCTCTGAAATTTCCAGGTTTTTCAGATATATGGTCATGCTGCATACCAGCAACACTGTTAAAAAGTGGTGGCGTGGTGTAGCAGTAACGCTTTTCATCCGATCAACGAAGTTATTCTACACCGAGAGGGGTTAGTACTTGGATGGGTGTCTGGGTGACTGCCTGCGGGTAAGTAAACCATCTCGGTATGTAACCAACCACCTAGATCAACTCAGCCTTCCATCCCTCCGGGGTAGGCAAATTGAGTACCGGCCTGTTTATCTAACCAAACAGTGGTACACGACCATTTAGGATCGTCATTTAGAGTTCTGCCTGTTTTTTTAGTAAATGAGCGTTGTGTTTATATATTTGTGCACCTGTGATTTTTCTGCAACATGTGACGCCATACAAATGTGATTCAATTGATTGGTTAGTTGTATTTGTGTTGTCATGATAGGCTGAAGGGTGCTGGCGGCAGCAAACTAGGAAAGTCACATCAGAGACGGCAGCTGAGACAGTCATCAGTAGTTATTTCTATTCATTTTTTATTCTATACATTTATTGTCCTATTTGTTATTGTATGTTTTACTTAAGGTATTTGATTTGAGTCTGGCGATAGGAATGACGTCTTTTTCATTGTAGTATCACAGGCTGCGGGTAGCGCCAGCCCTGTTGTAAAGGCGACCAGCCATTTCAATGGGAAACTCCAAAATTTGACCCCTCGTATTTCCCAAACCCCTTAATTTTTCCACACCAAAATTTGCACAGACGATTACGTCCAGCATATCTCCTGATATGCAAAATTTGGTGAAAATCCGTTTACGGGGGGCTTCCCCACGAATAGGTGGAATATAACGCTTGCGTGACTTTTTGTGCCTTCCTTTCCCTTTTTTTTCTTGCCGTCCTTCACAGGAAAATCGACTGAACGGTTTCGCGCAAGGAAGTGCCTTTTGGGGGTTACAAAATTTAAATTCAACATTTTCACCTATTTTTTCACAAAAATATGAAAAATTACAATGGCGCCTATGGGCAATATTAGACAATGCTTTAAACTGTC
>Ga0209367_1003371_pt1 | contig 21730 bp, 8 predicted proteins | sample WorMetLIZISLAND2_FD_187412 | JGI IMG/M metagenome (GOLD analysis project Ga0209367, IMG submission 187412) | Marine gutless worms symbiont microbial communities from Max Planck institute for Marine Microbiology, Germany - Olavius geniculatus... ...
GGGTAGGGGAAAGGGGAGCGAGGGGAAGGAAAGGGAAATAGATTGAGACGCCACTGATTTCCTGAAATGACGCCCATGTGGTTTAATTAGATCGCACGAATCTAATGCAGATGTGACAGACAGACGACAGACCACACTATGGTGAAATGTGTAGCTAAACGCCCGAGTTAAAGGGTTCTTGGTATTGCTGGTAAATTGTACTAATGTCTGATGTCTGGCTTTGTAAATGTCACATGTAGTGATACTGACGGCAGTGAATGCACTAGATGTGAAGTGGTCCATGCGGGTTCAAGACGTCTTCACATACGCTAAACTAGCCGCTCTCGTTCTAATCATTATCACTGGAGCCGTACAACTCTGTCTAGGTACGTATACACTGTGTCTCAAAAAACCCGGACGCCAGCTGCAAGTTCAAATAACTCCCAACAATCCTGGTTCGAAATTTGCAAGTTTTGGGATCATCACTTAATAGCACTTTTTAGTTGTCTCTAGTGCGGGCTCCACAGGAAAACCTCAGCTGGTACTCTGTTCTGAACATTTTTTGTTCACAGTGATAAATGTTTTTAAATGCTGACTATATAATTAATTTTTGTACCAGAATTTGTTAATATTGAATCAGGATTGTTAGAGTTATTTTTATTTTAACATGCAGCGGATGTCTGTTTTTTTGGACACAATGTAAATATTATCTTTTTTCTCTCCACAGACTGCAGATTTTTGTACCACTATCGGGTTTTTAAGGTCATGATTTTTGTATTGTTTCTGTTCATTTCACACTTTTAGTTCTCGTGATGCTTACTTTTCAGTTATTGTTTATTTTAGGCTCCGGTCTTTGCTTTTAACTTACTTAAATTTGATCTCCTGCATCCTAACATTTGTTTCCATTTCTCTCAGTTTGTTTCCATTAAAACAGTTCTAGACTTTTAGTCCTTAGTTGGTTTTTGTGTGCTATATACAGTAGATTAAACTGGCAGCTGGTTTTCCAATGCAAACTGCTTTTCATCTCGTATACGCGTATACGTTCGCACGTGCAGTATTATTTGCCCATGTGATGGTTGTCTACGTTTACGTTCAAAGTTCTGCACTCTCACCTCCATAGTTTATTTGTGATTGTTTCGATGTTTGCAGAGAGTATGTTTGTCATAAGTCAAAGGCTGAAATTCGCCAGCCAAAGTGTTTACCGTCTGCAATTCAAACTCTATTTACTTCGATTTTTGCGTACTTTTTGTCTGTAACAGACAAATAGCACGAAATCTTGATAATATGTCATGAGAGGTGCGTGGGTGTAACTATACTAGATACGGCTGTGATTATTCATTGGGACACGGCAATGATGCTAGGCTACGTGGGGGGCGTGACCCTGAACAGACTATACTAGATTTTCTGGGCGATGTGGATCAAACTGAGATTTGGGAATATCAAAAGAAAAACGTTTTTATGCGCAACAGTAGCTACTGCTGTAGCGCGTCTTAGCCATCGCAATTCTGTCCGTCCGTCCGCCTGTCTGTCTGTCACACGGGTGGATCAGTTCAAAACGGTGCAAGCTAGGATCACCAATTCTTTACCATCGGCTGCCTGGAAGACTTCAGTTTCACGATCCGTAAAGCTTTTCCATAAATTCGAAAGGGGTCACCCCGAGCTAGGACGCTAAATGAGAGGGGGTAGGAAAAATTTGCGATTTTCAGCAAATACGGCCGAGCGAGACCGGTCGTGCCGTCTGTCGCCCTCTGGCGAGTGTAAAAGAAACATCGTTGCTAGGTTCGCACCGGGCTTTCATACATGCACCGCTGTTGCGCGTTCCCGTTTGCGTTAGCTAGGCTTTTCTTGTTTTATATGCCGTATAGCAGATTGCACCAAGTCATTTTTACTCGTCAGATGTCAGCACTAGTCTCGTCGGAGGTTTGTGCTGTCTCAGCGCTTCTACAGCTGTTTGTGTTGTGATATTTTAATCGCACTCGGCTCGCACTGGTATACTGTTATCACAATTTTCAGCTGTTGTCGCGCGTTGTAAAGCAAACGACCGCGTAGTCTTGCGATCTGCGCATGGTTGAAGTACGATACCGCACTATTTGGAGTGGTATTAACTCGTACTGCGTACTCGCTTATCCATTCTGGCCGTGCGTTATCTAGTAGGCTATAAATATTGTATCAGTGGCCAGCTCGTCGCGGCCCAGTTTTAACGGGTCGGTCTACGTAATGTTTATTTGCTGCACTTTGAGCCTATGATGGCACTGCACGCTTCCTCTCCTCCTTCTCCCCCCCCCCTTCAGGGTATATTTCCAGGACGAGCGTATTGCGTGACGCTGTCCTTCTACATTGATGTAGCTCTAGCACTGCAGGTGTCTGCCTGTCAGTTAGCTATAAGCCTAGCATTGATCACAACAGTTGTTAGGTCTACCGCCAGTCTGCCGTTCAGCCATGTCGGATGTCTGCTAAATTCATTCATTCACACAACTCATTCATAACGGTACGGTATCGGATTTACGATCGAGTTCAACTCCCAGCCGAGCGCTATGAACTGTTTCCTAAGTCCTTTCATGGATGACTGTCTGCGGACAGTTAAACCATCTCGTTAGGTTATATAACCAACACCACTGTATAGACTCAGCCTTCCTTCTCTCCGGGGTAGGTGAATCTAGGCCTAGTGCCGGCCTGTGGTTGTAACGCTGTGTGATCCCATATGGCAGGTGACGCTCCGTAGCTGTTCGATGGGTTTTCCATAAATAGCTGTACACGTTATTTCTTAACTAGGTTGATGTTGAAACTTCAAATACTCAATTAATACGTGGCCGTACAAATAGGCCGCACAGCGGGTCTTGCTCGTTCGTTCGTACTCTGTACGGTCTGTCAGTCCGTCGCTTTACGTTACGGGCTGCTGAGTCAGAAACAACTAGAAATTTGGGGCAAAGCTCAACGCGAGTCCGCCCGGCGCCCCAAGTCCGGTTGGGGGAAAATGCAAGGAGGGGGGGTTAAATTCCTTCAAATAGCAAAGTCACGTGGCCCGCACTCAAATGCATTAGCATACGCAAAATGCGCACCGTCGACCTAGGGTGGGTAAACAATAAATATTAGCCGCGTAATCTCTGGTGTTAGTGGACCAAAGTTCATTAATTTTTTTATTTAACGCGCGATTAATATAGTACTTGATAACGCTTTTTACCGCTTGTCGATATCTCTATTCGTTCCAGAGATATTTGCGGTCAAATTCAAAAGTTGTCGTAAAACGTACTAAATTTTGAACGTTTTTTTTTTTATTCCCAAATCTTAAGGGGGCGGTGACCCCCCAAAATTTGCACCCGCGTTATCACCCCCATCTAGCAGCACGTCACGTGGCAAAGTTTCATGAAGCTACTCCCCCTGGCTTCAACGTTCTCGCGGCTAATACGCTACATTCTAAGCCAATTTTTGATCCCCCTTTGAAAAAAATTGTGAAGCGTGTCTTTGTCCCCGATGGGGGTGCGCTAATAAGACTTGGTCATTCTTTAGCGCGTGTAAAAATTTGGGGGCACAGCACCCCCTGGAGACCTTAATATGGTCTTCCAAAAGGCGCTTTAGGTGCGTACGATTTCACATCGAGATCTCCAAGGTTACTGGACCAAACGTCACCGAACTTGTTTCGCCTAACGCCTGAGGAATCGCGGTAGATAAAGTATTTGTCCGATTTTGAATATCTTCATCCATTTCGAAGATATTCGCCGCCGAACTTTGAATTCGCCCGAAATCGGGCTAAATTTTGCATGTTTTTGGCCCCTGAAATTTTTTTGGGGTGTGCCCCCCAAAATTTTGGACCAGCATTATAAAATTGGGCCTAGTACCGACCATTTCACGCCGGTCGGCCCACGCATCTCGGAGATCTCGCGTTGAAAAAATAAAACATCTGCCGTAAAACTTGAAGTCCGCTCAGCTAGCTATCGCTTTCGGCGGACTAAAAAGGCACAGAAAATCTAAAATTGGTCTAAACGTTCCCCAGGGCAGTAGTAGCTGACGTGCTTATTTTCAGTTCAGAAGGTCATAGGTCAAAAGGTTAGGGTTGCGCAGTTCTATAGGCCGACGGTCGCAAAACATGTCGGCACTGGGTCGACATGTTTTCTATAGTTTCGCCATTTTGCAACGTCGCCGACGTGACGTCATTAGGACTATGTGTGTCTGCGCATGCTCGTGCACCTGCGTTCTTTTACTTCTTGTAATTCGATTTCCAATTTTCCGCCGAGTGAGCGCACGAAAGCTGCCACACACAGCGAGTGGGATTGGAATTAGATTGAGTTGTGAGGCCTACGATACGGTGCATGGCAGACAAAGCGGATGGATACAGCTGGGTGTGTGTGGTTGGATTATGAAGTCTGACAGCACGGCTTAATTATTGTCCTGACTGACAAGTGATAACGCCGGGAAGCAACATCTTATAGCTACAACGATCTCGGATTAAAACGTGATTACCTTGTGGTTACTTTCACTGTGCATTTCAACATGTGTGCTCACCGAAAATTTCCCTCCACGGATGAGCTGAGTTCTCCGCAATTTCCACACAACCTTTTCTGACAGGTTTCACATGTACTTATCGTTTATCCACTGTTCGTTTGTAATAAGGGTGGTCTATAGCTTTTAATCACAGAGCTACGGAGCGTCACCTGCCATATGGGATCACACAGTGTTAGCTGCCACCCGAGTGACCCGACACAGGTGAACGCACCCCGCCTTAAAGCCGGCCAAACAGGCCAATACTCGATTTACCAACTCGGGAGGGATAAAAGGCTGAGTTGATCTGTTTGATATCTCCTCTCTTTATCTAGAATTTTACGCGCAACAGCATGTCTTAGCCATCGTCTAGGTGTCTGTCCGTCTGTATTTCCGTCCGTCAGTCACACCCTGGCACTGTATCAAAACGGCGACACTTAGAATCACGGAATCTTAACTGTGGGCTGCCACAAGGACTATAGTTTATCGCGACAAAATTTCGTGTCCCTGGGTGAGGGTGTTTCCCTTGAACGGAGGCGTGAAATAAGGATACCCCCTTTAAAATAAGCTTATTTTACCGCCGTTGGCTCGTATAGCGTGTAAACGGTTACAGATAGGCACAGACATGCTGCTTATCATAAAGGTGTCAACAATGATGACCTTGAACCATCTTGAACACCAAAAATAAGCTGTTTTAGTGAATTTTTTATGATTTCGAGTTGTGACGCACATTTTAAGAGTGAATTGCGACAAAATGACTGGAGATAGACCATGACCACCAGCATACGAAATTTTCAGCATTAAACGTCCCCCTAGGTTCAAGAATGTCAGTGCACGCTGGCGTCAAAGAAGGGTACCCCTTCTAAAATTGGTTATTTTACTGCTATTTACTCGTGTAGCGTAAAAACGCTTGCAGATAGGCACAGACATGCTGCTTATTATAACAAGCATTAGTGACAAGCTTTTTAATGGTGTGAATATCGATGACCTTGAATGACTTTGAATTCTCAAAATAGGGATGTTAGTGTTTTTTGCGATTTTGCTGCAAGGCGCATATAAAGAGTGTATTGCCTAGAAATGGCTGGAAATAGACCAAGACAATCTGTGAACAGGAACTGCTAAGGCTGTTGCGCGTTCATCAGCTTTGCTCAAATTATTTGTTAACTATGGCAAGAATCCTTTTTTAAATATTGTTTTGTGCTTTTTCATTGAGGAGGAGGCAGAAGTATTTTTTGCCAATACTTGTGGTTTAGGCGCCCATTTGCAGCAGTCTGTTTTTTCTGCGCCAGTTTTTCGGTTTTCAGTGATCAGTTTTGAAACAGGTTTGTCTGTCATCTCGTTCTGATTTCGTTCTAGTCTGTCACTGCTTATGATACAAATGTATAACTCAATATCATTCAGTTATACATTTGTATCAAAAGCAGTCTGCGCTGACGTGTATTCAAATTAACAACGCTCGCAAAGAGCGCGGAGCAAGAATTTCAATTTTGTTGCGTTCTGTATTAGCCCAGTTAGCGGCGAGCGCTCTGTGTGCCTTTAGCTGCTAGCAAGAACAGCAGAGATTTAATAATTGGCAAAAATTCCTTGAAACTTTTCTCAGATGTTACTAATGGCACACTATTTCCGGCGGGCATTTAGATCTAGTAATTACTACGCACGTCTGTAACTGTCACCAGCACGTTTCAAGTCGTTTTTCTGACATGCTGGCGCTAAGCTGGATTATAAGGCGTATGCTAGATCTTTGTAAGATCGTACTAAGTTCTTCCTAAGTTAGTAATTTATTATTTCAGAATTTTTTGCTTACTTTGTGAAGTAGTTAAATCTTTGTGTGCATTCGCCATTTCCTTTGTTTTTTGTTACATTAATGTAATTCAAATTATATTATGCTTTCATACCTTTTTATAAACTTTATCTAAACTTGTGTTACACAAATTTAAACTTATTTTGGTGAATATTTCTTACGATTTTTTTGTGGTGACATTTTCTCTTCAAGTCTTCGTAAGTGTGACTTTTCCTAAGATTTTTTTTTCAGACAAGTGCCAGCCAACGGCTTTAGCCGGCTGCACGAGTGTGACAGACGTACAGACGACGCGACGGTATCGTTATTTGCAATAGCCGGCATTGCTGATATTGATTTCAGCGTTAGTGCCTAATAGTGAGTGATATAGTATTCGACTTCAGCAATGGACTTTATAGTTCTTATTGTCTAGTACTCCGACATTTTTAGTACACTAAACTCGGACTTGGGTGTACGATCCAAATAAAGTGCACAACTTTTCGGAAATATAACTCAGATCAGACTGTGTGAAGTAGTAACGAGTGGTATAAATGCCTTGTCTCAAAAAAAAACAAAGTTCATTTTGTCAGAGCTTCGTCAGATTTCCATCATCTTTGATAAATGTTGGCATAAGATGGCCAAGACGTTCAGATTATGTCAGGTGCACTCATTTTGGGGTTTTTCTATAAACGTTAAACTTTCTGTTCCATTATTGTGACTGTTGAACTTTTTCTTTTATTATTGCATGTTCTTCTTTTTCTTTTCCAATAATGCACATATTTTCTTGCGAGTAATGTCGTGTTTGTGTGCATTGCCGGGAAAGGCCGTCTCTGGAATGACCTATACTGTGTTGGGTGACCTTAAATTCTACTCACTCACTCACGCACTCATTTTCCACCTCAGGTAATTTGTGGTAGTAATACAATGTGTTGTATGCAGGTGAATATGAGTATTTTCGGAGTCCGTTTGAGGGAACCGTAGCAACGCCGGGTGCAATAGCCATAGCGTTCTATCAGGGACTGTTTGCATACAACGGATGGTGAGTTTCATGTTTGCAATATTTATGAAATTCCTGCTTGCGTCATTTTATCCAGTGAGAAAGTGCGGTACCCATATGTGAAACATTATGTTAAACTGGTGAATATGTAGAATGAGAGACGTACGTTGGCCTAGTAGCGACATATTATGGAGCGATATGCTTGGAGCCGCGCAACCCTAAGCTTCACCGTGATCTTCAAATGACTTTTGACTCTTTTGAAGTGAAAACCTGCGGTCTGGCTACTCCTGTGCTACAGGGAACGTTTACACCAATTTCGTTTTTTGTGCACTGTTCAGTTGCCAAGAGGATGAGGATACATACTTTGTTGCCCAGTGCATTGCTTTAATGCTTTTTTTGAGAGAAAATTCTTAGAATATTCTTTGACAACTTGATTGGACACCTTGGACATTCTTAGACACCTTGTACAAGATCCATTGGTTTCTTTTTTGCAGTTTGGGAAAGCTTCCAAGAGATTTTTTATCGACGTCGAGTTCGGTCTGTTACAGTTGCCGCTGCACACTGGGCCCATGTAGTGGCTTCAGCGATAGATGGCTGCTTATGTGGTCACCCACTCCGCAAGTAAGGCAAAGCATCTTTCAGTTTTTGACGGCCACATCTGTGCTGTAGGCGTCTATTGTACGAGTTGTCGTGTATCCGTCTGTCTGTTTGTCCGTCCATATGTCACGGATGTATTGTGGCTAAACGGTGCGAGATATGGCGTGCCTTTTCAGATGAGATGAAAATCATTGACCTTGGATGACCTTGAAAGTCAGTACAGCAACAGGAACTGTATAGACCGTGGCGCTTTTTTCCTAGCGACAGCTAGGCTTTTTTGTAGTTAGGAGCCTGTACGGTCAGACGGACGGCCAGAAGGGCAAGACCCGTAACGTGTAGAGATTTGTGCTGAAAGACTGACGGGATAGTAAGACTGCCGTTGTCTGATGCTTATGTCGTTGTAGGAATTACTTAAATTATGTCGTCGAAGAACTCAAAGACCCTTACAAGTCAGTTGGTTTTCCATTTGTAGAAAAATTGCATTTTTGTATCCAGATGGCTAAGTTTTAGCTGGTGCGAAAAGTGAATGGTGTTTTGTTTTCTGCGTTCAGATGATGTTCAGTTATTTGCTTGATCGGATGTTGGTAATCTGTGGAATGAAAACTGTGGAAAAAACCTGCGGAATGGTGGATAAAATGTGGAACGCAAATTGTGGAACGGCTGGGTGGGTTAAGGTCTGTAATCGCTCGGTCGCAGCACATAGACCTGGTAGCCGAAGCCGAAGCCGCAAAAGCTGAGCCGTAAAATGTTCGAGCCGAGTCGCTCGAGCCGCACAATTTTCCAGGTTGTATAGGCGAGCTCTCTTCCTGCTGCAACAGCAACGTCCACGATCACAGACACAAATGAGGAAGCGACATCGTTGTCATCAGTGTGTCTGGAATCTGCAAACAAGAAGCTATGACTGCTGGAGAATCTGGAGTCTGACGACGGCGATGGAGATGGTTATGTACACGAACACTCGGCGTGATCGGAGTTGAATAGGTACCAAGACATCACGCTTTAGGGATCAAGAGATAGTACCATAACGTCACACTAGTCAGAAATGCATCACACCCACAGGTTCAAGTGTTGCTAATAATGTATCACAACCGGCTGGGTATACGGCTGTACCGAAACGGATGAGTTTTAGTCTTAGAACTTATCTCAACCGGTTGGGTTTAGGCCGTCATCGAACCGGTTTGGTATTAGCCGACACCCTTTGTACCCGCAGTTGCTCATATACATGTCAAATAGGCACATTATAGCTGCGCGATGCGCAGATTGGACAAAGGTAGGCAAAACGTACAGTCAGAAAATCAGAATTTTTACCCCAAAAAATTTTCGGACAGGGGAAAGTGGATATACCTGGTCAGTGTAAAGCAGATGCGTGTCTGAATATTATGTGAAAATTTCGCAAAGATCGACACATACAAACTGGAGTTACACGCCGGCGAATTTCTAACACCATGCAATTGGCTGGGCGGTCACTCAACCAACATTTCAGAAAATAAAGGGGGCAATAATTTCTTGTTCCTGAACTGGTTTTAGTGAAAATTGATCTTCACATTTAAATTTTTTAAACCAACATAGCATTCTTGTGCACTTTTATATAAATAATTGCAAAGGTTAAATGGGTTATAGGGTGTATGTAGCTCTTCATGGGAACACATCTCGAAGCTGCAGAGCGTCACCTGCCATGTGGGATCACGCAGTGTTACTTGCCACCCGAGGTGAACACACCCCGCTTTAACCCAAGCCAGGCAGGCCTGTATTCAGTTTCCTGGAGGGATAGAACGCTGAGCTAAACTTTGTACTGATGCACCTCGTCTGTGTGTTCAGAAACTTGCCGCTGGCATCATGGATCTCATGTATTCTGGTGACAATTGTTTACGTGTTAGCAAATGTTGCTTACTTCACTGTCATCTCACCAGCTGAGATGCTCGCCTCTGAAGCCGTCGCCGTCGTATGTCCTTATTGCTGTTATTTTTATTCATATGTTTTTTATTGTATTGTTATTATTATTATTATTTTTTGTTACCCACTTTCTATAAGAATTATAAATCTCACATTAATATTTCACAAGGTAGTGTAGTTAGTGACATATTTCAGGTTAGCGACTACAATAATTTGGAAAATTATTTTAAAATTTTATGACAAGAACTATGTTATTGAACACTGGAAGGTAGTCGAGAATGTCTCATGCAGCGATATTCTGGTGTACGGTTCTCGATGAGGCGTCCTATTTCTACTGTTTGCTCAGGTCATAGGAACGAGCACAGGATATATAGTTAATCAATTGTGGTCTTCACATATGTTTGAATATTACCTTGTATTACGTGCAAAGTGAAAAATGTAAAAAAAATTATTTTATATCATTATTAATTACTAGGAACATTTTATGTGCTTTTTTGTTACTAGCATTTTTTTGTATTGTTACAAAATATTGTGTAAATGTTTTGACACAATATTGACACAATCTGCAACACTAATAAACGTTCATTCATTCAGTTATTTGCCAATCTTTTATATCTGTAGCTTGTACAAACCAACAGTAGACAGTTTTGTAATTCAGTTAGTATTATAATATGATTTTTGTTGAGTTAGGTGTTATGTGTTTATTGCAGACGTTTGCGGAGCGCATGTATGGTTTCATGGCATGGATTATGCCTGTCTTTGTTGCTTTGTCAACGTTTGGTGGAGTCAATGGAATTCTCTTCACCACTGCTCGGTAGCTGTGTGTTTCTTAAAATTCCAAATTTCATAAGCTTATAAGGGTGTGTACTGATAATTTTTGAGATATGGTGTCGTCTTTATGATCACTTTATTGCAAATATCTTGCAGAACGTACAGGTGGAAGAATTTTGAAAATCAGTGAATATTTGATTAAATTGTGTGTGACTTAGTCTTGCAGTGGATAGCACCCATGAATGTACTTGGTCTGCTATAGACCCATTTTTATTGTGAAGTTTTTTTGGTATTTTAGAGCTTAATCTGTAGAGGAATTGAAAACTGCATGGTGGACGAATTATGACAAAGTCTTACTTACTATAATGCACAGATTGTCATACCCCTCTGACACCTTTTGTGTTGCACAGTCGAGGCCGGGGCGTTTGAGTCCTTGGGTCTTGAGTAGTGCACCCCACCTTGCCCCTCTCCAGCCCCCCCACGGGCAGCCTGAAAAGGGGGTCGAGTTGCCCAGTAACGGAGTGAACTTGCCCGTAGGGTGGGAACGTTTCTAGTGCCATTGATTGTCAGAGATGTTGCAAGTACCAACCAAAGTACAAGTACTCAAAACTAACTATCAAGTACAACCCAAGTACAGGGAATTATCTAGCCCCTTGTGGGGGGTTTACACCCCCATTAAAACCTTGACAACCCCTAACGAAAAAGATACCAGATATTATATAATATGTGGTTGAAACTAAATATATTTGGTGAAACTTATGCTATTCTTGCATATCGCTTTTGTTACTTTTCATTAATTTACAGTATACTGTGACGAACTGCAGCTTATTAAAATTTATTTTTTTGCAAAAACAGCCGAAAAATCTGATTTTTTGTTTCCAAATTTGCGGTATTCATTGAGTCCAAAAGCAAAAAGTGTTTCAGCTTCAAGGGGGCTTTGCCCCTGACCCTCTTCGTTTCCAGGCTTCCTGCCCAGAAGCTCTGCCCCTAATCTAAATTGTTCCGTGCATTGCACTCAGTCACATGTTAACCTGTACAAACTTGTACAAGTACTCAGGTCACAAATACAAGTACAAGTACAAGTACTTTGAAATGGTACTCGAGTTCAAGTACAAGTACCAAGTACTGTATCTCTGTTGATTGTTACTTTGCAGACTGTTCTTTGTCGGCTCTCGTGAAGGGCATATGCCCGAGGTTTTGTGTTTTGTACAAGTGAAGCGCTTGACTCCCGCTCCAGCCGTTATCTTTATGGTACGTCTCCACTTCACATTTGCATTCAGCAGCTTCTTTTCAGTAACACTGCTAAAAAGTAGAAATACTTGCTACAGCAGTTACAGTAGGTTATTCTTGACTTGTATTAACTCGAGCTAAGTTAGCTCGATAAGGTTATACTTATACAAATCTGAATGCTGTTATTCTTAGCATTGTGTTAAGAAAGCTAATTAGGAAAGTATTCTAGCTTTGATCTGTGCACTTTTCTGTGACTGTTTTTGTCGTGATTTCATCATGGTATGTCAGTTGTGTTATGCAGCTGCGTGGTAGCATTTCAACTCCTATGCTTGCATTTTAGTCAGAAAAATCGCGAGTCATTGTTTTGGGGATTTTTGTCAGGGTTTGACATCGTTGCTGTACCTGGTCTCCACGGACATGTACATGCTAATCAACTACGTGTCGTTTGTCAACTGGTTGGCCATCGGTCTGTCTGTGGTCGCTCTGCTGTATTTTCGCTACTCCAGACCCAACATGCATCGACCGATCAAAGTCTGTCTTCTTAGTCGATTTTTTTGTTGTATTTTTCTTGCACATATAACTGTTAATCATACTCTACATCTGCAACGCATAGCTACAACAGTTTCTCCAAACTACCTGTTTATCTGTACCTCTCTCTGTCTGTCTGTCTCTGTGTCGGCTATGGATGAATAAAATTTTTCACTAACACTAACGCTAACAAGACCACATTAACAACAACTTACAACAAAGTCTGTCTTCCACTTTTTAGATTTTAATTTTTATTTTGCAATCTTTAGATTCTAGTGTTTGCCTTGTGTTTGATTTTTACGACCCAGTATAGATTACCTTTTCATCACAAAGGACTTTCACCTGTTAGTAAGTAAGTACGGGTGAGTTAGTGAAACATAAATTTTTAAATTGCATAACGTACTATAAGACCTAAAAATCGCTAGTCATACTAGCAAAACAATCGAGCAAGATTGTTATAAAAAGTGTTTAAAGCTGTTAGGATTACAGGCTGGATGGTTAGTGAGTTTCAGATCTGTCACACTGTCGACCTGCTGAAACCATTGAAACCGTTGAAAGCGGCCTTTTGACAGTGACACTTGTGCGACCCCAAGCAACATTGTGTTAGAAAGGAGCCCCGGTTCTCTCACATAAGGTGGAGATTAGGGAATTGGAACCCCAGTCAAAGTTGCATTGCAAACCACTAAAGATAGCGAAATGGTTGCTTTAGACAGCATGCATTAACTCGGCAATATTGTTATGGATGAATGTCTGAGTGTATGTTGTAGGTATGGCTTGGTTGGCCAATCATCTATGTCGTATTCTCGGTGTTTCTCGTAATTATGCCTCTCTATTCTTCACCCACTGAGACTGGTATGAACTAGTAATCACTGATATTTAACTCCATATCTTCTTCACTTACTTACTTGTTGCCGCTGAAACTGTTCTATGATAAGTTTAGCGGATACTAAGGCTTTTGAAAATTTTTAAAACTTTGAAAACGGCTGCTTTTCTGAGTGTCTTAATGTTTTAGGAAGAAAATGCTATTTCACACTATGCCTGGTTGTTATTATCTGTTTCATAGGCGTAAGATATGTGCATATTTGCCCGTGATGTTTTTGTATCAAATTACTTTTTTCTTGTAAGCGAACAAAAATGAATACTAGAAAAATATATTGGCCCAGTGCCAACGTATTATGCCGCTGTCTACTTAGAGCTGTGCGACCCTGACCATGACCTTTGATCTTTTTAGGTGAAAATTTGGCACAATGGTTATTCCTGCCTTTGAGAACATGCATTTTGTCAGTTTTGTGTTTTTCAGCATCTTTTTGCGAATTTGGGGCCAATTGAAAACATACAGATGGACGGACAGGTTGGACGCCCAAGTAATAATAAGTACTGTTAGCATTGTATGTGTATTTATCGTTCAGTGCTTGGATGCTATTATCTGCAGGCATGGGTTGTCTGATCATATCCACGGGGATTCCAGTCTATCTTGTCTGTGTGAAGTGGAAGTCTAAACCTGAGAGCTTCAATCGGCTCCTGGGTATGTTTTTGTATAGGTGTAATATAAAGGCATTCCTAGTTTTTAGACATTGTTTCATACGGTAGTGTAGCAACATAGTTAAAGTGTGATGGGATCTTTAATAGTGGCTTTATTGCAACTGGACCCATAAGTGTAGTGGTAAAAGAACTTTCTGTAAAGTAGCTTGTATATGGCAAAGGTGTTGCCAAGCGTTTGATGCTTTGTTTTCTTATGTCTCACCATGTACGTGCTTACACACTTTGCTACTTAACTAATTTCAACCCTAATCTACTTGAGTACTGTTTACACCACCAAATGCACCTTTCTATCGGCCGTTGTGCGAAATCAAAAGTGACTGGCTGGCTGCTGGCTGCTTTCGGTCGTAAATAATTAACCAATGGAACAATAGATGCAGGCTTTCGCAAATTATGTCATTTGCTCCTAAAAAATGCCTTGCACTGGATCACTGAAATTTTGCATGTGATAAGCTAGGACACCTGTCTAATTAACTGTGTAATAAGTTTTCCCATGAATCTCTCTGGTTAGACACAACGCATGCACAGGAGACAACAGACAGCTCATATCATAAGCACAACCGTTAGTACGGTCGGCTAAAAACTAAATGTTGCAGTCTGTTTTGAGCCAGCCCGTATATACATTGGCATTGCTGGTGTGGGCTGTGCAGATGCGTTCACGGCATTCGTTCAGAAGATGTTGCTCGTCGTGCCGGAAGAAACCAAAGTGGACTAGAAGTTCACGTCATGGCAATCTGAAGTCTGTTTACTTGGTCACCATGAACACTGTTGGAAACGTAGGAGTGTTTTCATCGCATTTGTAATGGTGTTTATAGTAAGCCAGTGCGTCAAATTTTCATGCCGGGTGGTTCTACTGTGGGATGATCTCAAGCTAATAAGAAAGCTCACCTATATGCAAACTTTTTTGTAGTGGAAGCAGGGTAGGATTTATACCCAATTAGGCACAGTTCAGTTAAAAAGTGTGGGGCCCTAACAGGAACTTTTTTGAACTGTTTAGCCGAACATGCTGAACATGCCTAAATCTGCCTCTGAGTGGAGGTAATGGAAACTGAAACTGTTTGGTAGAAAGTTGGGGAAATCTGTGGTATTTACCATCGTCGTGATGTCGCTCATTGCAAAGCAACTGAGAGATCACTGAGTGGGGGGGGGGGCTAAACAGTAGCGGGCTGCTGGTGCTAGCGAATAACTGTTAGCCTATTTTTACTGCTACTGAGTTATTTTTCAATTTATCAATTTCTGATTCAGTGATTGGTTGGTCCAGTTTGTGGCCAAAGCCAAGCAGATCAGTTTTTTGAAGAGCGGGAAAATAGGAAATTCTGCCTCTTTATAGGCAGTTGCTATAATGCTTCAGGCTGTTTAGTGGATATTTTTTGGATTTAGTGATTTTTAGTCATCAGAACACCAAGCAGCATTATCTGGTGTGATACATTTATATACCAGTTTATATACGTTGACGTATCTCTGGTGCATTTGGTTTTTTTTCTGTTTGCATAACTGCCCCTGCCCGTGAACTGGTTTTATGTAACATGCCATTTTAATCTCTGGTTATTTATTATTTTACCTATGTTTTTATTGTAACACTGTTTTTTTCAGTCAAATTGGTTAAAGATAGATTTCGAATAAGTTGTCTGTTTTTGATGAGTTGTTGGCAGTCAGTCGTGATTTAATCGGCAGGACTCAGATATTTGATTCTGTGCTGTGTGCGCTTTTTGTGATCGTCTTGATATTAATCGTATGGCATTGAATTTGCCCAGTATTTGCACTAATGTACCGAAATCTGCTGAACACAGACATATGGAGGGCTAGACACTGTTGTTGTGTTGTTAACGTAATCAGTTTGTTGTAAGTTGTTGTTAATGTGGTCTTGTTAGCGTTAGCGTTAGTGAAGGACGTTATTTATTCATAGCCGACACAGAGACAGACAGACAGAGAGACAGGTAGTTTAGAGAAACTGTTGTAGCTATGCGTTGCACATGTAGAGTATGATGTAACAGTTATATGTGCTAGATAAGAGTTGGTTGTATTTTATGTGCTTTAGGTGATGTCTAGCAGAAACTGTGGCATGCTATAGAATCATATAGGCTAAGAGTAGCAAGTGGTCTGCATTGTACAGTAAGCAGTATAAGTCATTGTCAGCATACAGACTAGGTAGTCTCATGGTGGTGGTTTAATTGTTAGAGCTAATGTTAGTTATAGCTGCTTGTCTAGTGGGTATTTCTAGCTTTATGTTTACAACTTCGTCTAACCATTTCAGTGCATTGTTAACAACCGCGATGTAATTAACTCACGAATAGAAACGTTTTTCAAGATGGTTTTTGTGTCGATTTACCTTGAAATTTTTGAAGTGACGAATTTTATTCATTCCAGTATTGTTTATCAGTGTATTAATGTAGAGTTCTGAATCTGACCAGTCTTGTCTGGTATCACAATTATTCAGCATGAGCTTCATTGTCTGGTTCGTATACAATTCTTTCAATACTGTTACTGTGTTGAAGCGTACTATTTTTGGATGTAACAGGTGATGTGTTACTAGAACTTTAGTAATTTTGTTTGCATAATTCCCACAATTCTCATGTAATAGGTGCATAGCTAAGAGAGGGGCAGAGGACACTTATGACTTAAGGACCTGCTGTAATAATAATAACAGATAGAAAAATGTTGGCCCAATGCTGACATTTTGTGCGGTCGTCCGCCTAGAATTGTGCCATAGCTTCTGAGGCGCTGGCTGAAAATTATTCCAGCAACATTTTACTCTGTGACAAATATTATATTTTACTTCCAAGTGAAGTGATTATTTTTGTACCATTATTGATATCCTATGTGGACAATGTTGACTTATTATTTATAACTTGTCTGCTGTTTAAATGTGCTTCTTTATTGGTTAACACGAGTTAAGCACTTGTGATTCGCAGCAATCTTCTGCCAACGTTACCAGGGCTTGGACACCAAGGCAGTTACCCAAAAATTGGTAGACCTAGCCAAAAAACTAGCTACAACCCTTACTCACCTCCACCCAAAACCAAAAAAACACCTACCGGGTAGCTTTAATTCAATTTTTGTTTCCTATTCCACTAATGCTTAAGTATTTTATTATGGTTACGTTTTTGAAACACCTAAACCTATGCCTATAAATTTGCATTCTGTTTTCAGAAGAAATGAACACTTTAACCAATTGTTGCGATGTTTTTCATAAACAGTTGCTAAATATTTGTTCTTGGCATTAAGTTAAAATGTTAAAATCAAAGTTGGTCATAAACAGGTTGCATATGACACATTCTGTAATGCTGTTGTAAACATTAGAAAGCTTTAATATTCACTGTAAACGCCGTTAGTTGGGTGACATTATTAAAGTGCTTGTTGTTCTTTGTTGTTCTTTGCCTGCTGTTGTTTAATTGTGTAGCCTATTTCATCAAATTGCACACATTTCAAATGGAAAGACGTACCGTATTTCTCTCCCTGGACAATTAAGGGAATTGGGTATGTAAGCTTCCCAGTTCCCACTGGGGTCTGGGGCAGAGCCCCAGCCAAAAATAATTTTATTGCATTGTTTGCCTCACAGAACAATTCCAGTGGAACGATAGCAAATATTTTTTTGGCCTTTTGGCCGCTGGTTCGAATTAACAGAAAATGTCGGAACCAAACAAACGACACTGAGTGAAACGTGAACAACACCTGAGTTGAAGATAGTGATACTCGGTGAAGTGACCATTGACCATAGTGACAACGTTAACATCAACATATTCGTCGTAGCTACAGACATTAAGGAAAGACCTGCGACCGTGAACAAACCAAGCCATATCTGTGGTGACCCGGTGCCAACATAATACGCACCGCCAAGCACTGCGTAACTCTCAGCGTTGACCATGAATGGTCTTTTGAACTACAAACTGGCGGCTCGGAAGTGTAACGGTTAGGGCGTTAGACTTGCGATCGAGAGGTTATTAATTCGATTCTCAGTCGGGATGCTATCAAGTGGTTAGCACTTAGATGGGCGACTGTCTATGGACAGCTAAACGATCTTGGTATACATGTATACCCAACACCATGGTCAACTCAGCCTTCCATCCCTCAGGGATAGGTAAGTCAAGTACCATCCTGTCTGGCTGGGGTATGCACGTGGGGTGCATTCAGCTGTGTCAGGTGGCAGGTAAAACGGTGTGTGATCCTATATGGCAGGTGACGCTCCTTTGTTCTGAGACGGGTTTTCTATGATGAGCGATATACCATTTTAACACCAGTTACTTCTGCACAGAGAGTGTAACAACAATTTTGGCTTCTGTAAGCTTTTTGTTTTCGAGTTAGGAACGCGTATCGGACAGACGGGCAAGACTTATTACAGTCATTATGATGGTGGTATTGGCTGCAGAGCAAAACAACACAGGGTTCCTACAGATCAGGGAAAACTGGAAAAAGTCGGGGAATTTGTGTGGTCAGGGCAAGTCAAGGAAAAGTCAGGGAAAATATCATTTATGAAGTCAGGGAAAATCATCTTGGATCATGCAAACTGCAGATATCTGTGATTTTTTGCATCTCCATATATTAAAAAGCGGGCAAATCTGCAGCTTCCATTAAGCGTCCAAAAGCTAGAAGTGTTTCAGCTTCACAGGGGCTTTACCCTCCTGGCCCCCGACCAGGGCCTCTGTCGTTTGCATATTGCTCCATTAATACTGTTTTATTACCTTATGCAATAGTATACCATTTCTGACATTTGTGAGATAGGGTTACTGTTTCGATAAGGTCAGAGAAATTGTCATTCCATGACTGGAAAAGTTGGGGAATTTTGCTACAGAAGACCTGTAGGAACCCTGACAACAATGATATGTAAAATAGCTTAACATTGCTAAGTACCCTATGCACAGTCTCGGTAACATTAGTCACATGAAGTTACAGTAACACTATCATAAACTTCTTTTGCTTTAGGACTCAGTTCAGATTCAAAGTCAGATTTTCTGACGTTGCCATCAGTACACAAGGCATCTGGTAGGTGAAAAAAGCTGCAATTCATGCGTTTTGGGTTGAAGGAAATACCTGAGGGTGCTTAATGATTTGTCCCCGCAAGCGTCTCCTAAGGCTGGTCTGAAGCTTTAACGGCTGGCTTAGTGGTCTAGATTACTAAGACGTCTGTCACTGGTAGTAATTTTTGAGACCCAAAAGCAACAACTTATATGTGATTCGTAACGACAAACGATAAATTACTTTTTCCGCATGGAGTCACATTAGTAACAACTACGTACAGTACAGCAGTGTGCAGGGATGTGGTCTTGGTCGAGACGTCTCGGTCTCGAGATGGTCTCGAGACGTACTAACGTCTCGTCTCGTCCTGGACAAACGCCTCAACGTCTCGGTCTCGGAGCAATATGTCTCGGTCTTGGCGCAGTAGGTCTCGTCTCGGGTCTCGAGCCATTGCATCTCGTTGAGACGTTTTGTGCAGGCGCGTGCCGTGCATACTATAGCTGCAGTTACAGCGATACTAACCAGCTTGACATTTGTGGCTTAGACATATTTGTTTACAGTGTTTTTACTCTTGCTCTACTTTTTCTCTTACTTATTTATCATAAAGCAGAATTATGTCATGTCAGTCTTTTTTTCATCACAAAATGACCTAGTCGCAATGAGGATAGTGTATGATGTCAGAATGAATACTATCAGCCAAATGTAGTCGACGTATAAGGCTATAATCAGCTGTAGTTTGCTAATTTTATTTAGTTGCTTGCAAATTGCGATAAACATATTGGCTCATGTCTTCAGCACTGCAGTTGCAATTCTTTATGGTGCAAGCCGTTAATTATGCAGTGATAATTGGCAAAATAAAGTGCAAAACCCACAATATCACAAATAGAAAGCACTTACCATGGTGCGAGTTAATTAATTTGTATAATTTTAAATTTTTTCATTGTCAATGTATTTCACCATACGTCACGGAAAACGTCTTGGTGAGACGTTGAAGCTCCTGAGACTCTCGGTAGTCTCAGGAGCTTCAAGGTCTTGGCCACCATCTCAGAAAGTGCAACGTCTCGTCTTGGTCTTGTTTCAGACAAAATTTTGAACGTCTCGGTCTCATCTCGGTCTCGGCTCAGAAGGTCTTGTGCACATCCCTGGCAGTGTACGCACAACACATTGTTTGATTTTTTTCTGCTAAACCACTAGTTTACCGGTGGCGGTGGGGTGAAAGTTGGAACCTTAACGGTCCAAGACCGCTAACTTAACGGTTGGTTGCAGTCCGAGGCCTTAACGGCGGCAGCGGCGGTGGTTCCGGGGACTACTAGTGAAAACTGCCTACGCATGAAAAATGTTCATCTGCGGTTCAGAAACTGAACTGTACAACATAACATTATAGCCAGGCAATCAATCAAAGCATATTTATACAGTGCTCTGCACTTTCATAAACTGATTCACTATATGCAAACAACGTCACTTCACTGTGACACAAATACCAGCACGTCACAATAAAAAATATAATAAAAGTGTCCCACGTTATATCTTATGCTTAAACAAATATCACAGAAATTGCACCGTAATCCCATCTGTATTGGCCTATTTACAAAACAACTAGAGTTGTACCGTATACGAGATTCGTACTCATATTTGGCTAACACTGGCTAAAACTGAAACATTCAAATTCATACAAATATTCAAATGGCTCACATACAAATTTTGCATGACTGCGCAGCTACTGTTCACAAAGTCGCAACCGAAAGCTGTCATTGTGGCAGTTGCTTTTACAGTAAAAAAATGTGCAGAATAAAGTTTTTCTTATCCATTATTGCAATAGAAACTATCGTAATTACATTTGTACTGTGTCTTCACTGCACAGATGAAGTTTTCTCAGATAACAGCAGGCTTCACGTAGGCCAGCCTGTTATAAGTCATGAATTGAAACCCTGCCTAGCTGAAAATGGTCTATTCGTACTTGGCCTCTGGAAGAAGTGGGATATTCATATTTGGCCGAATTGTAAAATTGCTATTCGGTACAGCTCCAAAGATAACACAGACTCGCTGGCAGATAACAGGTACTGTACACAGTCAGATAGCGTTAGTATAAGAACCAAAAGTAACTGCAGCCGTTGATCACGACAGTCAAAGATCATCTTGTGTTTACAGATCACGAAGTAGATTAGATTTGGACTTGAGCAACTCATCAATCTGTTACACGGCACAAACGACACAAAATTATGACTAAATAGTCAAAAAAATCATGAAGAACAGGCACTTAAATGTGAAAAAATAATTCCTGTACTTCCAATTACGATCTATTCGTAATTAAAACTTCTGTACGTAAACTTTTTATTGGACCCTCAAAATATAACAGTTTTTTTGTTTGCTTTCCAAGTTTTAACGGAAAAACTGTTTGTGCCTAGTTGGTTACACTGCTGTATTTTTACTTTGATTTTATTAGTACTGTTAGGTGTGTCACTGTTTTTTAATGATCTGTCGTGTAACATTACATGGCAATGTGACAGCACATCACAAAACAAAAATTAACAAAATAAATCAATTCTCACCTGTGTCTACTTTTCCACCAATGTACAACTGGATGCATAAGAATTTTTATTATAAAATTTTATACTACGTGTAAATTTGTTAGTCAATAGCGAATATTAAACAAGAACATGTCATCCAAACTTATTTATCAGATCCACCTAAAGTGACTTATAGCCTCAGACCTAGAACAAATGAACCGCTAGTTAACAGAACTTTCTTACTTAAACAAGTGTGGCTTTATTATTGGCATGTTCTACAAGGAAAGCCATTAGCCATTGTGGTATGCCAATTATAATAAAATTAAATTACTGATCTACAATACTAACACTGTAATATTAAATTATTAGACTTAAAGGAGGAATAGCGTCAAAAACAATATTCAGATATATGATGCCGCAGTGCTAGTTGAATACGTTGGTACGGCTGGCTGCATGCTAAAGTGCTTTATTTGTTAGAAAAAG
>Ga0209367_1003373_pt1 | contig 21722 bp, 16 predicted proteins | sample WorMetLIZISLAND2_FD_187412 | JGI IMG/M metagenome (GOLD analysis project Ga0209367, IMG submission 187412) | Marine gutless worms symbiont microbial communities from Max Planck institute for Marine Microbiology, Germany - Olavius geniculatus... ...
ATTCTCCAATAGCTCCTTCATTCAGATTCGTTGGTCTGCCAGTTTGAAGCCACTTTTCTACGCTTTGTCAACATTTCCATCACTTCAGGAACTTCCGTACGCAAGCCTGTCTTATGTTTAATGTATTCAAAATGAATCCTTTGTTAGAATTACTATTACTGAATTTTACAATAATTTTCTTTTGCTCCCTTGTCAATTCTTTGCCTGCCGTATCCAGTGCATTTCAATCGCTTCATTTGTCAATATTTTCGATTAAAATGACGTCACGAATGACGCAACGCATTTTACATGAATAAAACTACATGACCATAGATATAAATCGGCTAGAGATGCGCTCAAGTTCGAAATTTTACTTATTTTATTTGCAGTGCACTTCACGACTTTCTGGCATCGTTATCGCATTATGACACACTTTTGGCCACCCGCTGTACGTTCCTTTAGACAAATTCGTCTATCGATGGATCGTTCTGTGGCCATGGCTGTTGCTTCTGCTTTGGTGTCGACAAGGCTTGATTATGCGAACTCGATCCTTTTCGGGTGTCCACAGAAGCATATATCTCGCCTTCAGCGAATACAGCACGCACTTGCCAGAGTCGTAATGCAGCAGGCCTATCGTTCTTACACATCGACTGAACTTCTCAAACAACTCCACTGGCTACCTATTGAATGGCGAATAAGATTTAAACTTGCCTCCTCAACTTATAAGGCACTGCACACTGGCCATCCACCTTACCTTACTGATCTTCTGCAATATCATAAATCCTCAGTGTCCACGCGCTCTTCTACCAGTTAGTTACTTGCAATTCCCCGGCATAACTTATCCTTTGGTTCTCGTTCCTTTCGCGTCTCTGCTGCGAGAATTTGTAACTCCTTAACTCCTCAAATTCGTCAATGTCAAACCTTGGCTACATTCAGATGTCACTTAAAGACCCACTACTTTCAGTCAGCCTTTTCTGCCACCTAGCGTCCATCATCCTATGCGCCCTGATTCTTTCTGAGACTTTGGCGCTTTATAAATCATTTACTTACTTACTTACTTACTTACTTACCATTAACTAGTAGCTCTAATTGTTTTTATTCACTTTATCATCATTTACAGTTTGTCACTTAAGTTCACTTTCACTGCGGTTTAAGTGCCATGTGAATGTTGTATAGGTGAGAATCGTCAGGAGAAGCTGGACCCAGTGCCGTTGGTTAATGATACTTTGGCTGGACATGCAATCTTCTCGATTCCCATTGTAATTGCTGCTGGTAATTTTCCGATGCAAATTTTTAAAATTATTTTTGCAGGTTACATTCGTACATTTCGAGTAAATGTGTTAGTTTGTGGTACTGCACTGTTCAGTGGAACAATGATATAAGTGAGTATCTTACGTTTTCAGGTCTAAGCCTATGAATACTGTGGATTTTTTGTAGAGTTTTCAAAATGTGTTAGACACCAAGTTTGCTTGTTATAAGGGTGTTTATTACCGATACTTAGTTTTGGTTGGTTTTGTCTTACTCCAGGGGCAGCTGTAAGCACACCTACACCTCTTTACTGTCATGCTTATTCATTGTACATGCTTTTTGTTTTTTTTTTAATTTTGAGCAAATCACTGTATATGTACTAATGTGAACAAGTGTGATGTTAACTTATCTCATGATGTTGTTATGCTGCAGCAGCAATCATGTGACATTGTGTTAATTGCAGGAGCTGCCAAAAATGTACTTTGTCGACAGCTTGAATCAATTCTTGCTTTGCCCGGTGTTAAGCCGAAACTTGTCAAGGTCCAGTTTGTTTCATTTCATTTTGGTAATGTGCCACATTACTGTGCAAAACCTATTTACACTGTGCATTTTTACATAGATGGAATTCCTGTGTATACTAATAAGTTCACTAGTATTTGTCGCGTATGTGTACTTCTGCTGTGTTTGTATATTTTTTCCTAGGTATATTACGATGAATCTTATAAAGAATATGAAGAACTGATCACTCTGTTTGGATTCCATGCCATCGGAGTTGGAGCAGACGACAAGTATGAAGGTTTGCAAACACGAAAGCTTTACTTTTTACTAAAAAATGTGGCCATTTTAGTAGGTCGCATAACAGATTTTTTCCGTTCATCTGTCCTTCCATCTGTTTGTTCTACGAGGGTCATCCCAAAAGTTTTCGGCCTCAACATCTTAGACAGTAATATTTTTCACAATCTATACATCAGTGAAAGTACATTTTTTATGAAGTCTAATGTGTCTGTTGCAAATATGATGTCGTTGTAATTTATGACATCGCAGAGCATTAATTAGAAGTGATTCACAGCGTCAACGCAAACAGCCTCAGGTCATTGATCATCGTGGATAGCGGGCACAACCGTGATGAAATTTTACATTTCAAAACAGATAATAGTCACTGGGGCTCAGATAATTACTGCATGCAGGGTGGTCTTGGTGTACGAAGTCATAGTCACGAACAGCCTTCTGGGGAATTGCAGACTTTTGGACTGGACTGCAATATGGAGCGGGATTTAGGGGAAGGTGCGTGGGGCTTACCTTACTCTTGGGACCCCTTGCACATCAGGCCTCCCATGTAACAAGTCAAATCTTAGCATTTTGTCAACACAGCTGAAATCATTATTGTCAATTTATTAATAAGGCTGTACTGATACGATCAGATATTGTTGTGGCATCATAACTGACAGAAGTGCTACTGCTCTTATTTGCGATCAACGCAGATTTAGGTTATCTTATATTCACCAATTCAAATGAGAAATTCATGAGCATATTTGTCAGGGTTTTCACAAAATTAGATGCCCCAGGGCCCCACTTTTACAAATTGCGCTACAAACTGGAAAATTGTCATGCAACAGTGAGATTAATTCTGTTCTGTTTGCGTTATGAATCACAATGACATCATATTTGCAATAGTCGCGTCAGAGTTCGTAAAGGGTGTATGTTTCACTGATGTATAGATTGTTGAAATTATTATTGTCTGATATGTCGAGGCCAGAAACTTTTGGGATGACCCTTGTAAATGGTTTACTAACTCAAAAGCTAAAAGGTGCAGATAAACCAAAGTTGGTGCGAGCGTTTCCCACAGCAGGAGCAACTGCTGTTCAAATCTTCAGTCAGATAGGTCATTGGTCAGGGTTAGAGTTGTTCAGCTGTAGTCAGATAGCCACATAATGTCGGTATCGGGCTGGCATATTTTTCTAGTTACAGTTGGAGTGCTGTGTTAGTGTTCGTTAATGCCACTGCTCTGCATGGCAGCTGATGTTAACATGTCATGTTTTTTGTGTGGCTATCATTTGTGTGATGTAATTTATGCAGATGTGCTGTTGGCGGCTTTGAAAAATGGCTGGCATCGTTCTGCAGTAAGTTTTTAGTTGGCCTACATGTACTTAAGCAGTATTCAAAATTTGAGTGATATGTGAATTAAGAACGACTGAGAGCAGTCTAAAATTTATGGACATTTGGTAAGAATTTTTATCAATGGATAGCTTATCAACGCTGTGTTTGCTGTAGCTGTTTAACAACTAAATCAAGAGACCTAAATAGAATGACTTTCCAAATCACTCAAGGTGATAACAGTGATTCCAGTTAATAGAGTATACCAGGCACAGTTTTAGTATATATGTGATCTGTGATACAATGACTGTTATTGAAACTTGAAACTATCTGCAGGGGAAGAACATCTCTATTGTATTAGTTTTAATGTGGTATAGTTCAGATATTGATGGTACAGTGTTTAAAATGGTTTAAAGTTAGAAGTTATTGTCATAGCTTGCACATAGCCTCATGTGAATACGGTTGTTTAGAATTTTGCACAATTTTAACGTGCCTTGCTGTTTAAAATATGTTTGTGCAGTATTAACCATTTGACAGATAATGAAAGCTGTACTTTATGAGTTTGCTGGTTGCATGTATTTGATCTAGCAATTTTTTTTCTGCATGTGAAGTTCATAATGATAGAACTGATTATACTGCTTGTAGGACCACATGATAATGCTTTGCATTGTACTGCTTGCAGGACTATATGATAGTGCTTGAGGAGGAGGTGTTGCCTACGGCTGATTTCCTGCAGTTCATGGCGCAGTGCTTGGACGTCATCATGCACGATGCTTCACTTATTGGTGCATCGGCATGGAACGACAATGGTCTGTATTTCTATGTAGAGATTGAAGCACCGAATTACAACCTATATTTACTGATTTGCTGATGTTTTGGCGACTACTGAAGCCTCCGTTGGAACATTTTTTGTTCACCACTAGATGGTGGACAGCTGTCAGAGGCTGATGACAGTGTTGTTTAGCCTACGTCTTGTCTGTTATTCAATTAGATCTGTTTTGCATGTTCCTTGTTTACTTATTATTTTTTCCATAATTTGTATAGTAAATTTTGAAATTTTGAATTGTTTGTCTATATACTGGGTGGCCCCAAAAACGTCCCAAACATTTGCATGCATTATGCAGTGGAGTAGTCAAAATAAATGAGCAGAAAAGGACGTGCATAATGAGCAAACATCTTCGAATATGTCTAGGAATTTTCACTTAAAACACTTCCGTGTTAGCCAAGATACAAACAAAATAGTGTTACACATCATAAAGCAAATTATGCAAGCGGTTCATCATTTACGTTGCCGCTCGTACGCAGGCTACAGCAGAACGTCACAGTAGGCCTAATCATCAGTCAACTGATCAGCAAAAGATGTGCTGAATAAAGGTCTGCTTTGTCATTGCTGATAAATGTTTTTTTCAATGTAACATGTCTTTTCTGATTCTGACTGATGTCGACATTATGCCATTTGTCTGATAACATTCTGAAGATCTCTGAAGTTCGCAAATGTTTCAGGCTTTTTGCATAAACATGTTTTTGCGAGACATCTCATACTAAGTAATCTAGCGGAGTCAAATCTGGCGAATGCGATGTCCATTCTTGTGAGCTGATTGAATCAGGCATGTTGTCTCAAAAAAAATTTTGAGTTGTTTTGTTGTGGTGTGATGGAACTTTGTCTTTACAGAATTTGATTTTTAACTCACCTTACGTCATTAAGCGACATTCAGTGATGTTACTAATGACGTCACTAAAATTTATCAGTAAGTAAGAGTACATATTGATCTACAAATGCGCAAAAGAAAGTTTATTTCCACTTAGTATACGCGCCGTTATAGTTATGCAAAGTTCAGGACGTTTTTATGGGCCACCTGGTATATCACATGTTTGCAATGCATATTTGTGCTGATGTTAGGTTATGCTGGACCTTCGTCAAATCTTGCAGTAGCATACCGAGTTGAGACTTTTCCAGGCTTTGGTTTCTTGTTGCGGAAATCTTTCTATGAAGAAGTTATGGCTGATGAATTGGCTCAGTGTTGTAGCATTCGGTGGGTCTGATAGCGTTTATGCAAATTTTCAGCTTGTTGACTTTGATATGTGCATTATAACTACAGTCGGACTAAATAAAGCTCATGCTTTTTTAACAAGCAGTTTATTGATACTTTTTTTAACCATTCAACGTGATATACATGAACTGATACTTGACCATTTTATGCATTATAAATGTCCTTACCTTAGACCTTAGTTCATCCCGCATCCAGATGGCTGCATTGGGCCACGCGTTGACGCCATTCTGCTTTGTCATTTGCCAGTACCTCGGCCTCCTCCCAAGTCAAGTGCATGTTCTTAAGGTCTCGCTTGATGACGTCCATCCAATTCTTCCTTGGTCGTCCTGGTTTTCTCTTGTGACCTGTCAGTTCCCACTGTGTGGCCTGGCGAGCTGTTTTGGAGTTGTCCATTCTCAAGATGTGTCCCAGCCATCTGAGCCTTCTTTCTTTAATTATGTCCTCCAATTTTCAATTTTTTTTAGTGTAAACATGTTTATTATGTCTTGTAGTATTTCCAGTGGTTAATTAGATTACAGCAAAGGTGACAAGTCATTTTTTGTACTTCAGTGTTTTTGAGTGATAACACTAACAGCATTTAAAAAGCCAACAACAGAATGGGATTTCGTGGTGGAAAGCCATTTTCAAGCATTTTGTTATCTTATTATTAGAGACTTCCATGTTGCATCTTTCATGTTTATATTTTGTATTGTGTTTTTATTAGTAATATTAGTAATATTAGTATTTTATTAGTAATATTGTGGTAGATATAAGCACTGTGGATGAAAGAAATGTTGGTGCTGTTGCAGAAGTTGGTATGGCTGGCTTGCGGAAGAGTTGGTGGGTAGAGAGATGCTAGTGCCAGAAGTGTCACGAGTCACACGTCAGCCGGTTGATGGTGGATCGACAAACCAGTCAGACTTTCTCTTGCAGCTGCTTAAACACCCAAGATCGTTCAGCGAGTATGCGAGTATATTTTTTTACGGTATATAAAAGTTATGTTTCTAGCAAATTGAGCACATACTTTTCCACATATTTGTTGATTGCTAATAAAATGAAATGTGTCATGGTTTAATGCTGTATTTGGTAGAAGTTTCACCGATAGCCAGCTGTTAAGCAGACCACAATAGAACTAGTGTGTGAAATCATTATGTCGTGCACTAGTTCTATAATTTTGTAGTGTTGTTGGGTAATTTTCTGTTCATATTTAGAGCAGAACAGTGAGTTTGCTGCTTCTGCTGTTTTGTCAATACTGTTTTTACGGTCAGCTGTACATTTTATTATCTTAATGATACGGAATTGGTGAATGTGGTCAGTGAAAGCATATAATTAGCAAAAATTTCTGATGTAGCAGTCTCTGAAGGTTTGTTAAACAAACTTTGTTAGACCATCTGTCTTACATAAATGTGGTGAAAATAGCTTTTAGAATAGTTGAGTGCTTTCATATACGTTATAAATAATTACGATATACTGGTTGAAATTTGTCACGTGATTTGATAGATTTCTGCTGCTAAGTGATGATAATTGCATTATTGTTTGTTGCACTGCAGTGGTTCTTACCATAAGATCGTCAACTCATTGGATAGCCATGGTTATGAGGTTGAGCTTCGAGCAGCATTGCGATCTGCAAGTGTTCTCATTGTGAAGGATCTTAATACATGCATTGCTGCTGGTGGACCTGAGATTATGCTACAGTCACAAAACAGCAGGTCAGTTTTGTCATTTCTGTGCACATGTGTATGTGGAGGTAGGGCCTAAAAAATCATTTGCTTCCAGTTTCTGTTAAGTTTTTGTGAGCACCATTTAGTGTGTCAGTTTGTTTTTATGAGTTGTTGTGTAATATTACATGATACATTTTTGTCTTACTTTACTTTTCTTTCAGGGTGGGCAGGCTGCTACACCTGCCCACCGCTGAGGCTGTATCAGTTTGGCCAAATGCGCATCCCCAGAAAGTCTAGTCATAAATAACGGCTGTGAGCTGTAAACGACTGTGAATTATGCTGAAATCAGCGTTAAAGCTGAAAATATCAGTACATGAGCACTGGTAAAGTGGACAGTACTGTTTATGTAAAATTGCTGTGCTCTTGGTTGGCTTCGTGCTTACAGATTTTAGAAATCTTTTGGGTCATTAGAGCTTTAAGCCCCACCACCACAACAAGGTGGCACATCATGGTGGGGTACATGATACATCATGATACAAAAATGAATAACAAAATTTTCTACCCCCTAACTTTTTTATATTTTTTTGTCAGCTGAAGTCGAAAGCACTGAATTTTTTAGTATTGTTATGGTTCCGAGACCAGTGCTGGCTGTTGGCTTTGCTGTTGACATCTTGATGTCATCTAGAACACTGCAGTTAGCTTTTATAAGATATCATTCTGGTGATTTTTATTACAATGGTAATTGGTATTTTTTTCGTTGAAATACTGTCGTTATTATGCATATCAAAGAGTTGCTAATGAGACTTGTAAAGTTACATAATATATTCTGTGGCAGAGAAGCAAATAGTTACACAAGTCAAGCATATTTGACACATTCAGAGCCACAGTGCTGTCCATGCTTTTTATGCGCAAAAGCAGCTACTGCTTTCAGCACCTCTTAGCCATCGCAATTCTGTCCATCCGTCTGTCTGTCTGTCCGTCACACGGGTGGATCAGTCAAAAATGGTGCAATCTTGGATCACAAAATCTGGCTACCTGAAAGACTCTAGGAACCATTAAACTTTTCCATAAATTCGAAGGGGGTCACCGTGAACGAGGGTGCTATATGAGAGGGAGGTTGGAAAAATTTGCAATTTTTAGCCAATAAGTCGCTGTATCTCAGTAACGGTGTGAGATAGGGCTTAGGTTACTATTAATCACTAATAAGAAGTTGTACACTGGCTCTCGATTGGCACCAAATTTAATGACCTGGGATGACCTTGAACGCTAAAATAGGGGTTTTTATAAATTTTTTGGCGATTTTGGGCTACAAGACACATTTCAAGAGCGAATTGCGCTGAAACCAATTGAGATAGACATGGAAAAACTGCATATGAAATTTTCCGCATTAAACGTAGATTTCGAGGGTCTAAGTCTCGATTTTCTAGGTTCAAGGAAACCTGCGCATGAGGGCATCAAAGAGTGGTACCCCCATAAAAGTCGTTATTTTACCGTTGTTGGCCAGTCTATCTTGAAAACGGTTGCAGATAGGCATGGGCATGCTGTCTTTCACAACAAGCACTAGTGACAAGCTTTTCAGTTGTATCAATATCGATGACTTTGAAAGACCCTGAACTTCCAAAATAAAGGGTTTTTATTGATTTTTGCGATCTTAGCTGCAACGCACACTCCAAGAATGAACTGCGATGAAATGGCTGGAGATAGACTGACAGTTTGCGAACGGGAACTGATATAGGCTTTCGCACGTCTCGTGACAAATTTCTTGTACACTATTGGTTTCAGTTCTTGCTAATATTACTACTATTGTTGTTATTATTATTATTGACTGAAAAACAGATTTCATATTGTGTATGCTGCAGATTGTCTCATGATTTGATGCTGCTTGTTTAGAAACAGTTTCGTATTTGATTTTGCAGTGCTTTTGTCATATATTTTGAACAAATTTCCGCATCTGATGAGACGGTGTTATCCCAGCTCTGCAAGTGTTTTCGGCTGTTTTCATTTGAAAATCATCGTGCACGTGGTGTCCACCGTGGTCTTATCAGGTAATTTGCATTTTGCATGTATTATGTTGTTTGTTGTTAAAACTGAGTGAATAGCATACAGTCTTGCATTTGATTTCATGTGTTTTCAGTTGCTGTTATTGCAGTATCTTGCTGTAGTGGTTAACCGTTGATATACTGACTTCAATCAACGAAGTTACTGTTCTCTTAAAGGTCCATGGTCACCAAAATTAACATATACATTTTATCCATTTTCCTGAAAGTGCAGAATTTTATGATAACTTTGACAGTAATATCGGCGCCCAGCCTTCTGTCAACATGGAAAAATTTACCTTTGAAGTCAACGATCTACGAAAACGACGTAGAAAACGCGCCACCATGATGACCTGCGGTGACATCATGAGTTTAGCCTATAGACGTCATGAATATTAATGAACTATAGCCTAGAATGATGACGTCGTCGCCTAGGCCATTAATATTCATGATCTACAGGGTGTTCCAAAAAACGGATACCCGGTTTTGTTTTTGGGATAACTTTGGTAATTCAGCACCGATTTTAACCATTCTTCCGCTGTTACAAGCAGAAATTTATGGCGCGTAAAGGTGAAGTTTTTCCGCCCACCGCACCTTTATTGTGTGACCACATTACCTAGCAAAACAAACACTACTGCTAATATCGGTGTTCAAACAGCGATCATCCTTTGTTATTCTGCGCATATCAAACGATTTATTCTAAAAATTATTACTGGTAAACAAAGTAAATAAACACAATATGACGTAACAATGACGTCACAAGGCACTGCTGCAAATAAGTAAGTAAGCTTAACTATTTTATGCTACGAAATTGATATCTTTATGTGTTGCCTGTTCTCCGAGACCACTGTAGCTTTGACAGTGTTTGTTTTGCTAGGTAATGTGGTCACACAATAAAGGTGCGGTAGGTGGAAAAACTTCACGTTTACGCGCCGTAAATTTCTGCTTGTAACAGTAAAAGAATGGTTAAAATCGGTGCTGAATTACCGAAGTTATCCCAAAAATAAAATTGGGTATCCGTTTTTTTTGGAACACCCTGTATATGGGCTAGGGTCATGACGTCACCGCGGGCACTGATAGATTAGTATATTTTGCATAACGTAACATAATGCCATATTTCGTTTGAAATCACGCATTAATTTCATGTATTTATGAAGCTGAAATCGACATATTATATATGCGAGGTTAAATGTCTAATTTAAATCTACAGAAATTGCGCGAGTGAGTTTGACCGTGGCCATGGACCTTTAATCTGGTCAGTACTTGGATGAGTGATCATCAGCAGATGGATAAACGATCTCAGTATGTAACCAGCTACTCAGGCTAACTCAGCGTGGCTTTTCCTTCTTGGGTAGGTGCAGTGAGTACCAGTTAGCCAGAGCGTAAATAGGCACACCATGAAACGTAATGCACTAGCTCCATATCCAGGGCCGGATTTAGGGGGGGCAGGGGGCCCCGGGCCCCAGGCCTCTCACCAACAGGGGGTCTCCCACCAAACCCCTCAATTTTTAAAACCCCGTAATTCGACGGGAGGGATTGCCCCCCCTTTCTGAAATCCCAAATACGCCACTGGGCCCCAGGCCTCCCACCAGCTAAATCCGGCCCTGTCCATATCTGTAGGTGTTGTTGTTGTAATAGTCCACTAACTCTTCTTTTCTTGTCAGAGACAATACAAGAAGAATGAGGGAGGGGGATATGGAGTCGTTTGCAGCCATTGTGCTGGACAGACCGTCGTCAGGTACAGACGTCGACATGCCATGTCAAGGCTTGTTGTCGATGTTCTTTCGACGGCAGACAGCCGGCCGGCTGTTGGTCCTACCATATCTGTAGTCTCGCATGTAAGCTGATGTCTGGTCAAGTTCTCAGGAAATGGAGATCAGTGCCGATCTGTAGGCTTTGCAGCTAAGGAAGGACCCCCCCATTTTGTTTAATCTCGTTTTACCTAATCCCAAAACCTAATTCCAAAACTAACCCTAAACAATCTGAACTGTAAACTCAATGAATAGAATGCTCTTTGCATTTGATTTGACGTGCGTGTAGTTGTTTATTGTTATTCATGTATTATTAACTGATATTTTCCACTGTGTGTCGCAGATTTTCCTTCAGTCGTAGTCAGATCTTCTTGGTTGGCTCAAAGTCGGAGTACTATGAACTCAAGCCTTCACACGTCAGACCTGTGACACCTGCTGACATTCAGCATCACAACAAACCGACTGAGATATGGTCTGCTGGCGTGATACCAGTCTACTGATTAGCAACCATAGGTGTTGAGTCCACAGGGACAGCAGGAAAAATGCCCTGGGACCCATGGCTCAACCAGCTTCTAATAACATCTAAGATCAGCAACTTGTGGTTATCAGTTCAACAGTTAGCAAAGTATTTCACAACTTTTTGTAAGCTAGAAGAATTTTCACACAGGAAATATTGCCGAGATGCATTGGCAGCCGGGGCTTCACCCTGGACCCAACGGATGAGCGTGAGCTTATGTCACTCCACCAATCTCAAATCAGCTGAAGAAAGGGTCACCCCTCGCCATTTTTGCCTTTCAAAGTCTCGATTCTTGGAGCCTTTTTATGTGTCAGTGTGCTGCCTCAGTACCTATCACCATACGACGTAAGTGGCTTTAACTGCACAGTGATCAGTTCAGTATTTGAATGCAAGCAAGCGTTAGTCATCGTGTGAGTTATGTTTATACGAGGGTCGTTCCATAAATAAGTTACAAAAATGGCGCCATTTCATTAATTCTTGAAATAGGAAAACCTGAGATATACGTTATGTAGGGAATTTAACTGTGAGTACCAGATGTGATTACGATGACGTCACTGTGACGTCATATATAAACATTAAATACAGCAGTGTTGCCACTGAAATCTTCCTGTAACGAACGGCATGCCGTTATTTTTTTTTGTGGGCCAAAAAAATTCATGCAAATCCAATGCACGCTGAGATACATCCAGCATTATGGAGATACGTGTTTTATGAAGGCAATTACAGTACACGCTTGGCGGAAGAAAATGCTCAATGGGCAGAAATTTGCATCAGGTACCAAGGTGCAATCAGTCGTTCTTCAGTGGTTTGGACAGCAGCCAACATCGTTTTTTTTGCATTGGGAATTCAGAAGCTTGGTGACAAATGGGACAAACTGTTTGAATGAAATCAAACGATATGTTGGAAAATGGAACAGTAATGTTTAACATTTAACGATGTGACATTAACTTGTTAAGTTTATTCGTTTTTTCCTCCATTCTATGTTGTTTGTCATTTGTGAGCGATGATACATTGCTGGTGGAGAAAATAATACACAAGTAGACTGTGTTCTATTAACAGATTAAAATAATTCCAGCCTGTGTTTAGAATTAAATTCCCTACAAAATGTATATTTCGAATTTTTCCTATTTTAAGAATTATGGAATGGCGCCATTTTTTAACTTATTTATCGAACGACCCTCGTATACTTTATTGTACGTAATGTGTTTGTTATGCAGCAGCGTTCATTTTGTGTCCCTGATTATGGTATTGACTTTCGTTATGTGATTTTCTCTGAATGTTTTGTCATTGATGTGGAGTAAGTGCAATGTGTATTTTTTCGATTTTTTGTTGCATTGTGACAGTCAATCAGTTAGTAAAACAACTCAATCATTTCCAGTAACAAGAAATAGGTTGTTATCTTCCCACTATATTGTACACAGAATCTAACTTTATCCTTTTTCTAAAAAAATCATTTTCTGCAATCACTGAAGGTTACCTTTGCAGACTGCCAAACTAAGTTAATCAGTTTAATGGATTTATTATATTATACAAGCTTCAATGATTTGTCGGTTAAGCATTGATATTTGTAGCCTGTTTCATAATGCTTTGTGCCGTTTGTGGTATTTGAACTGATGCTACAGCTGCATTGGAATCATCGTTGATCTGTGCCTTTTTCCTTGTGTCTGACCACTCATTGTCATTGATTTGGGTGTGTTGCATATCATATCCATCGCTTTATGACTGATCTAGTCATTGGTTGGTTATTGATTACTGATTTTATTGCATACTGATCTATGATGCCAGTGTGCTTGGCGTGTGATCTGGATTGTTACTATCTTGTGATCTAGACTTCTATTGCTACTTTCATTATTCGGAGTACAAAGATGTGGAACTTTCGCAGAATATTACATCTGTACTGGATGATAGGATAGAGTATGTATCATATCATTGTCATAGGTGCATTTTAAGTGGATTAAATAATAAGCATTATTTGTAGATTCACGACAGTTAATTAATATAATTAATGTAATGAGTCGGAAACGTGTTTTTAATGATTTGATTATACACGGTGTTTCACAAAAAGGCACCCTTTTTCTTTCTTTTATAATTTAGTCGAATGGTGATCAATTTAACAAAATTTTTACTAGCTATAGCTGAAGAAATATTAATTCAAAATATATCGACAAAAAGTGGTTGTTAGTTAAATATTCTTTGCTAGTCGTGGTGTAACGCTGACGTCATAATGTGTCGTGAGTACAAGCTTGCTTGTACTACAAAAATCTCCCAAGAAAACTCCCAGCACTGCAAAATCAAATACAAAATTGAACTGGTGCTGCCAGTTGCTACGTTGCTTTGATGGTGAACTTTTTCTGGTTCACTGATAAAAAATGTTTGTGTCAGCACTAAAGCAACATAGAAGCATTAAATCAGGCGTCTTATGATCCAAAAACAGCCATATTTTGTTGGAATATTTTGAATTATTATTTTTTTCTGCTGCATCTTTAAAAATTTCATGTAAATTGATCATCATTTCAATGAATTACTAAAGAAAAATGGTGCTTTTTATGAAACACTGTGTACAACAGTATGTCAAATTAATAATAATAACATATTATGATTTGCTCTCATTGACTATGCATCTGTTTTATATTGTCACATTTTATATGCATTCGTTCAATTCATCATTGTAAAAGTTCAAATGTAAACTGTCCAAACACTAACGTTGAAATAAGCAACTGATATGTTAGTTGTCATTTATAAATAATCAACAAAGAGCATTTGGAAATGTTTTAGTATGTAATGTTTTGTTAAATAGTGTTTTAATGTTACTGTTTCAAGTAATATGTTTTTTTTTCTTTTGGTTAGAAATTAAGACTTTTTTATGGAAAATGGGAGTCATTTAGTCATGAATATTGCTTGTTGTGAAACTAGCAGTACATACGTATGCTGAAGGTGTTAAACAGAGCCAATATATATGTCGTAAGTCCAGAGTTTTATTGGCTCAGCACCGATGCAACAGTATTCACAATTGATGTGCCTTTAGTACAATTTTTGGGAAAAACGTCGTACGTTATTGTTATCAGTATGTTTATTCAACATTTGAGCGCATTGTTACTTGTTAAAGTGTGCACCAGTTGTTAAATGATGTTGGTGTTTCTGTGTTTTGTGATGTCACGTATACAGCTCAAGTCACAGGTAGTTGTTGCCACGAGATGTGCGTGCACGTGGCGTGTTTACTTGTGGTCAGAGTGTTATATTTTATCGTCTGTTAACAATTTAACGTTGACGTGTTTGTTACCGATCGTGTTGCTAAGTCACATCAGTTAGCGGCAGAACCAGAGTCAAGTCTGTTTACTGTGATATTTGCTGATATCAGGTGACTGATCTTCATGCGTTTTTTTCTGTTTTATGCCAAATGGCAAGATTATGACAGTCTTTTCTGTTACCCGCTTCTGTCTCTGGCTTTTGTCTTTGTGGCTTTATGTCTGGATTTGCTGCCCAGCATTTCTAGGTGTTTTTTCCTCTTGAGAGAAATACCTGACCTGACCTCTCCTTACATTTCCCCTTATTGCTTTTACATTCCTCTACTTTCTGTTATGTTACTCGACAGTGATTTGTACCTCCAGATGTGTTCAATCTATCTGTGTTTGCATCATTGGATAGTTCTGCTTATTGTCCACTCAACTGATCAACGCGTGCATGGGCCTATGTTTATAATTAAGACTGCATAGGCGGATTTAGGGGGGCAAAGGGGCCATGGCCCCCTCCCCTCAAGATTCCAAAAGTCGCCCTTTTTGCCTTGCATATGAAGTGCATTATAAATTTGTGCAGTAAAACTAATAAAATTTATACTCATTATATGCATTTTGCAATGTCTTCATGCCAAAAAAAACGTTTGCTTCCAGGGCTGCGTCCCACCAACCTGCCCCTCACCATTAAGCGCACCTCTGCTTTCGGCTTTCGGCCTCAATTTTTGGCCCTGGGGGGCTAGTTCGCCTTTTGTGACTCCAGTTCATGGCTACACCTACGTAAGAGTAAATAACAACAAACAAATAACGCCAGGGGCGTCTACACCATATAAACCTTAGAGCAAATGCTCCAAGTAAAAAATAGAGGGGAGGTTTTTTCTGAAAATTAAGGCGGGGGGAATTGAATATTATTATTGTTTTGCATTTCTAATATATTCACGATATCTTGCAAGCAGTAGTGTTCTGTGATGCTTAGAATGCACCAAATTCGTTTTTCGCTGGGGATCCGCTTCGGACACCGTTGGGGCGCTTATGAGGCTCCCCAGACCGTCTAGTCAGCTGGGGAGGGGATACTCTCTCCCCTTTCTCCACCCCGTCGACGCCTGCGGTGCCTCACCTTGAGTTAGGGGGAAAACTTGCTCTAAGGACTTAGAGGGATAGACACCCCTGAGTAACGCTCTTTATCGCATGCAAGTAAATCTCCGTGGCAGTGCTTGCATTCCTGGTGTATTTCTGTGCTGTTTGGTTATAGAAAGAAAACGAAATTTAGCACCAAGAGTCTACGAAAATACGCCATTTTGACCCTAAAATCTCCAAAAAAATTATGGGGAGGGGGCACTAGCCCCTTCCCCTGTGGCCCTCCACCACACCCTACCCCCCTTAGCGCCTTCGGCGTCTCGACTGGGCTCGCGCCTTTGGCGTCAACCTTTCCCCCCAACTTCAACTCCTGGATCCGCCTATGTAAGACAGAGAGTTGTAGTAGTTGCAGTAGCTACTGGCCAGTAAGCGATTTAGTTGTATGATGGCATAGTTCTCTGGCATTTATTTCTGTGTGCATTGTTAGCCATGTGAGGGTTAGCCTTAATGTGCCGGATTCTCAGAAAGATTGATTCTGTTGCTTAGCATGTTAGATGCAGGTAGAAAATGTACCTCTGATGAAGCTGCAGTGTTGTAAATTTCTCTCTATTATGTAATATTTTGATGTTCTGTCTGCACTTGATATATTACCGGTATTTGTCTTGTTGCTATGTTTAGTCGTACTTGTGTAAACGTGATGAGTTTGTTAGTTGTTTACAACAGTGCACACGCAACACATTTAGGCCTACTGGATTCACGTTTTATGCCTTGTATTTGTAAAAATATTGTGATCAGAACGATAATCATGTAATTAAGCACTGTAAGTAGTAATTATCTGTATTGAAGCGTGCGTCGCAGTTTTTGCTATAAAATGTGCACTTACATGGATTAATTATTTATCGACAATAGCTAAGACGTTCTTATGTCTTGACTTAAATGTTTTCAGTTGCACGTATACTGAGTACAGTATCGTCGTCATGTTAGGAACGTTACTACCGGTCTGCCTGTATGCATTTACTTAGTGCTTATGTCACAGTTCAGCCAGTGTAATAACTTTTTATGTCATCTTTGCTGTTTTGCTGCATCAATAATTGAATTCTGACTATGGACATTATATTACATTTTAGTTAAGTCTTAGTTAAGTTCTAGTTAAGTTTTATTATTTCTTTGTTTATTCCTTGTTTATTTCTTGTCTACCGAATACGGTGAATAAAGATGCGTGTGTGCAAGTCCACGGCGATCATCATTGATTTTTAATGTTTGGCCGTGTATTCCACAAGTGCTCACATGCGCAGCCCAAACAGTCGTCAGTTATCTTTGTTGCCAGATTATTTATTGCCAGTTCCAGGGCGACCACTTGCCTGGATAACCTGGAAATGAGGCGGCGGTGACTGGAAATTTCACAACACTATGGGAAATTTTAGAAAATGTGTTTATTGTTAACGTCACTTGGGCAGTTTTAGCCTGGCTCAGCACCCCCATTTTTGTGTGCATAACGCACTGGCCGATGGGAAGCTTTTTCGGAGATACCGGTATAAGTGAAGACCATCCTGTCCAGCATAGTTCGAGGAGGAGGACAGTACTCCCAGATTTTGAGGCTAAAACCGCCACTGCATTTGGGAGCGGCATAGTGATGCGTTTAGATGGGTGATTTTCTTGGCTTTTCGGGCGAATTGATTTTCGTTATTGCAGTTCTTCACTTGTATTCTATTATCTTACTGCTCACATGCATTATATGGGTAGCAGCACTAAAGGGAATGACAGAATGGAATCCCACGAAATTTCACTGAATTTCATAGTGCCAGCTCGAATTAAAGAGTGCAGTGGTCGTCGCCCTGAATTGATCATTGCAGTATCGGACATCGTTTGTCAATACGGTTTACGCTGGCGAGATATTTTACAGTATAGGCCTACGCAGTCAACGCTAGAAGCACTGGCGTGTCCACCTTGTCTGAGCGATTGTATTCAGCTAAGTAAATAGGCCTAGGCCTATGCTAAACGAGTCGTTGTTGAATATGTCACAGCTAAATAGGCTACAAATACAGATACCGAGGTACACGTGTTAAACCACAGTCTGGAGTTGGATCGGTAAACATTAAACGAACTTATCCCCGAAGACGTTTATCCTCAAGACCGATGACGCAATTCTCCCACGTCAGCTTCGTGTCTACCACCCTTCCAAGTTCCATCTCTTCCGTCCTTTTTCCTCTCTCTCTCGCCCTTGCAATTAGCTTCCCCCAACATTTTCTGTGACGCAACGTACGTCACTAATTTCCCTTTGGTTTAGCTGCCCCTACTTATTCTACTCCAGACAGTGGTTTAATAAACTTAGGTTATTCCACGTTCAGGTCGTTTAGCCCATGCTCTCGTTTGTTTCGTCACGCATGAATGACTGCACCGGCATGAATACAATAGGCCTACGAGTGCGAGTTGAGCGTTGAATAAAAATGAAAGTGGAACTGTCTTGTTTGCCGATTGTGGCACTAACACATGCATATGCACCGTACATTCAGTCATTTTATGCTTGGTAGGCCTACTTCGCTTAATCTGTGGACAACCATCTGTTGTTCTATAACTTCTAGTTAACCAATAAAATCCATTTCGTACTTTTCTGTTTTAAGTCAGGGCCGGATTTAGGGGGGCAGGGGGCCCCGGGCCCCAGGCCTCCCACCAACAGGGGGTCTCCCACCAAACCCCTCAATTTTTAAAACCCTGTAATTCGATAGCCAATCCCTTTCTGAAATCCCAAATACGGCACTGGGCCCAGGCCTCCCACCAGGGGCCCCAGGCCTCCCACCAGCTAAGTCCGGCCCTGTTTTAAGTTACAGATTATTTAACGTATACGTAGACCTAATCCGCTGTGTGATTGCTGTGTATAAAAATGAGACAAGTACTATACAACTCAGGCGTCACTGTGCAGTGACAGGCCTGAGTGACTAGTCAGTGACGTCGTCGTTAGCAGAGCGGTTTCTGATGAACCATGTTGAGCGCACAGGTGAGCGGTAGCTTGAGTCCTTGTTCGAGGAGGTTGATGAGTGGTGTAAGCGCCTCTATGCAGGCGCCGAACGGACTCAGCAGCAAGTAGAAGCCGGCGCAGATGCCACCGATTGGCCAGCCACCAACGAGTAGCAGCAACAGCCAGATCAGAGACCAACAGATACCAGCCGCTGACATTGCTGTGCACCACAGACAAACTACGCAGTACACACAAACTCGTTCTTTAATACAACAACTAATAAGCCGCAATTAGCACAGTCACTACCACACTGTTCTCCATTGCGCGTAGGCCTAAGCCTACTGCCGACTGTAGGCGTATAAGTGATAGATGACACTAAGGTCAAAATATAAAATGTAAAAGATAATGTGTTTGAGAATGAAACTCGTCAAGTTAAAGTCTGACAGTCTCTGAAGACTATCCCCATTCATATGGATTTTCTCAACCGAAAAAATATGTCATGTGGAGTCTGTGCGTCTTAGTTTGTCTGTTTGTCATTCAAAGGTCACTCGAAATTATGAACGAATTTTGTCAATTCCGGCGAAGTTATTTGCAACGGTGATTTTAAGGCGTGGCGTGGCCCAATTACCAGGTCTTTAGAATCTGATTTAGTCATCCAGAATAAAACATTTTTGCCAAAGTTATAAATTTCCAATGTAGCAATGGGATTCCATGCTCGGTTGTCTGTCCGTGCACGTAGGCTACATTATCGTCTGTAAACTGCAGTCTATACCGACACTATAGGCCTACTGCGTGTTAGTTGTCTACATTCACGGCTCGTGACTAATTTGACACCAAATCTGTATACCAACTGGACCGGATATGTACACCATTTCTGCAGACTGTGTGTAGGCCTATGATATACGTTCTTCTGTTTTGTTGCCGTTGGCCCGCCGTTGTATTTACATCTCGCATATAGGCGATCTTGCTGCATTTTCAAGGTGCATTTTCTGTAGGCCCTACGTTATTTACTGTTTCTGCAGCAGATGTTGAGATTCACAACAATTTATTTGTCAGTAAGACTCGTCTACACTTCATGTGTTCCGCCATCCGTCGTCTGCGATCAGCTACAGGTCTTGACTAATCTTGGCAGCCATATGCCTGAAGAAGTCCATCTGCGGGCGTTGTGTCGTTTCAAGCGGACTCAGTTAAACGAATAAACGTCTATTCGTATTGTACCGCATTTCGTCACTCAATTGTAGCTGGTGTCGAAGGATAAGCCTACGAGTGCCGAAAATTTTTAAATTGAATAAGAATGTACATTATGTCTATAAATGCGTTGAAAGTGATCGAAGGACCGTGACTCTCGATTTATACAGAATGCAGTGGTGTTGTCAGGGTTTGGTGCGTAGGGGACGCGAAGCTAAAAGAAAATAATTTAACGGTGACAAGCAAAAATACCGTATTTCGAAGTTGAATGATTTCAAGCAATAAACAATGAGAAACCCCTATTTGCAGGCTTGCCGTGAATATGGAATTTGCCTTCCATATCCATATCCATATTCACAGATTTTCCGTGGATATCCATGGATATATCCATATCCACAGACGCCTGTCGTGCGTACATAGCCACCAAATTTTCGCGAAATACAGCAGTGCCAGAGCGTCCATTCCCCCAGGCATTTCTTTTGTGGATCTGTTAAAAATAAATAAAAGTAAAAAAATAAAACATATTTGCATTGAAATATGATTTTAGAAAACTATTTCCCGGCTGTCATGAAAATCTACCGTAATTATTTTATTGCCCTTGCTATAGCCTATACCGTTGAGCCTTGGGTACGATATGTCGTCTCTCAGTCGTCTTTTTAACTGTAACAAATGTATTGTGGCCAAACGGTACGTCGTAAGGAGTTGGCGATACCGTTGGATAGGGCGATAAGTAAGTAACCGAATCTCTATCTGCAGCTTTTTGGCCGCAATTTTAAATGCAGTGCTTCTGCCTGCAGCCGTCACTTTCAGTACGTGCGCCAAATTACCGTATCCTATCCTAGCACTGATTTTAGCGTCCAGTATAGCAGATCACCAGATCGTGTATGGGACTGCAGTCACTCTGGAAAATCGCTGGAAAATCGCTATCTTTCCGCAACCGGAAGTCGGACACTGGCCTTATGATATAGGCGGTACGGTCGGCCCATCGCAGCAACAGCTAGAATTTTTGTTCTCCAAGACGCATGTTGCATTCATGTACGCCTACAGGTATAGATAGAGAGCGAACGCTTTGAAGAACACTTGGTTTGTACCTCCTACTAGCATTAAATTTGTTAGGAATCCAAAACGTTTTTAGTTTTGTTACCGTTTGATAAAAAAAGAATAAAATAATCTCACAAACTGATAGACCGTTTGTTGCCCAAACAACAGTATTAAAGCACCATAGGCCTGGATTAAAACCTGTTGCTGCTATAGTGCACATAAATTAATTTAGGCTAACTAAATAATGACGTGCTGATGTCACTGATTATTCATTTGACTCAATAACATAAATAAACGAGAAAATGAAGAGTAAAAACGACAGACAGAAAAATATTATATAGAGATAAAACACTTAAGTATTCAGTTTAATTAGCAAATGCGACAGCACAATATCCATGGATATCCACATCCACGGCAAGCCTGCCTATTTGCTCGTGACTCGTGACACGTGAAACGACGTCGATAAGGAGAGTTAGAGCTGGTAGGCCCATAATACGCATAATACGATGCTGGTTTTGCTAGATATACATGGTGGCCCAAAAAACGGGGCCACTCTGTTATATAGCTTCTAACTTCAGAAATACTGCTTAGATCTACACGATTTTTGGCAGAAATCAAGGTCGTTTCATTCTCAACACGAAAACATAAGTTATTGAAATTAATTATGCGCAACAGTGGCGCCACCTGGCGAATACGAGTCATATTGCTTCAAATAGCGATCGGTAATAGTTCATGACGCTTAATAACAGAACAAAATGCACATAAAATTACAACCACAATATAACACGTAGTCTGATTTAGTCATGAAATCAATGTTTAGAATTTGTGCTCGATATGTCCACCATTCTGCTGCACCACGGCGGCAAGACGACGACGCCATTCGCCGATGCTCCTGTCGAGAAACGCCTGGCTGA
>Ga0209367_1003374_pt1 | contig 21718 bp, 16 predicted proteins | sample WorMetLIZISLAND2_FD_187412 | JGI IMG/M metagenome (GOLD analysis project Ga0209367, IMG submission 187412) | Marine gutless worms symbiont microbial communities from Max Planck institute for Marine Microbiology, Germany - Olavius geniculatus... ...
TTATGATACAAGGTTTTGTCTGTCTGCCATCTGTAATGTACGTATTGTAGCTAAACAGTACACCTTGCCAAAAACGGTTCAAACAAGCAATAGTGTGGCTCGACTACTACCATGTACTACCAAGTCAGAAGTTTCATTTTTGATAAAACCTCACCCTTGGCTGTGCCGATGAAAAAATCTGACGCTGTATATTTTGACGAAACTACCATTTTTCTCCCTCTTGCACATCAGAGTATTACACTTTAGCAAGGTCTGATGCTTGTGTGCCATCGATGCGTTGCCAGAAGTTTACCAATTAAGTAAATAACTAAGAAACTAGACTTACAAGCCGGCTAGCTGTGAATTTATTGTGGCTTAAGTCTTGGCTTAGCCACAAAAGAGGATTGTGGATGTGCATATCTGCGGATGTCGCAACGGGTGACGAACTAGGCTGTAATGTATTAGTCTAACCATCTCCTAATCCTGTTCCTAACCCTACCACCACCACCAACACCAACCCTAATCCTAACCCTAATCTTAAATCTTAATGCTGACTGTAACCCTAACCCCTACACATCTCAGCGTATCGGCTTTTTACCTTTGTCCGCCACTAATACGTCTTTCTGTCTCCGTGTTGCAGTAATTATGGCAACTAATAATATATAACTGTGACTACGATATAACGTACAGTGAGCTTTACTAGTGGCATTAGCATTTGAGTTGTACGGCAGGCAGCAAGCAAGCAGGCTTACGATGCTATTCCAAAGAGCAAACAAACAACGACGTATTTATTTGATAGACTCGTGAACGTGAAGACTTGTCTCTGTTTGCTGCCATGTTGAGTGGCATGTTGTTTTATTACCAACAGCATTATATAACGACTGACACTGGCGAGCCAGTGTAGATTTCTGTTATGCGTTTATAGTGAACAAAGCCATTTATTCTGCAGGACTGGAACGTGTTTTTTCTCTGATGAAGCCCATTTCCATGTTCATCTACTTTTCACTTTTCTGCGGTGCAGTATTTTTGCAAATGTTTTAGCTGACCAATGACCATATTAACGGCCGGTACTTATGATACAAGGTTTTGTCTGTCTGTCATCTGTAATGTACGTATTGTAGCTAAACAGTACACCTTGCCAAAAACGGTTCAAACAAGCAATAGTGTGGCTCGACCACTACCATGTACTACCAAGTCAGAAGTTTCATTTTTGATAAAACCTCACCCTTGTCTGTGCCGATGAAAAAATCTGACGCTGTATATTTTGACGAAACTACCATTTTTCTCCCTCTTGCACATCAGAGTATTATACTTTAGCAAGGTCTGATGCTTGTGTGCCATCGATGCGTTGCCAGAAGTTTACCAATTAAGTAAATAACTAAGAAACTAGACTTACAAGCCGGCTAGCTGTGAATTTATTGCGGCTTAAGTCTTGGCTTAGCCACAATTTTCACGACAGCGGTGGCTTAGCATTTTTGTGGGTTAACCATTTGCTGGCCTTTGGACATGGGCATACAGTTGGCTCCTCCTGGCAAGGCAGCTAGGCTCTTCTTTTGTTTTGTATGTAACTGCAGCCCAAAGTCAGCATTAAACAGCAGAGAGTACAAACAACGATCGACAACGTGAGTTGTTATTGAGAATCCGAACGGATTACACTGACAACATGACATGGACAGTCAACTATACATGCCGGGTGGCAGGGCGAGCAGCATACACTGAGTAATAATGATAGATATACATGTATTAACAACAGCAACAACAACCAGCTAGCAGCGAGCAGCACCAACAGCAGAAGAATTCATTCACCTATACACTCTAACTAGTCAGTAATAGTCTACACGCCACTAGAAGCCTAACTACTCAGTCTCTAGTCAGTTTTATAACAGCAGAGCCACATGAACTTTGGTTCAGCGTAATGATATGGGAGCTGATTGTAAGTAGCAGTTGGCTTGACGACAATACATCTTCAGTTGTTGTTATTAGGTGGTTGGGGTTTAAATTTGACAAAGTAATTCTTATCAGAAGCAGAGTTCACTAAGCCTTAACTACATCATTGGCGCACAAGACGAGCACAGACAGACACAGGCAAATATCACAGTTAACGATATATCTACATGAATCCCAGCGGGGTCGTGGCAGGGGGGGATTGAACACCCAAAATTTATGGCTGTCAGAAAATTGTCGGGAAATCTTCTTGTAAGAAAATTTTCATTGAAAAATACAAAAATTAGGTCCGAAAAACCCCATTTTGAGGACATTTAGTGGCAAAGTTGAAATTTTGAGCAACCATAATCTACTAATTGGAAATTTGCAACTTTTAGTTCTGCTTTCGTTTTTAACCCACGACGCCGCTGACGAAACTATTTCATTTCACTGGGCAGCACAAATGCATATATTGTCATACACTAACATACATAAATAATGCTACCTATATGAACACAAGACATGCATCGACGGAAATTCTTGATTAGGTTGGTTACACAGCGCTAAGTTAGCGTTATCAAACAAATGTTCCGACTACAAAACAACAGAATAACAAACACAACCTGTAGAGCATTCAGTCAACAAACATTACGCACACGCTAGTTGCAATTACACAAAAAAGATTTGCGTTAGCAAATAACGGCATTGACTAGCACTTAACGGTCATGTGAAACGTAGCAAAACACACAACTAAAATAGTTCATTCGGTCTCTTCTATGGTCAGCTGTTCACGGGAATGTTTTTGTATAGTATAGTACAAAATAGCCAGTGTTGCCTTTGTCAACGAGGATGTTAAGGTGGGTTTAAATCGTGCTGAACAGTATCTGCCAAATACAGACCGGTAATAAAAACACGTCATGGCAACGAATGACCCTCGTAGGGGGTCTCATAAACCAGGTCTCACAGTTCATTTTGCCTAAGTAACGCCAAGTTAGGACAGCAGATAAGGTAAAAAATTAAGTTTTATTGTTACAAGACTGATGCACTTAATATACAGTATATGTAATTGTGGTTGTACCACAGAATGACGAAATGACTAAGAATGTATCGTTGGCATGGATGAATGGTTTAACCCCGAACTTTGCCCGACAAAAACTTCAAAGACACTGACACTGAGTGACTTCAGTTTCTCATGTTGAACTTTTGCTGAGCCAACAGGCTGAGCGAAACCTAATACCCCGTTTACACGATGAAGCTGGCTCAATGAGCTGGCTCGATGTTTGCTTCGTGTAGGCTATGCTTTGTGCATGCTTCATGTTTGCTTGATGTCTGCTCGATGTTTGCTTGATGATTGCTTGATCGTGTAAACGGGGTATAAAACTGAATGCAAGTCTGTACGTTCAACTAAACTTTGTTCTAAGTATGTACCTGAAGTATACTTTTGGACTTGAGACTTTTGCTGAGCCTTTTCGATGAGTGGAAACTTCAAACTTAGACCTAAGTAAGTTTCTGCTAAGCAAAAGGCTCAGCTAAAGTCTGTACATAGACCAAACTTTAGCTCAGCGAAGGTCTAAGTCAAAAAGTGACGTTACCCATTGACGGGATCAGTTGTATCACAACAGCAGAATGAGAGAGAGACGACATAAGTAACTGCTAGACGGCTGGGTTGATGGCACGTGATGTCAATGTCGATGACGATGATGATGATGATGACGCAGCGTTGTGAAGCTGAACGGAACTGTAGCATGACTGACAGACTCGCACCGGCTTCAGTATACGCAGCCGATGGATCTCAGTCTCATAGCTACTACACCTACAAACCACCACACAACATCCAGCCTATCTTTAAACGCTGTCAAACAGCGGCCGGCGTCATTAGTTAAGAAATAGGCAAGGCAGAAAGTTGCAAATTTCAAAAAGAAATCCGACAGACAACTACAAATTTACGACAAAGGCGATTATGGGTGTTCAAAATTGCAATTCTGCCCTTAAATTTCCCCAAAATGGAGATCTTTAGCCCCAAATTGTTGAAAATTTTCCAACTAAACTTAGATTTTCGGACAATTTTCCAACTGTCTTAGGGGGGAGGGCAAATCCCCTTTCCCTCCTGCCATTGTGCCATGATGCCAATCAGCTCTGAGCGATCTACTCATATGCTCTACAGCAAAACAGTTCTAAATTATTATTCGCTCAATTTTGTTTGTTTCAGGTCAAAATAATCCAGGTCCACACCACACAGAACTGGACTGTAATCCTGATCGCTACCAAAATCTAATCTATCGTTGCTTTGGCTAACCAATGCTGCAGCCTTGCAAAAAAAATTCATCACAACCATAATATATAATAGTCTCCTTTTCAGTTACGGTATGACAGTTTCACAATGAGGATGTTAACAACTGTGTAAGATCAATCACATCATCGGTTAAAAAAGTAGCAGGGACAGAAAGTTGCAACTTTCCGACAGAAAGCTGCAAAATTCCAACAGAGGAGATTATTGATGCTAAAAATTTTAACTCTGCTCTGCAATTCCCCCAATGGAAGCTTTTCAGCCCTAATTTTTTGACAGCCCAACATTTGGGGGGGAATGCTCCTTGCCTCCCCCCTTGTGACGACATCATTGTGATTGGCAATCATTCTGTTGACCTGGCGCAGAAGAGCTGTCCACAGTTGCGGCAGTGATGTCGTCGTTCAGCAAATGAGAATTTGACACGACATGCGACGCAGTTGTCCCCGCCCTCGTCCTTGACCCAATGATCGACTACACTACGACCCGGCTGATCAGCCACGTTCCACACGTAGACACGACCCTTGGCATCACCCACGTACAGGCTCTTATGATCTCTGCAACATCACCAGCCGGGCCAACGTCAGCATCACAGGCTCAAATCACAAAAAGTGATATTATTCAGCAGGTCAGACAAACAGTCAATGTAATTTAATGTGGCAATTATCGCCTTTTTAACGATTCTGTGCTGTTTTAGTCTCTGCTGGTGCTTGCATGTTGCCATTAACAGGTGTATACGTAAACTGCTGTTTTGTACATTTATTATCAGCAGCATCAAGCTATGAGCTACAATCTGGCTTTTCAGCAAATAATACCTCGACATGTATTATCATCCGAATCTGCAGCTAGTATTTATACACTGTCTCAAAAAAAGTATCCCCGACATTTTTGACTGTAACTTGAAAACCAATTACCGGCTTTTGATAATTTTTGGTACAAATATTCCTGACACAACTTGCCATCAAATGATCATTCAGTTTCCCACCTCACCCAACGTTTGTTTCTGGAGAGAGCACAACCAGCGAAATATCACTTCTATCCAATGTGATGTGATTGCTTAATTAACATAACACGTAAAAAAAATTTTGTTCACACTTCTGACACTATGGCTGACATTTTATTCAGTTGTCCATTTTTCAACTGCCTGCAGTAAAATTGCTCAAAGTGTTTGCCCACTATGTGAACACAAGCAAGGAGATGCTTTCTCCATTCTTTTTTCAGGTTTTCTTTTATTTTAACACATATTTCGCTTGATCTGCTTTCCCTAGGCAGTGCAGAAGCATACATTAGGTAGGTGGGAAACTGAAAGGTTATTTGATGACAAGTTGTGTCAGGAATATTTGTACCAAAAATTATTAAAATCTGATAATTGGTTTTCAAGTTACAGTCAAAAATGTCAGGGATACTTCTTTTTGAGACACAGTGTATTTAACCCCGAAGTGGGTCTGTTATTAAGGCAGCACTGATTGATCGAATGACTGACCAATAAGAATCTAAAGATCCCCAGCACAATGCATGGCATTTCTGGGTCAACACAACATCCATGCGGATAATAATAAGTCAAATGGGTTAAAATGGGCAAGAAATTACCACTACTTCAGTACAACTACAACTACTAATCTACAACGTATCACCTAGAGACAGCAAGTGCGGTGACAGCAGCTGGTTCCTTGTTGTCCTTGCGTTCAAAGGCCGTGTGCATCGTCAGTTTGCTGCGAAAGACGAGTTGTTTCTGCCAGTGGAAGCCCTCGCGCAGCTTGCGCCTCTGTACGCCAGCCGCCATTGTCTCAGACGACTCACCAATGTCCTGCTCCGTCACGAAACAGAAATCAGCACCGACTGACTCCGGAGTGTCAACAGACACCGTCAGGATTGTGTCCAGCCTCGGTGTGGTGGAACGAGCCCGCGGAACCACCCGTGAAACTGCAGACTGAGTGGAATCGTAGTCCTCATCCATTGCAAACAACTCACCCCCCGCCGCCGGTGTAGGCTGGGTGTCAGTGGTGCTGTCAGTGACAGCAGAGTGAGATGTCGGCGAGGTGTCGGCGGCATCAAGGCTTTGCTTTTCAGCACTCAGCCAGTTATCAACGGCATACTGCATGTGCCCTGCACACACATATACTGACACAAAATTCCAGAGCTTTTCAAGGACTTTCCAGGACCGTTAAAACGTTTTTCCAAGACCTTCTCAGAGCTTGAAAATGTTTAAATATAAAGACAAACAGATGTTACAACTGTAGATCCAATGCCTAAAGTATGTTAGGTGTTGGGCTGGTGCGACACATTGTTTACCAGGTAATTCATCAACTATCCAGAATTTTCACTTTTCAGGATAGGCTGCATTACAAGTCTTGCTGTCCATAAGTGTCACACACCAACTCTCAACCTAAGAACAAAAAGATGTAGAAAAACATGATTTGCGTAAATGTTCCTAATACTTACACAAGACTAACTGCTTTGCCAATTTTCAGCTCTAATTTCTAGAAGTCAAAGGTCGGGGCTACGGCTGAGCAGGTCTAGGTGGACGACTGCATGATATGCTGACACACTGTTCTAGCTGAACACATGTCTGATGTATATACTTATAACAAAACATATACTTATAAAACACAAAAAAAATGAATGCACAACTAAAAATACAGTTATTCAAGAGCTCAGACAGTAAAATTCTTCATGTTATTAAAATACTACCTGTGTCACTGTCAACGGAGGAGCTGTATTCAGCACCGAGCGCCAGGTTGGAGAGTCGATGCGACACTGATGACGGGATGTCGACAGCGCGAGACTTGTCGATCACAATGTCACATGACGCATCGGTGTCAGCGACAATGTCGGAAGAATCAACGTCGGGTCGGTCGGTGAGTTTCCTCGTCGTCATAAGCTCATCGTCTGCAACCTCCACAAACTCCAGACTCCACATCTACACATCCAGCCAAACACCGCCATCATGTTTTAAAGGGGAGAGAGGTGTGAGCTCTGCACAGCTACCCATATCAAGAGCTTGTTGTTGTTGTCATAGCGAGCCCATCAGACAGATGCCCCAAAGAGATGAGAAATTCCACCAGGAATTCACTATCCCGGAACACATTTGATATGTCAGTGGAGTCACCAAAATACTGCTGTCGTTCTACTGCCCACTTAGAGCAGAAAAGTAGTAAATGTTCAGCTGTTTCCTCTCCATTTCCACAGTGGAGACAGATTGAAGATGGAATCTGCTATGGGGCATCACGTCATATGGAATCACACAGTACAAATATATAGGTAGATCGGCAGTAGGTAGGTAAGTGTACTAATAATCAGTGGAAATTAAAGAAACAGTCACAATGCACCACGGCCTCTACCAAAGCAAAACGTTTTTAGTAATCTCTTAAAATGTTCACGTTCCACTCTCAAAGTGTTAGCTACACAGGTGAACACACCTGACTTTGACCCCAGTCAGACAGGCTGGTACTTGATTCAACTACCCTGGAGAGATGTAAGGCCGAGTTGACCTTGGCAGCTGGTTATATATTTTAATAACAGTAACAATAATAATACATCGACGAATATATCAAGGTTATCGTTTCACCTAGGACAATCTACCTGTCCACAAAGTTACTCAAATAATAACGAACAACAGATTCTGACGACTTTTTCTAGAGAACTGTGGCACGGCCCACGGAAAAATCAACCCAGATCCAGTAATCGTGGACGCAGATCACATTCCAGACACAAGGATCTTTCATGGTATTCTTTATTTACTACTGCAATTACTATATACAAACAGAAAATAACTTTCCGACTGCTTTCTAGTCAACATAGTAAATGTGGCAAGTTTCAGCCAGCTAGACTAACCGGCCACATAGAACTTCAAGAAATTTGCTGCAAGTGTAAAACGCCTGAGCATAAGAAACTGAAATTTGCAGCATCGACAAACAGCACCCACTTACCCGCACTACTCCGTCGCTGTTACCAGTCATTATGACGTTGCTTGAATCCCACTCTTTCATCTAACAAACCAACAAACACACAAACATATTTCGAGACAGCTGTCCGAGAAATTAATCTCAAAGAATGTGCACCAATAATCCTCCGACAAATTATCTGGCCACGACTAGCTGGTAATCACTGAGGCCTGTGGGTGTTATAAAACAAAGCCAGAAAAAAAGCCTAAGCAGGTCGTTACCTGAGACATGGCAATGCAGAGGATCTGCTGGCTGCGACCGACGGCTGTGTTAATGTTAGCGATTTCACAGCCGTTGACTGACCACAAGTGAAGATACGTGCCGGCACATGTAGCAATGTCACCCTGACAAACATAACACCAAACTATTTGACAATGCTTGCCATAAACGTATCAGCATTTGGTATATTAGTGCATGTTTTCGTTATAAGTTAGCTGTATATTGTGGCGCCCCCGTGCTACAGACGAGGAGCACCATAGCAAGTGTTGCGATGAGATATGATATGATATGATATGAAATCACTCAGCCTAGTCTCTGCCATTTTGTAGCTCAAACTGATTGTGACATATAGTGCTATATGATTGATTGAATGACTGACTGACTCGAGACTGGTCACAACTTGTGTATTACCTTGCACAGTGACCCAAAAAATGCCACCTGGTGAATGGAACTAGATTAAAACATTCTTTAAAAGATGTGCTGACTCAGACTGGCAGAAAATCATTTTGGTCCTTTGATCATGCCACACCCCTCAACTACATAACTTCTAATAACTCAAATAACATTCTGCTAAACCAACAACCACAAATGAAAAGTATAAATCCTTCATTCTGCGGAGTGGATTTATGCTGTTATGAAGAAATGAATCAGTTACTGAAAGCAGATAAAAGTATAAATTCCTGAATTCAGTAGAGTTATGCAATAAAGAAGACGAATGAATGAGTTACTGACGGTGAGTTCATTAACGGCGACTGCAGCAACTGGCGCTGTGTGACCTCGAAGTTGTCTGACAAAGACCAACTCATTCAGGTCCCAGATGATACACGTCCGGTCCCGAGACCCACTAACAATGATATTATACGCCGGTGACGCCGACAGACAAGTCACCGCTTCACTGTGACCAAACAGAGACTTTTTCAGAGTCAGACGACGACGATGACGACCTTTACCAAACTCCCACACGTTCACCACCTGTCACCAAGTACATGCATGTGTCCATAACTCCTCGTGAAAACCCACCTCAGAGCCACGAAGTGACATCTGCCATATGGGATCAAGCAGCATTTCCTGCCACCCAACAAAGTTGATATGCCCCACCTTGGTTTAGTAGTTTTTACGCGCGAAAGCAGCTATTGCTTTCAGCGCATCTTAGCCGTCGCAATTCTGTCCGTCCGTCCGTCTGTCTGTCTGTCCGTCTGTCTGTCACACGAGTGGATCAGTCAAAAACGGTCTAAGCTAGGATCACCAAATCTTCACCGTCAGCTGCCTGGAAGACTCTAGTTTCAGGAACCGTAAAGCTTTTTCATAAATTCGAAGGGAGTCACCCCGAACGAGGGCGCTAAATGAGAGGGGGGTGGGCAAAATTTGCAATTTTTGGCCAATAAGTCGCTGTATCTCAGTAACGGTGCGAGATAAGGCCTAGGTTACTATTAATCACTAATAGGAAGTCGTACTCTGGCTCTTGATTGGCGCTTAATTCAATGACCTTGAATGACCTTGAACGCCAAAATAGGGGGTTTTACGGATTTTTTTGCCGATTTTGGGTTGTGAGACACATTGCAAGAGCGAATTGCGCCGAAACCAATTGAGATAAACATGGATAAGCTGCGTATGAAATTTTCAGCATTGTACATAGATTTTGACGGTCCAAGTTTCGATTTTCTAGGTTCAAGGAAACCTGCGCACGAGGGCATCAAAAAGCGGTACTCCCGTAAAGGTCGCGACGAAATGGCTGGAGATAGACTGACAGTTTGCGAACATGAACTGCTATAGGCTTTCGCGCGTCCCATGAGCATTAGCTCAAATTTCTTGTTCTAATACATTAGGCCATAATAAATAGCTTTCATGTATGTATGTATGTACGTTATTTACCTTAACCCAAGCCAGCCAGGCTGGTACTCGATTTGCCTATCCCGCAGGGATGACAGGCTGAGTTATCATAAATGGTTGATTACTTACTGAGATGGTTTTCACAGCATATTCGTCTACGAAAAAAAGGTTGACAAACTCAGTCCCATAGCAATCCCAAAACTTTAAAAGGCATGCAGTAAGTAAAGTGCATGTACTGGCCAAGTGTAGCTGATCGTGACAAAAGCATTAACTACTAAATCAGAACAAGATGACAGAAGCAGCTGGCAGACGAGTTTGTCATAAGACCAAAGAAAAAGAAGAAGAGTAAATTAAATGAAGCAGGTCACCGAGCTTGCGCCAGCGGTGATGAACAGCTTGGCATGTGGACAGACGGCACAGAGAATATCTCCAGTGTCAGCACTTTCAAATACTGTTGACGCCTTCACAGACACAGCATTAATCAATAACACACACTGGCAATTAGACACAAGGTCATACTAAAAGACTGCATAACAGGTCTTGTCTATTGCTTATCCATCTGATAGTCAAAAAAAAACAAAGCACAAAAAAACCTAAATTAGTTCGTGAATATTCCATGGAGAATAATGCATATCTCTTATAAACATGGCTTGCACCATGAGAGACCTAATTATTCTGAATGCTTAGAATGCTGTAAAATTTCATTTTGAAATTCAAAATCAGTAAGTGCCCACAGCTAGGCAGACGGCTGCATATCATGCCAGTACTGAGCCGTCATATCTGCAGGAGAATTATTCATGATGTCCTAAACTCCAACAATGAAAAAAAATCCACAGATAAGTCGAATGAAGAAACATGACAGAAGCTAGCCGATACATTCTGCTTTGCACAGAGACTGCGTATTATCCTCAGAAACATGGCCCAGCAAGCTGTGAGAAATATCAATGCATCAAACAAAAACTGAAATAGAAAGCTGGTAATACCTTGTCAGAGTCATAGTAGCCAATGCGAACGCTCATGTCGGGGAATCCCCAGGCGAGATATCGCGAGTAGTTCGGCGGCACAAGGGCCTTGTTCTGTTCCACGGCAAAGACCGTCTGTCTGTCTCCCTGCACGATCTGTCCCACCGCTCCCTTCAGCTCTTTCACATATCAGACCAATACAGACTGCAGCAACAGCACTCCGCTGTAACATATTCTATTATCTAACTATCTAGTGTGATGATGAATGAGTGAGTAGAATTTAACACAACACCTAATACAGTAAAGTCATTTCGAGGACGGCCTTTCCAGGCAATGCACATACACATCATAACGGAAAAGAAGTTTAACCTTTACAATAACAGAAACATAACTTGAAAACATACAGCTCTGTGCATGAAGAAAATTGCAGATATACTTCAGTAAACAACAAAGTTGGACACAAAGTGAAAACTCCATCACTTCTGTAGTAAAACCAGAACATGATTACAGTACTATAAGTGGTGGCAATGCGTAAACATCAGCCACAGACTATGCAGACTAAAATTCACACAAAGAAATACTATAATCAATTAACTGCAATCAGAGAAATGGAAATTAAGCACATCACAATAAACAAGTAGATTCGTCATTATGGATGAGTGAATATTGCACAATTATTATGCCAGCCAGAAAATATATTCAGTAAATGTCTTAGCCGAAGGCAGGCTAAAATAATTAAGACAGTTTCTTTCTCTCTTGACAGAAGTTTTACTTGCAGCAAAATGTCTCAGCCAGTGGATTACTGGACGCGGCAGAGTTAAAAACAGTTTCCTGGTAGTCACTAGTTTGTCTTAAAACACAAAAATATTCACTACCTTTGAGTGGCTGCATTGACGGGCGTAGGTTATCAACATTGTGAAAGAACAGTCGATCGTTAGCAGCTGATGAGATGAAGAATCCAAGCTGAGTACCAGCTGCGGGAATTCCACCGCCACGTACCGATAACTTCTTCTGCGGATGAGGCTTCCTGAACAGCTGTTCACACCATCCATCTCACTCATGCATATTTATCACGTACTTTGCATATGCATGCCACTCATGCATATTCACTACATCTGTCTGCAAGATCACAGCTGAAAATACAAAGACAAACAGAGAGACAAATAAAGAGACAGGCAAGACAACACACAGATACATACCCACTGCTTTAATGTCCATTATCCAGGTAAACAGTAACAAAATAATGCAGAGCCTAGTTTATGCAATTCACATGACAAAAGACCAACCAACCTGCTTGGGAATCTGTCCAAAGTTGTTGATAAAGCCAATGGTGGCGGTTCTCTTGAGAGGATCATCGATTGCATAGATGTCCACATTGCCTTCATAGAACAGATGATGGAAGACGTTGACCGCCTCTACAGCCGCTGGACACTGCTGCTTGTAGCCAAAGATGAGATCGATCCACTCGTTCAGATGAGCACTCACGAAGTCACACTCCAACGCCTGAGTCATAATCGCAGACCAAGTCAACACATTCTTCAGGTTTCCCACACTTTCAACGACAAAAAATTCCAGGACTTTCCCGGACTTTCCAGGAATATCAAAATGTTATTCCAGGACTTTCTTGGAGCCCGCCAATGTTTAAATAAGAAGACAAACAGCAGTTATTTATTGTACCTCCAGAGTGTAATTCAATGCAAAAAATTCTTCATATCCCATCATTGTATTTCAGGTGAAAAGTTATATACACAAAACGATTTGTTTGCATGACAATAGCATCTGCATTTCTGCATAAAAAACATCTGAATTTATTTGCACGTGTCTGTAGAAATTTACATCAACTGCTGCAAGTGAAAAATTGAAGAGAGTGATAACATGCTGACAGTGACAATCATTCAAGTTAAAAATGCAAAAAAAGCTTAACATTTACTGCGAATGAGCATATTCGTATCAGCACTGGTCGAACTAAACAAAATACATTCAGGCCAAATGATAAAAGCACAACAGCTTGAGCTGTCCTAAAGTTGAAATTTTTAACTACGCAGTACTCGACCATACAGTGTTGCAATCTTCTGTGCATTAATGGGCATTTTTTTCATAGGGTGTGAAAAGGCATCGCATACTCTGGTGTCCCTTAGTCGAATCATTAGTAAAGACAGACACACTGACTAAGACGCGTGTGAGTAAATGAACTGAAGCTGTTAGAACTAGAGTAAGCAAGCAAAATTCAATGCAAAAATTCTCACCTCTCGATGGGCTCGAATGAACTCGCGAGCATCGGCCTTTGCCCACGGAGGCAGAACAACATCACCAAGTGATGCGCCACTCTGCTTCATACCTGACAGCATAAAACATAAAATACACACTGACATTGATACCGACACCACTATGAACTAGAAAATATGCTGGTTGTGTGCTGACATAGTGCGTAGCCGTCCACCTAGCTATACAGCACTGTGCTAACCTTAACCCTAACCCCGACCTATAAACTTCTGAAAGTTAGTACAGCAGTTGATCCTAACCCAAGTGAGCTTTGCAACAATTTCTAATAAGCTTTTTGTTTAAAATTTTGAAGCCCACGTGGAACAGAAAGACAGAAAAATGGGTGGGCAAGACACATAATGCAGCCTATAAAGAAAACCGTACAATAATGCACAACTGAAGATTATAGCTGACAAAATGTGGTCAAACAGAATTATCTATAATGAAAACAGATTAAAGACAATAACTGAAAATGCAAGGTTCAAAAGTCTGTAATGTCAGTCCACCGAGTACAAAAATGTCTGCTGGAGCCTGAAAAAAAATTTGTGAAGCAATTAAATAAAAAGTATTGGCTGAAAAAGTGAAGAAAAAATGGACAATAAAATGTGTGAAAAAAGATGAGATGACACAGAAAATTTTTTTTTAAACTGACAATAAAGAAGGTAAGTGATCAGAACAACAACGGCGATGGAAGAAGAGAGGTTAATGCAGCCAAGAAACACCTGCAGGCATTGTACCTACCGTCAGCTGTATCTGGGAACACCTATCTCCCACCATACCGTACTTGCATGCAAAGTTTCCACTTCAAACCTGCTGTAACTGCACAGAGCCTCAGCTGCTCTGAGCAACAAACAACTAAGAAATTCTGCACCGCCAACAGTTAACAAACTAATCACCGAGATCGAAGTTGTTGTCATTTCTCAGAAACTCTGGCAAGTAGAAGAATTCTGGAATGAGTTCCTTGACGTCAGCCATGTTGTGTTTAGCGGCTGACAGCCAGGCGTCTTTGATGCTGTGAAACATGCGATCAGCCAGATCAAAGTGTCCGCCCTGGCAAACAGTCATCAGCAAACCTCTAACAATAATCACAGATTATGCATATTATCTCGTACTTAACACTGACATTTACTTACTCATTTCACTTCACGAATATTCTAGCAACACAAAAGTAGCCCACATATACTATTGATATCCAAAATTTTCCATGCAAACACATTTACTAAACAGGGTAGCCACTTTCCAGACCAAATGAAACTCCCTGACTGTTCCCTCAACTGTTCCAGTAAGGCGGGCAAAGATTCATCGATGTATCGTTTACACTACGGTCAGAAGTCATTGCTTCACATTAATTTAAAACAGGGAGAGTAGACTCTGCGCTTTCAGAATTCACGTAATGAATTGCGGCTGCTGCTGTCACAGCAGCAGAATGACACATGAAAGTAGCAAGTAAAATGTAAAATAAAATAAAGTAAAACAAAAATTGTATATTAAAAAAATGCCTAATGTTTAAACTTTCATTAGTCCTTTTCCCAGTTTTCCCTGACTTTCCATGACGACTTTGAAATTCTATGACTTTTCCAGGTTTTCCAGTGAGTGGCCACCTGCTAACCGTTAGTGCTGCAAGACATCACCTATTTGAATCTGGCTTATTCGGTAAATAAACAGAGTGCAATTAATGGTTTATGGTGAAGTTCACCTGAAGCCGAAGGAATGTCTGCGTGAATGGTTCCATGCGAACCAGATATGAAGCTACGATCATTGCCGATGAGTAGTGGGTGCCGTAGTGATATGGTGGTGTTTCACCTAACAGACATGGACAGACAGGCATATTACAATGCAGATTATAGCACACACATCTTACAACAACTACAGGTCCTAACATTAATAATTAACCACATAATTCTTCTTCAATATTCATTTCAAATTTAGAGTTAATAAACATTGTACGCTGTTTGTACTGCCCATACTTCTGGAGTTGAATCAGTAACCCAAAATAAAGTTTATGAAATTGTTGCATCAGTGAAGTTTACAGGCCAAATGCCTACCATGTCACAACAATGAAGAAAAGAAAACACTTCATTATTCAGTGAAAACATTGTGTGAATATCTTTAGCATAGCAACATCAAGCACTCCGACACTCCTGCCCAAAAAAAGCATTGCCAAGTCATCCATTTTTAAACCAAATATAGCAGTCCAAACTGATTAGGCCACCGACACTTAGTAATGGGTAATGGAAAGCCTTACATTTTTGCTTTGTTTCTTTTTTTATTTTCTACTTCTCCTCCAAAACCAGAGAGCAGATGAAGACTAAAACTGGGGAAAGGATGACCCATATCTAAAAGAAATAAGGCCGAATTTCAGCGAGATCTGTGGAGGGGTTTAGAAAAAAGAGGTATTTTAGACTTCCCCCAATGGGACTTATAGTGCCAGGTGGCCTCACGTTGGACCCTGCCCCAAACACAAGCAGTTTAGTTGCTAACAACCTGTCGGGTCGTCCCAGTCGCTGTATCGTTTCTCAAACTGTTTAAGTCGTTCCGGCGTCTGTGCACCCATCGGCCGAGACAAGTCACGGAATGTTGATGAACTGTACAGGTTCAACTCCTGCACGAACACAGACAAATCACAATGTGTACACAATGTGTATGCATACATTATATGCACAGAAAAGACATACCAGCAAGTATACCTGTAAACAATATTACATACAAACATGTCACAGACCTAATCCAGAGTGACAGCTTTTTACCCAACACAGGAAAGTAAAACAAGTATCAGCTTTCAAGCTGAAAAGATACAATAGTAAACAGCAGTTGTGCATATGGTGAACTAAATGCCAATAAGTAGACTCGAGGCCCAAACGAGTCAACATGGTGCAAACATCAGTAAGAAACAAACTAACATGAGTATCATAATGTCCAAAGCAACAGAGCCTCACTGTATGGGCAACATACAAATGGCAGCAGGAAAATAAGAAATAGAGGAAAGATGTGTCTTCAAACAGAATCAGAAGACAGCCAAGGAGTTACAGGAGTAACGAGTTCAGGCGGTTCCATTTCATTTTGCTCAATCTCAATTCCGCGAATTCCAAAATCGTCAAATTTGATTTGCAAAATGGCATTCAGCAAATTGGGAAGATACCGTTCAGGCACTGTTCCAGACTCGAGCAGCAATGACTGGGAAAGCTCGGTCATTGGCGGTAAACAGTCAAGTGCGACTGACGATCAGTGATAAAGACCAGCTGGATTGTAGTTGCTGATGAGTCTCGACATCTGCCACCTGACAAAATCAGTCGACTTTAATGTGTTTGCTGAGGTATGTGAGGCATCTGAGGTATGAAAGTGCAGACAAGCGTAACAGCAGCAGCAGCAGCAGCGGACAGTCAGAGAGATTCAAAACTAGTAACCTGTGAGTCGTAATCGGCAATCACCCAGGGAAAGACTGGGTACTGCATCAGGTCGTTGTATGAACGTCCGGCCAGCGTGTTGAGACACATCAGGTACTCAAAGTTACTGATCTCTCCTCGCTGCCGCAACATAAACACATCAACAGCACTAAAGACATTCTCTCCGTCAAATACACTGCATTAGCTCACAAATTCTGTTCTTCAACATATTTCTTCAACATTAAGAACCACTGTACCACCGAGCCACATTAACATGTGGCTACAGTGATTAGGGCATCAAAACTTCGATCGAGAGGTTGCGAGTCTGACTGGTTTGCTGCCAGGTAACAACTCTTGAGCTAGTTAACCACACCCACATGCCTATGTCACCAAGCAGCATAATTTGGTACTGGCCAAAGAATGGTAATGCTCTCCAGCAGCCTGATGGAAAGTAGTGGCAGCCTAACGGTGGGTTTACGACAAAGTTAAATACAGGCTGACTGCCTAGAGACCAGGATCAGCTCGAGACACTATGTTCTTAACCAAGTATGGGACTACGTTTACTTTGCCTTTCCTAAGCATGCATTTATGCACTGCATTTACCGACAGTCTGTGTCACAACAATGAATGTGTCGTATATGATCTATATCTCAGACATGCTCACGTGGTCATAATTTTTTCAGTGAAAAGCCTATGTGAGGGAGAGACAGACAGACAGACAAACAGACAGGCCAGGCATGTAATGTGGCCTATCAGGAGTAAACAAACTGCACATGCAGACTGGTCGTACCTCCCATCTCTGAGTGACTGACTTCTCACCCATCAGACTGCTGATTAACCCAGTCCTATGCAGAAATACACAGACACAATGGTTACCATACAAACTACTAGATATATCAGTGATATAACATTACTGAGTACGTGGAGGGTAAGAGGGTATATTATTAGAATTGCCATTACTGTTACATATGCACGCTCATAATGAACAGTTCATACAATTTTAGGCCCATTTTTTCTGTAAAGGTTGAACTTCTGCTCCATTATTGTGTGTTTTTGTGTGCAATGAATGGAAAGGCCATCCCAAAATGACCCATTAGATGTTGTGAGGGATGTTAAACCTCTACTCACTCATGCAGTAGCACTATTATATCTACTGTGCACCTACCTGCAAGCTGCCACAAAACCGAATGCTTAAAACAACAGTTGAGTACATTGTACAATTACGTTTCATCACTCATGTAATGCATCCTTTAAGTTTATGCTCACAGCAGACTAACAGCTGTCGTTTTGCCGCAGTACTAGTAACGTGATACTAATTTCGTTTTTTAAATGGCCAACTATTCAAAAATATGTTAAACATAATTACGATAAACAGTTTTAAGAGACATAAGCTGAAAGATCAGGGTAAAGATATCAACTAGCTTCTAGTCTTCCTGCTGTCCAACCCCAGCCATTATGCTTCCCATTTGACCAGCCTTATACCAACATCATGCAATCTATAAATGCATGCCTTTTTACTTATTTATTTACATACTTAATAATGAAATACCCATGTAAATACATGAATATGAGTAGCAGAGCAGCAGATGCAAAGTTGTATAATGTATCTGACAGCATGATGATGATGATGATGATGATGATGATGACGAAGAACGAATAAACTTTAGCGTGGCGTTAAGTCCTAAGACTACAAGGACACGTAACAATAAGCTTAAACAGTGAAGTCACGTAATAGTAGTCAATGCAATGAGACGTTCTGATGTAGTCGAAGAGTGCAGTCGTCGACGTGTGTTGAGGTGTGACACGCGCTGAAGATCTGAGGCCAGGTAGCCAGGTGCAGAGCCATGGAGGCAGCGATACACCAGCACTGCCAGCCAGAACGAAATACGTTCTGGCATCCGAAGCCAGTGTAATCTGCGCAGTAACGGCTGAATGTGGTCCTGATGACAGGCTTTGAATATCAGCAGTGCAGCGGCGTTCTGCACAGACTGAAGCCTGTCCATGAGTTGCTTTGGAAGGCCGGCAAAAGTTGCGGATCTGTAGTCAAGTCTGAAAAATACCAGCGCCACGATGAGCAACTGCATCACGTCGTTTGACACAGATCGGCATATGCTTCGTAGTTGTCAAAGAGTAGCAAAACACTTCGAACATGTCTGACTGACTTTGGTACGCATCGTCAGGTCAGCATCAATGAAAATACCGAGATCGCGCACGCATCTGACAGGCGACACGAGATCAGAGCCAACAGCCAACGGATCTGAAGGTAGCTGACTTTGTCGACGAGCTGAAGCGCACCACAGTACTTCCGTCTTGGATGCATTAAGCTGAAGTCGAATGGAACGCATCCAATCAGCGACGGCAGCGACACAGTCGGCAACACGTTTCCGCAGACTGTCGGTGTCCCCAGGTCGACAGAAGCTGTAGATCTGGGTGTCAAGATGAGATGATAATTATACACAGAGACAGACAGAGAGACAGACCCGGGTTCAACTTTAGCACTCTGCTTCTGTCCTGATATGGACTGCTGTGCACTGTCCGTTAACGCAGTACCAACGGCTTGTAACCTAAACACACAGACCACATACACATAGACCTGACATACCTGACCAAGTGATGCATAAAAGGTAGAACATAAACGCTTTATGCAGATCCAGCAATCGACCACTGTTGGAAACCATCAGCTTCAATCATTGCAGGGAAGAATGGCCATGCTGAATACAAGAACAAGTGTTCAAAATGACCACATTTCACAGCAATGATCGCGGCTAATCTATGTTGTCTAACACGTTTGAAATTTATGAGTCATATACTATATTCTAATGTCTGTATCCCACAAAAGAATCACAGTACAAACAAATCACAGCAATAACGGCAGATCGTAACAAAATATCATCTACTTTTAACTGCACAAAAATCATTTATTTGCAGTAAATGATGCAAATTTTAACATTTATGGACTGTTTTTCCTTCAGACATTAGCATTTCAAAATTGCACCAGAAACAGAAGTTGCTAATCCGGAAAAAATGTTATTTGTACTAATCTTGCAGTATGCACTCAAAATGACCAGTGTTCACGTTCGAGAGCACACATTACTACTGCAACAACGACAACAACAACAACAACTGCTACTACTACTGCTATAACAACTACTACTACTAGTATAGTCGTGTCAGCTGGAGTACCTGTCGTAGACCTTGCTGCGAGTTTTCCGTGGAAATGCCAGCAGAAAATTGCATCCGTCGGAAGAGAAGACTTCAATGGCGATTGGCTGCAGCAGATAGCGTCGCTTGTGCACCTCACGCATGTCGTCAAACGCCATCTTGAAACACCTGCAACCCATTCACCCATCCGCCATATACAAACAATACAGTACTGAATACAACACAGAATTTGTTTTACATAGAAAGAGGCATAAAAAATTCTAATGTGCCATAACATCATAACAAACAGCAAAAAGTGTGTCAACAGAAAGTCAGATCTCTCAGACAGTCACTAGCGTAGGACACTGATAAAAAGCAGAAATGAATGTTTCATCATCAAAAGAGTCAACTGATTACTGAAATGGATGATATCTTAATTGCCCCTGTGCTGCCAAAGAAATGCATGATCGACATTCGTTACTTTCAGGTTACAATTCAAATCTGACTGTGCCGTGGGTCATTTCCAAGCAACTTTGAGCAAGTTGCTAACCTAATGTATGCTCAGGGCAACTCAGTCTCCTACCCTCAGCGAAACAAGAAATAAATAGTTGCTTATGAGCAACGAGATGTAGCTCACTGAGGCAACGGTATGCCTGCTAGCGGCAAACAATGGACCCTCCAATTGTTCGCTGCTGCAGGCAATGGATGGCCGCATAGTGTGCTGTAGAATCATTAGCTAATGCCAATCAGCTGCCACTTCCGAGATTTTAAAATGTTTCTGGTCATGACTCTGACTCATGTAAAAAGTGCTATAAACAAGCACTGGACCTTTAATTTTACCTTTACCTTATAAATACTCTCAGTGATAGCTTAACACGACTACCAATATAAAATGTCAGCAGTTTACAGTATGTTCGTTTGCAAGCATAAAAACAATCTGTCATGTTCAGCTACAATGTCAGCTAAAAACTCATTAATGTCAGTGCATCACAAACATAAAATTAATAAAAATCAAATTAATAAAAAAGTCCACAATTAACTCACATGCGCTTGACATGTGGACTCTTTGTTGTTCGCGGTATGATTGGATCATGCAGACTGCATAACACATCAAATATTCACTCTCAGTAACTGAATATTTCGATATATCTGCACATCACCATAAGTTACGAAAACATCGAAACTAAACATCAAAACTCGGCATTTTTTCAACAACATCAAACTGATACAAACATGTAATACTACAGATGATGTTAGCATTGGTCTTCCCCCATTCATCACATGAAACTGAATAGCAACAATGCAGTAGAGAACATCAGCAACATGACCCAACTATACTAAAATGGGCGACATCTACACATCTATTTATCATGTCCGATCCATTGATATACTTCTACAGCTTCATATCAGCAAATCATACTAACAGATTCAGTCACATAGTCAGTACAATTTTATCAGGGTTCCCACATTTTTACTGACAAAAAATTCCACGACTTTGCAAGACAGTCAAAATGTTTTTCCACAACCTTCACAGAGTCTGCCAACATCACAGGCTGCGCGGTAGCGCCAGCCCTGTTGTAAAGGTGACCAGCCATTTCAATGGGAAACTCCAAAATTTGACCCCTCGTATTTCCCAAACTCCTTAATTTTTCCACGCCAAAATTTGCACAGATGATTACGTCCAGCATATCTCCTGATGTGCAAAATTTGGTGAAAATCCGTTTACGGGGGGCTTCCCCACGAATAGGTGAAATATAACGCTTGCGTGACTTTTTGTGCCTTCCCTTCCCT